>MDTD01117202.1_pt1 | contig 13149 bp, 10 predicted proteins | sample 811221 | NCBI WGS metagenome assembly MDTD01 (sample SAMN05326646, study PRJNA326480) | marine metagenome | isolation source: seawater | place: Pacific Ocean: South West | collected 2011 | reverse complement strand
GGGCTCAACCACAATGTCAGCTCATATATGCGACATGAATGATGGAACCGTTCTCGCCTCAACTGGCATAATGAACCCTCAAATCCGTTTTGGTGAAGATCTGATGAGTCGCGTCTCCTACGGGATTATGAATGAGGGTGGTGCAGCAGAAATGACAAAGGCTATCTGTGAAGGGCTGCAGCAACTCATTAGAGGTGGCGCCGAACAGGCAGGTTTTACCGCAGAAGATGTGCTGGAAGTTGTTCTTGTTGGCAATCCAGTGATGCACCATCTGCTGCTGGGCATAGACCCTATTGAATTGGGTGGTGCGCCTTTTGCTTTGGCAGTGGATACCGCATTGGAAATTAAAGCAGATGAGATAAATCTCATCTTAAATAAAGGCAGCCGGATTTATATTCTGCCCTGTATTGCCGGTCATGTAGGGGCAGATGCGGCAGGTGTGGTTCTGGCAGAAGCGCCGCAAGAAGCAAGTGAAGTGAAGTTGCTGATCGATGTGGGTACAAATGCTGAGATTGTGCTGGGCAATAAAGACAGGCTTCTGGCTGCCTCATCGCCAACGGGGCCTGCTTTTGAAGGGGCGCAAATTAGCTCAGGCCAGCGGGCGGCCCCGGGCGCAATAGAACGGCTTCGGATCGATCCAGAAACATTTGAGCCACGGTTTTCAGTGATTGGGTCAGACACCTGGTCAGATGAAGACGGCTTTGATGAGGCGGTTTCAGAATCAGGCATTACCGGTATTTGCGGCTCAGGCATTATTGAAGCTCTTGCTGAAATGTACCTCACAGGGTTGATCACAGCAGATGGGGTTATAAACGGTAATATGGCTAGCCGCACAGAAAGAATTGAACCTGATGGACGCACTTTTAAATACCGTATTACGGATACGGTCACAATTCTGCAGAATGATATCCGTGCGATCCAACTGGCTAAAGCTGCTCTTCATGCAGGCTTCAAGCTGCTGATGGATAAGATGCAGATAAAGACTGTTGACCGCGTAGTACTGGCAGGCGCATTCGGCACACATATTGACCCAAAATATGCAATGGTTCTCGGCATGGTCCCTGACTGTGCTTTGCCAAATGTTGTGGCTGCAGGGAATTCAGCTGGTGCCGGCGCGCGGATGGCTTTGTTGAATATAAATGCCAGAGCAATCATTGAACAGACTGTCCGTAGAATTGAAAAAATTGAGACAGCTGTTGAAACAGATTTTCAAGATCATTTTGTTCGCGCAATGGCATTCCCGCACAAGACAGACCCGTATCTGGAATTAAGTGCGGCTGTTTCATTGCCAGTGCGCGATCTGACAGATAATGTGCCTTCAGCCGATCCGTCTGAGCGCAGGAGAAGCCAACGCAGGTCCAGACGTGCAGAGTCCTGATAAGTCATTTCATTGTCTTAACTTGAGCCCGTGTTTTTTGTGCTGGCGCTCGCGCTTCCAGCTATGCGCAGCCGCGCCTATCACAAAGGCAAAGCTGAGCGCATAGCTAGTCCAGATATAGACGCCATATCCATCCATGTCCAGAAAGCTGGTCATATTAAATGGCCTTTCTGCGGGCTTCGCCTGCTGACCGGCGACGATCGCCCAGCATCCAGTTCATACGGTGTAGGACAACCCATATAAAAAATAGCTGAAAGCCTGCAAACATGGTAAAGAGCGGCCATAACATAGACACATCAACGGCCATGCCGCCTGTGCGCAGAATGCTTGCGGGCTGGTGTAATGTATTCCACCAGTCCACAGAAAATTTTACTATAGGCAGGTTTAGCAGGCCAACAAGGGCTAAAATAGAGGCCATGCGGGCTCCACGTTCTGGCCGCTCAAACCCTGTTGCCAGCGCAATGTAACCAATAAAGAAAAACAACAACACGAGCATAGAGGTCAGCCGAGCATCCCATATCCACCATGTTCCCCAAATAGGATAGCCCCACAAGCTGCCAGTAACGAGCGTCAGCGCGGTGAATCCGGCGCCAATAGGCGCAATGGCACGCGCAGCAATATCTGCCAAAGGGTGCCGCCAGACAAGATAGAATAGGGCACACAACGCTAGACCCAGATAGCTGGACAGGCCCAGCCAGGCAGAGGGCGCATGCACATACATAATGCGCACAGCGTTTCCCTGTTGGTAATCAGGTGGTGAGGCTAGTAAGGCTAGATACAGCCCATAAACAAAACAAATTACCGCTGCCCAGAAGAAAAATGGGCGCATCACGTCAGACACAGTTTTAAACCGTGTCGGATTGGCAAGACTATTAAAAAGGCCTGTCATGTTCTCGTTCTTCTGCGTTCTGTTTGCTTTTCATGTTTTACTTGTCCTCCAGGGCTGACCGCAAGGCCGCAATTGTCGCAACCGGACTGACTGCCAGCAGGAACAAAAACACCGCCCCTAATAATTTTGCCTGTCCGACAAAACCTAGCCCTGCCAGATACGATTCAGTTACAGCCACTCCGAAAATTAAAACGGGCAGGCTGAGTGGTAACAGTAGTAACGCCACCAAAAGAGCGGCCCGGCGTGCGCCAAGTGTAAGGCTTGCGCTGATTGCCCCTAAGAGATTCAGACAGGCCGCGCCTACAGCTAGGCTTGGCAGAAGAATCTTTAGGCTGGAAAGGGGCAGATCATATAAAAGCACCAAAACAGGAATGATGACCAGCAACGGCAGAACAGACAAAAGATACCAGCTAATCAGCCGGGCACCAACATAGCCTGTCAGTCCTCCATGCATTAAGCTGACCTGTTCCAGCCATCCCTGCCTATCATCCTCTGCAAACAGGCGATCAAAGGCAGGCAGCGCGCTCAGCAAGGCAGATATCCAAATAATTGAAGGTCCTAGCTGGCGCAGCAAGTCAGGTGATGGCCCCACAGCCAGAGGAAACAGAGCAGCAATCATGACAAAAAAAGCGACCTGCCCTAGATGGTCACCGATGACCCCTTTACCCAATAAAGCTTCACGCCGCAGACATAAGGTGAAATTGCCGATCATCATCACTCCTTTATTAGAAGGTCCAGATAGCGCGGCGTCAAACGGCTGTCTAAGGGGTGATGACTGGCCACAATAGATAGCCCGCCTGCTTCCTGATGTGCGGCTAACACAGCTTCAAGTGCCTTGAGGCCTGCTCTGTCTAGGCCACTGTTTGGCTCATCTAGCAGCCACAGAAACTTGGCGGATGGCGAAAAACAAAGCCTTGTGAGGGCAACACGCTGGCGCTGGCCAGAAGAAAGACTGCGAATAGGCTGATGGAGGAAACTGGCGATACCGAAAGGATCATAACGGCACAGCTGTTCCTCAACATCGGCTCTTCGGGCTGATTGTGGCATTAAAGACAAATTATCAAGGCTGGTCAACGCCGTAGCCAACCCATCTTCCTGCGCATACCACAGACATTGCAGAGCATTAGCTGGCATCTCTTGGCGGTATGCGTTAAATGGCCAATCATTGCAGCTAATCTCACCCGCTGTTAACGGCAGAAAGCCAGCAATGGCGCGCAAAAGGCTGGATTTGCCGCTGCCATTTGGTCCGCGCAAGACCAGAATCTCGCCGCTACTGACACTGAAATCAAGATCTATACATATCTGATTTCGCCCACGCGACAGCTCAATGCCTTTGCCATCCAGTCTGAAGTGCTGCGGATGTGAAGCTTGAGCTGATCCTGATTGCGCATTTGTTTTCATAAGCTTGGATTTTAAAGGTAACAGACAATACGGTCCAGAGGCAGCAGTCCTGATTTTCAGCTTTTTTCCGCTCATTGGACAGATGCTAGCAGAGCTGCCTCTTCTCTTTCTGACTGAAATTTGTTATTAATTGGAACAAAAGCAATTAGGCACACTTGTCATGGCCAATGTCTTTTATGCGATGAGGTAAGTGGAAACTACAGCGACGGACCTGAAGTTATTGTGTGTTTGGGTCTTCGCAACTCCAGTCCTTATCTTTATTATCACTTACAACGAAAGGTGGGTTTCACATCATTAAGGCCGCATAACAGGCTGCCGTAAGCCGGCTTTTTTGAGTAAGGGTGCGGGGAGGCGCACGTTCTCAGCGCAGATGAAAACCAGATGGCAAAAATGGACCACTGTGGGGAAAAACATGACGTTATATGAAACCTATCTTGCTGAGATAGCCGCACGTGCAAAACAGGGCTTGCAGCCAAAGCCAATTGATGATGGCGCACTGGCGGCAGCACTGATTAAGCACATAACAGATGCGGACAGTCCACATGCAAAAGATTGTCTGCAATATTTGATTTACAACACGTTGCCAGGTACGACTAGCGCTGCAGGAGTGAAAGCGGGGTTCTTGAAAGATATAATTTTGGGCGTGGTCAGCGTACCAGATATAACAGGTCACCTTGCCTTTAAATTACTGTCTCATATGAAAGGGGGGCCATCCATTAATGTGCTTCTGGATCTTGCGCTGGCTGAAGATAAGGCTGTTGCTGTCAGTGCTGCTAAAGTTCTGAAAACACAAGTGTTTTTGTATGAGGCAGACACATCACGCTTGAAGTCAGCTCATGAAGAAGGGAATGAAATTGCAACAGATATTTTGAAAAGCTATGCTAAAGCCGAGTTTTTTACAAAGTTACCAAAAATCGAGGAGCAGATTGATGTAGTAACTTATATCGCCGCCGAAGGCGATATTTCAACTGACTTGCTCTCACCAGGCAATCAGGCCCATTCACGTTCGGACCGGGAATTGCATGGTCAATGCATGATATCTGCGCAGGCTCAGGCTGAGATTCAGGCTCTGAAGCTGCAGCATCCAGATAAACAGGTGATGTTAATTGCTGAAAAAGGGACAATGGGTGTTGGCTCATCGCGGATGTCTGGGGTCAATAACGTGGCATTATGGACAGGTCGGCCCGCTAGCCCCTATGTGCCTTTTGTAAACATTGCCCCGATCGTTGCCGGAACGAATGGCATTTCACCCATTTTCCAGACTACAGTTGGAGTGACAGGTGGCATCGGTGTTGATCTGAAAAACTGGGTAAAAAAGCTGGATCATGCTGGCAATCCCATATTAAATAATAATGGTAACCCGGTTCTGGAACAGAAATATTCGGTTGAAACAGGCACCGTGCTTACAATCGACACAAAAAATAAAAAGCTCTATACAGCGGGAGGGCCATCTGCTGGTGGTGAAGAACTTGTTGATATGGCTGAATCCTTTACGCCGCAAAAAATGGAATTCATGCGCGCCGGCGGGTCTTATGCGATTGTATTTGGCAAAATGCTGCAGAGTTTTGCTGCTAAGACGCTGGGTGTAGACCCCACACCTGTTTTTGCTTCGTCTAAGATTGTCACCCATGAAGGGCAAGGGTTGACTGCCGTTGAGAAAATTTTCAATGCAAATGCTGTTGGTGTAACAGACGGAACCGTTCTTCACGCAGGATCAGATGTGCGTGTAAGAGTAAATATCGTCGGATCGCAGGATACCACAGGCCTGATGACCTCTCAGGAGCTGGAAGCGATGGCAGCAACAGTGATTTCCCCCAGCGTTGATGGCGCCTACCAGTCTGGCTGTCATACAGCCTCTGTCTGGGATGTGAAGGCACAGGAAAATACCCCGAAGCTGATGAAATTCATGTCGGCATTCGGGTTGATCACTGGGCGTGATGCAAAAGATCAATATCACCCAATGACAGATGTGATTCATAAAGTCCTGAATGATCTCACCGTTGATGACTGGTCGATTATCATCGGCGGGGATTCTCATACTCGCATGTCAAAGGGAGTTGCCTTTGGAGCGGATTCTGGCACGGTTGCGTTGGCGTTGGCTACCGGTGAGGCCTCTATGCCTGTGCCTGAGTCGGTGAAGGTGACCTTTAAAGGCAGCATGGCAGATCACATGGATTTCCGCGATGTTGTGCATGCCACCCAGGCTCAGATGCTGGAGCAGTTTGGCGATAATATCTTCCAGGGCCGCATTATTGAAGTGCATATTGGCACGCTGTTGGCTGATCAGGCGTTTACCTTTACGGACTGGACAGCAGAGATGAAAGCCAAGGCCTCCATCTGCATTTCTGAGGATGACACATTGGTAAAATCTCTCGAGATTGCCAAGTCCCGCATTCAAATAATGATCGATAAGGGCATGGATAATGAAAACCGGATGCTGCAGGGGCTGGTCGCCATTGCTGAAAAGCGGATGGATGAGATTACCTCAGGCAGGCGTCAAGCACTCGCTCCGGATGCTACAGCCAAATATGCGGCGGAACTGGTTGTTGATCTGGATGTGATTACTGAGCCAATGATCGCTGACCCGGATGTGAATAATGCGGATGTCTCAAAGAGGTATACGCATGATACTATCCGGCCTATTTCGCACTATATGGGCGATAAGAAAGTTGATTTGGGCTTTGTCGGATCCTGCATGGTGCATAAGGGTGACGTGAAAATCGTTGCCCAGATGCTGCGAAATTTGGAAAAAGCAAAAAATAGGGTTGAGTTCAAAGCCCCCTTGATTGTGGCCGCACCAACCTACAACATAATCGACGAGCTGAAAGAGGAAGGCGACTGGTCAATCCTTCAGAAATATTCAGGCTTTGAATTTGACGACAATGTCCCAAAACAGACCAGCCGCACAGATTATGAAAATATCTTATATCTGGAACGGCCAGGCTGTAATTTATGCATGGGCAACCAGGAGAAAGCCGCTAAGGGAGACACGGTTCTAGCCACTTCTACCCGTTTGTTCAAAGGCCGTGTAGTTGAGGACTCTGACGAGAAGAAGGGTGAGTCATTACTGGCCTCAACTCCGGTTGTTGTGCTTTCTGCCATTTTAGGACGTACCCCAACCATTAGTGAATATAAAGAGGCCGTGGAAGGCATCGACCTGACTAGCTTTGCCCCGTCGCAATCTGCACCTGCTATTACCAATTCGGTGCATTTTTAACAAACGGGACAGAGGTAGAACAATCCTGATGAAACATTAGATGGTTTAAAACTTAGCAGCGCCGTTCTTACAGACTGAAGGTGGCTGTTTTTTATACTGTTTCATGTCTATTTGCTTGCCCACACGCGGTTTCATTCAAGCGCAGATTGTCATCTAAGAGTTTGTCTGTGCTTAGGGCCAGTTGTCTCATCGCAGGCTTTGTGATGGCCATGTGTGTTGAAGCCTATCCAATGTAGCGGCAAACTTTTTCTATTCGCTGATAGGATCAGACATAGATTTGGTCAACTCTAGCCGTTAGCCACAGACCAGCGGCAATCAATAGATACAAATAGATATAAAGCTCAACCCCAAAATTGCTGGAATGAATTTAGGCAGTGGCAAGCCGGCTTCGCGCAACTTCGTTGATGCAAAATTTTATTTTCAGATTATCAAGAGGCAATTGTTTGACTTGCCAATGGCTGTGAGTGCTCTCTTATATTGAGCCCCAACAGTATTTGACTCAGCGCTTCCTGCTGGTTAAGGGTTGACAGGAGGTGTGCGGCGGTGTGGTTTTGATCTTGCTTAGCTGATTTTACCTGTCCACCCTTATTCTGTCATGTCCGCATTTTGGTTTAACCTCGATGTCTTCTGCCTTTTTAACATCTTCAGCCCTTTTGAAATGTGTTCTGGGCTCTACCAATACAGGCAAGACCTTTTATGCGGTGGACCGGATGCTAGGACATGCCTCTGGCATGGCGGGTTTTCCTCTGCGGCTGCTGGCACGTGAGAATTATGACAAGCTAGTCACTCGCCTGGGCCCGTCTCAGGTTGCGCTGGTCACAGGTGAGGAAAAGCTGGTTCCCCCGAATGCCCGTTATTTCTGCTGCACGGTTGAGGCGATGCCGCTTGAACGGGATATGGATTGTGTGGTGGTTGACGAAATCCAGCTCTGTACTGACCGCGAACGAGGACACATTTTTACCGACAGGTTGCTGCACGCCAGGGGGCGGCATGAGACTCTGTTTTTAGGGGCACAAACGATGTGGCCTTTGTTGCAGACCTTGCTGCCAGATGCAGAATTTATTAATCGTGATCGGTTCTCCCGCTTGTCTTATGCTGGCCAGAAAAAAACAACCCGTCTGCAGAGGCGATCTGCCATTGTCGCTTTTTCCGCAGCAGAAGTATACCGTTTGGCTGAGTTGGTGCGCCGTCAGCGTGGCGGAGCGGCGGTGGTGATGGGGGCACTTTCACCGCGCACCCGCAATGCTCAGGTCGAGCTTTATCAGAATGGTGATGTTGACTTCCTGATTGCCACAGATGCCATTGGCATGGGGCTGAATATGGATATTGGGCATGTCGCACTGGCAGATGATGCCAAGTTTGATGGCCAGTCTATGCGGCGCCTATCCCCAGCTGAACTAGCCCAGATTGCCGGCCGGGCCGGTCGGTACACGACCGATGGCACATTTGGTGTGACCGAAGATTGCCGCCCGCTTGAACAGGAGGTGGTCGACGCTATTGAAACGCATAATTTTTTGCCTGTACGCCAGCTGTATTGGAGGGCCCGCAAGCTGAATTTCAATACGCTTGACGGGCTACTGAAATCACTGGAAGCGGCTCCACCATACCGCTTTATGGTGCGCAAAGTCGATGGGGTTGACCATCTTACCCTGCAGGCTCTTGCAGACCGGCCGGATATCCGCGCGTTGGCAGACAGTCCGGGCCGTCTGCGGACTTTGTGGGATGTGGCGCAAATTCCAGATTTCCGGAAGACCTTAACAGACAGTCATGTAGTGATGCTGGCCCGGATTTTCGATAGCCTGGCCCGCCATGGCCAGCTAGATTCGCGATGGGTGGCTGCCCAACTTTCCCATCTGGACAGGCTGGATGGGGATATCGATACGCTCATGACACGTATTGCTCATATCCGCACCTGGACATATATCACTCATAAAAATGGCTGGACCGACTCAAAACAAGATTGGCAAGAGCTGGCTAAATCGATAGAAGATAGGTTATCAGATGAGCTTCATAGCCGCTTGACGCAGCGGTTTGTGGACAGGCGGGCAGCGCATCTGTCACGAAGATTAAAGGAATCGATGGTTTTGATGGCATCAGTAAGACTGGACGGGACTGTATTGGTTGAAGGCGAGGAGGTTGGTCGCCTGGATGGTTTTATCTTTCATCCTTCATTATCAGAAACCGGTGAGGATGTAGAAGAAAAAGCCATGATCTTGGCAGCGGCACGAAAAGGTCTGCCTGATGAAATTGAACGGCGAGTGGCAGCACTGACAATATCTGCTGATCCGGCCTTCAGACTCGATGAAAAAGGCCAAGTTATCTGGCGCGATGCGCTTGTTGGCCGTCTTGTGCGTACCGACAACTTATATGCCCCGCGTGCAGAGGTTGGAGACAGCGACCTGCTAAGTATAGATCAGAAAGCCCGCATCAACGACCGCCTGAACCAGTTTATCACAGACCATGTGCATACGACATTAGCCCCGCTTGTAGCGCTGTCAAAGCCTGATCAACTGTTCTTTGCTGAGCAGGCAGAAGCAGCCTCAAAACCAGCAAATGAAAAGACAGAAACTCTACCCCCAAATGACCAAACTGCTCCTGAAAATAAGACGCTGACGCAAGCCCCTGCACAACTACGCCAGCTCTCTGGTGCGGCGAAGGGGCTGGTCTGGCAGATTTACGAAGGTCTGGGTACCGTTGAACGCCGCTTGTTGGCTGCACAGCTACGCGAAATAATAGAAAACGATAAGCCGCTTCTAGCCAAAGCTGGTCTGCGCATAGGTACTGAGGCCTTGTATTTGCCTGATATGCTGAAACCTGCGCCGATTGCCTTGCGTGTATTGCTGTGGTGTCTGTATAACCAGACCTTTCCAACTTGTGGGCCGCCGCCTGAAGGGCGAGTATCTTTTCCTGTCCCTGAAGGGGCAGAAGATGTAGCAGGTGGGTTTTGGATGGCGGCAGGTTATCGCCGGCTAGGGTCACGTATAATGCGTGTGGATATGGTTGAACGTGTTGCCGCTCTTGTGCGAGCTGCAGCGCGTGATGGTGTCTTTGAAATATCAGATGATATGTTATCTCTTGCTGGTGTGGGTCGCAGTGATATGGCGCTGATGCTGGGGGATCTTGGGTGCCAGCAGGTTGGTGAGCGGCCTTCAGAAGATCCAGAAAAACCAGCGATTGCAAAGTTTGAACGGATACAGAAAAAACGCATCCTCCGGCCCCAGCAAAAGCATTCTGCACAAAATAAACATAAAACTAAAGACAGGACTAAGTCTTCGTCAAGGCAGAGCTATAGAGAAAAAAACGCCCCGATGCGGGGGGGCGCAAAAAAACTTGATCCGAATTCGCCTTTCGCGGTTTTGGCAGCTCTCAAAAAATGAGAAAAGTATAGGTATAAAGTGGACGCAGACGCGATTCGATCAGGAAGTTCATCGGTCAGGCTAGATAAATGGCTGTGGTATGCCCGGTTTTTTAAAACCAGAAGTTTGGCCACAAAACTGCTCTTGTCCGGTAAACTGCGAATCAATGGTGAGGTCACATCAAAGCCGCACCGGCGGGCCCAAATCGGTCAGGTTCTGACATTTTCACAAGGTATCCATGTCCGTGTGATACGGATTGACGAGATTGGTAAGCGCCGTGGCCCAGCAGCAGAAGCTGAACTGCTCTATACAGACCTTGATCCACCTCAAGCCCAGAGGACGGACAAAGAGGCGCGCCTTCAGAACAGCCGTTTTGAAAACAGGTTGACAGGCTCTGGCCGGCCAACCAAAAAAGACAGGCGTCAGACAAAAAGGCTGAAAGATCCGTGTTTCTGATCCTGGCGGAAACACCGGTAATTTAGTCGATTTCTTAGACAGACAAAGAGGACAATCAAAATGTTTAAGACATTTGCAGAATGGTTTCAGACATCATCAAAATCCGCTGAAGATAAAAATGATTTTAGCCATGAGCTGGCTGAGCTTGTAACCGCTTTGATGGTAGAAGCTGCTGCGGCTGACGGGCAGATTGGCACCGTGGAAACCCAGCTTATCGCTGATTGTGTATCCAGCCAGTTCGACTTAGCTGATGATGAAATGAAGCAGATTCTTGATGGCGCGCTTGACGAGGCAGATAGTCGGATTGAGCTGCACAGCCTGATTGCCCGTCTGAGGGATAAATCTGACTATGAGGAACGAATCGGAGTTATGGAAATGGTCTGGATGGTTGTGTTTGCAGATGGGCGTCTAGATAAAATAGAAAGACAGCTTATGCGCAGGCTAGCCGGTTTGCTGTTTGTCTCTGATGTGGACTCAGGTCTGGCCGCACAGAGCGCGCGCCAGCTTCTTGGCCTTGCCGGTTCAGATAAAGTGCACTAAATACTCACCGGGTTGTGCAAATCCTGGTTCAGATATACCTAAAAGACAGAGCAGGCCGATGACTTACATCGTTAATGATAAATGTATCATGTGCAAATACACAGATTGTGTTGAGGTCTGTCCAGTTGACTGCTTTTATGAGGGGGAGAATATGCTTGTGATTCACCCTGATGAATGCATTGATTGCGGTGTTTGTGAACCTGAATGTCCTGCAGAAGCGATACTGCCTGACACAGAACCTGGCGCAGATGCTTGGGTGGCATTAAATCAGGAAATGGCAGAAATCTGGCCCAACATCACGCAAAAGATTGATGCGCTGCCCGAGGCAGATGCCAAGTGTGATGAAGCTGGTAAATTTGAGACCTATTTCACAAAGGCACCTGGTAAAGGAAACTGAAAGTTTACAAAGGTCTCTAGGAGAGTTGTTTTGAAATCTTTTCGATCCATGGTATACTTATCGCTCGAAGAACAGGGCGTTGATGCATTATGTGCATACAGATGCCGTATAAACAAAAACAAATATTTGGAAGGTTGGTCAGGCCCGGCTCATATTCTCGGGCACTAACACTGAAAACCATGGCAAAAAAACAAGCATTCTCTTACCAAGACGGCGATTTCGTTGTATACCCCACACATGGCGTCGGCAAAATTATTGGAACAGAAAAAAGCGATATCGATGGTGTCGAAATAATATTGCTAGTGATCCGCTTTGAACAGGAGCGTATGACCTTGCGAGTTCCTCTTGAAAAGGCGATGACTCTGGGTCTGCGTACATTATCTTCCCGCAAGCACATGGATGACGCAATTCATACTCTGAAAGGTAAAGCACGGGTTCGCCGCACAATGTGGTCACGTCGCGCATTGGAATATGAAGCAAAGATCAAGTCTGGAGACCCTGTCAATATCGCAGAGGTTGTCCGCGATCTGCGTAAGCGCGATCCTCAGACTGAGCAGTCTTATTCTGAACGACAAATGTATCAGGCGGCTCTCGAAAGATTGGCCCGGGAATTTGCAGCGATTGAAGAGATCGATCAGGAAACCGCTGCTGTTCGTCTCGAAGATATGATGGATGCGGCTTAAAAGCCTGATGGTCTTTCCATCTGATGAAATGGTTTGACGCACTCATATAAGCTTCTGATCTAGCAACACCACCTTACCGTAAATGTTAGCAAAGGATGGTGAGCCAATGGCCATATACGACTCTGCTGAAATTCGACAAGCGGACAACGCTTACATTCGTAAGACAATGAAAAAGCCACTGCTTGATCGCGACTACGAGGTCGAGCTAGCGAAGCGATGGCGTGACCATGATGACGATCGTGCTATGCACGAATTGGTCATGGCCTATGCTCGTCTAGTGGTCAGTGCGGCCTCGAAATATCGCCATTATGGGCTGGCAAATGGCGATTTGATTCAAGAAGGTAATATTGGCCTAATGCAGGCAGCGAAACGGTTTGACCCAAGCCGGGGCTTTCGCTTCTCCACTTATGCAGCATGGTGGATCAGGGCTTCTATCCAAGATCACATTTTAAGAAACTGGTCTATTGTGCGCACTGGAACGACCGCTGCACATAAATCACTATTTTTCAAGCTTCGTCGCCTACGTGCCCGCATTGGTGAAGCAGATGGCGGACCTTTATCAGAAGAAGGGAGGCAGAAAATTGCGGAGACTATAGGGGTGAATGTAACAGACGTTGTCACTATGGAACAACGCTTGTCAGGTGCTGATATGTCGCTGAATGCCTCCGTAAATACAGAAAGCGAAAATGAAGCCCAGGATTTTCTTGCTGACGAGAGGCCAAGCCCTGAGCAAGTGGTTATCGAACTTCATGATAAGGAAGTGTTATCAAGCTGGCTTTCTAAAGCATTGAACGAACTAAGTTCACGTGAACGGCTGATTATCCTGAAACGG
>MDTD01189862.1_pt1 | contig 13150 bp, 10 predicted proteins | sample 811221 | NCBI WGS metagenome assembly MDTD01 (sample SAMN05326646, study PRJNA326480) | marine metagenome | isolation source: seawater | place: Pacific Ocean: South West | collected 2011 | reverse complement strand
TAACCGGGCTTGGGATCACCGTAGCCCCAACCCGTTGCGCCCTTATTGATCTGAAGCACGGTGTCATTACCGTTTGCAATAAGCAGCTTGGTGATGTCGCTGGTGACAATCGGGGTCAGACGCGGATCGCGCAGACTGTCTGCATCTTTGACAAACTTTTCGTAGTCCGACTTGTTGATCTGGAAGACCACCTGCCCAACGCCTTGCCCGTCAGCAAAGGTCGCAAAGTAACGCTCCTTCTTCAAGTCCACCGGATCACCGATGGCAATCGTCTGGTAACGGGGCTTTGGTGTCGTTGCTTCTGACTGCTGAGCATCCTGCTCATTTGTCTGCTTGGCATCAGCAGGCGGCAACTGCAAAGTCATCAATACCTTGGGCTGATCCAAACCGTAAACTGACAGGTCCGCCGGTTGATCTGCCACAAACTCAGCGACAAAAATGGTGTTGATCGCGCCAAGGAGTTTGGTGACTTCATCGCGTGACACTCGGCCCGTATGTTCACCTGCAAAAGCCCACATGCCGTTGGATTTGACCAGTTGGATCTTGCCATGCTCATCGAACTTGGTGACCTGATTGATCTGACCTTCGGTGGGTGCTTTGAAACTCTTGGAACGCCAGTCATTGATGTCTTCATCGAGAATCGATTTGTGCAGATCGTCATTGACGACATAAAGCGTCGGATCATCGTTATGCATCAGATACCCACGCCCACCGACACCACGTCGGCCGAGTTTGAAGGTTTGCTCCGGGGTATCGTCATCAAACTCGATGGTAATCACAGCAAGGGGCTCAACAAGCTTGACATCCTCCAAAGTCGGGGCACCGCTCTTACCCGCGGTGAGTTTTTCGGTGTACGTCAGTTCCAAGGCACGTGTGCCGGGTTGATTGGCTGACCAGCTGTTGAGCTTGAAGGACACCGGCGAAGTCTGCTGCCAATCGGTCCCCTGTTTTTCGATGGTGATCGTCTTACCATCCTTGGTAATGCTCAGGGACTTGATCTTGTCCTTGTCAAAATCATCAGCATTGAGCAGTGGCTGCTTGGTCTGATCCACCTGGGATTGATCGTAATCCGTCTCGGGTTGCTCCTTTTCCCAAAGGAAGAATCCGCCAACAATTACCAGTAAAACCACGAGAAACAGGGTTGTCTTGAAGTTCATCGTTTATGTTCCTGATCGTTTTATTCCCGATCGTTTATCTGAGTTACGAGAAAAATGCCTCAAACAATCATCATCACCCGTCACTCCCGCGCAGGCGGGAGTCCAGTGAAATATGCAAGCGTCTACAGAATGCCACTGGATTCCCGCCTTCGCGGGAATGACAATGTGTGATTCATATCGCTGAAATGACACATCTTGCTCAAACCATTCATCAATTAAAAAACAACACTACATTACGACGCACGGCGTTTAAGTCCGACGACAATACCAACAATGAAGATCACCAACGGCACACCACCGAGCACCAACCAACGTATGCCGGTCATCTGTGCAGGGGTGATATTGCCGATACGTCGGATGTCCTGACTGCGGGCGCTGGCTGCAATCATCTCATCCATATTCGACAGCCAGAAAACGGAGTTGACGAATAACTCGGCATTACCGGGGAACATCGCACCGACCATCTGGGCAGTATTGGGGCCAAGCAAACCGTAGTTGACGATCTGATTCGTCGACCAGACCGGATCAGCAAAGACAGCGATGCGTTCGTCGCCCTTGCTTGCTGCGATGGCAACGGTGAACTGATCCGCAGCGTTTTCCTCGTCGTATTTGGGGTCCTCAGCACGCAGGTCCTTTTGAGCCCACATGCGTGGCCCCTTGACGGTTGCCAACTTGAACGTTTCGATGTCATCCTTCTTGTCAATCTCAATCGGTGATGCCGAAGCAAACACGCCGGCATTACCCGAAAGCGCCTGAGTCACTGGCAGGTCTTCAGGCCAACTGGTGACACGCAACGTGGTGTCGGCTACCGTGCGACGACTGTCAGCGGTGACTTCGTTCATGATGATACTTCCGCTTTGAACGGTGACGCCCCACTGCTCAAGCAACTCTGCTGTCGGGTCGGGCATGCCCATCGCTGCTGCGGGATTCGGACCACTGATGAACATCACCGCATCACCTTCAGCCATGCGAGCTTTGACGTGATCGACGATCTGCTTGCCGCCACCCATCTGTCCCATCTGCATCATCATGGGATTGACCGGTTCGATCGGCGTAACAATCCAAACCACGCTTTGGCCATCCTTGGGAGTCGGAGGCGGAGCAGGTGGTCCAGGTTGGCCGGTCATCGGGTTACGCTGACCTTGTGTGGACCATGACTTGACCTCAAAGTTCAGATTCTCCAAACGGTCTGCCACCGCCTGATACTGGCCTTGCGGACCTAGCACCGGCATGCGGGGTGAACCTTCGATAAACACCACCAACGGCTGCGTATCCATGCTCATTGCAAGGAGATTGCCAGTGATTTTTTCTTCACCAAGAAACTGGAGTTCAGGCTGCTGACCTTGGGCCAGTTGACGCTGTTGATCTTCTGGCATGCGGAACATGTCCACCAGACTGATCACGCGGATTTGATCCTGACCGATGAGAACCACCGAATCGGGCTCTGCAATCTGCTGCATCACCTTCGTGTATTCTTCACCGGCTTTGACACTCTCAATGGGTTCCAGAACCGACTTGAGGTTGTCACTGCTGGCATTAAAACTCTCTGAGAGTTCAAGCAGCTTTTCCTTGATCGCATTAGGCTGCTTGCTGCTTGCACCAAACTGTTTGAGGTAGGTGATCGCCGAGCCGTAGATGTTGTCCTTGTAATGAGTGAGCAACGTCTTGACCGCATCAAGTGATCCGGAGTAATCGGGCAGTGCACTTTCCAACGTTTTGTCGATCTGCTCGTTGGTCTGCTTGAACTGATCACTGGAACGAGCAAACGCGCGAATGACCTGTGAGAGCAATTCTTTTTCCTGCCCATCAGCAAAAGCCTTGTCAGCCATCAGGTCCGACATGAGTTTCTTCTGCTGCTCGATATCCGATGCCAGTCGTTCGATCCCTTCGCGCCCACGCTGGATGGCAACGTCCAACGGCTTGACCGTATCGGCATAACGATCCTTGATCGTGCCATAAAACTGTTCGACACGGGTCAGTTCACGCGCAGGATCGATATGTTCAACCGTGATATGCTTTGAGTAATTGTCATACTCACTGATCAGGTCTTTAGCCTTGTTGATCTCTTCAGCATTGCGTGAGATCAGCGTGACGATCTTGACATCTTTTTCCATCTTGCCCAACAGCTTTTTGGTCTGCGCGGACAAGCTGTACAGACGCGTTGCGGTCATGTCGATGCGCTGTGAAGCAAAACGACGGTAGGAAATGATGTTGAGGATGATCACAATGGCAAGGACGATGACCACGGAGACCGTGACATTGACACCGTACTTGAAACGTCTTGAATTTTGGGTTTCGGTATTGCTCATGATTAACGCCACCGTTTACTTTCAACGAGTTTGACTGCCAGGAAAAGGAAGAATGCTGTTGACGAGACGAAGTAGACCACGCGGGAGAGATCGAGAATCCCTTTGCCGAAGTCTTCAAAGTGTCCGTTGACGAACATGAACTGCATGGCCTGTTGGAGTTTGAGCGGGATGAAGCTCGCCCGCGAGAGCAGGAAAATCACAAAGGTGAACAGGCAGATGGTAAAGACGGTCAACATGTAGCTGATGATCTGGTTACGACTGATGGCAGAAGCAAACGTACCAATGGCAAGATAAAAACCACCCACCAGCAGCAAGCCGATGTATCCGGTGAGAAGCGGGCCGTAATCCGGATCACCAAAGGCTTCGATCACGCCAACCAGAACGAGTGTCGGGATCAGCAGCGTCAGGAAAAAGCCCATCGCACCGAGCCACTTGCCCAGGACCAATTGCGTATCGGTCAGGGGCGAAGTCATGAGTAACTCAATGGTGCCTGAATCAAACTCATCACTGATCAATCGCATGCTGATGCCGGGCAGAAGCAGGATCATCAGCCAGACGAGTCCCTGAAAGGTTGCCTGCATGGACGCGGGCATACTCGGGGCAAAGGCGTTGAAAAAAATCAGTGACGATCCCAACGCAAACAGCGCTAAGACCACGTAGGCAATGGGCGAATAGAACAGAGAGGTTATTTCGCGTTTGGCTATGGTGATGACGTGATTCATCATCGATCCTTTAGTCAGGGATTAGGGATTGGGGATTAGGGTTCAAAACAATTCGAAATGCTAGGCCACGGATTCCTCAGCCACCTGGCTTTGGTCCGCGGTGATCTGGATGAAGAACTGTTCGAGGCTGGCGGTTTCGTTGCGCATTTCGCGGATCGCCCAACCGTTGGTCAGAATGGTTTGGCCTAACCGTTCACGCAGTTCGCTGCCGGGCTTGGGCTTGACGACCGCTTTCACCCACTCGCCCTGCTGATGAACCTCGACGGCTTCGACACCTTCAACACCAGCGAAGGCTTTCTGCACCGACTCGCTGGATGCCTTGACCTGCACGAGTACGCTGGCACCTTGACCGACACGCTGACGCAACTCCGACGGACTGCCATCGGCTTTGATCTGACCACCTGCAATGATGATCACACGGTCAGCCGTCTTTTCGACTTCAGGCAGAATATGGGAACTGAGCAAAATGGTGTGTTTGCCTTTGAGTTCCTGAATCAGCTGACGCACCGCGCCGATCTGCACGGGGTCCAAACCGGAAGTCGGCTCGTCAAGTATGAGCACTTTCGGATCATGCAGTAGCGCCTGGGCGATGCCGACACGCTGACGGTTACCCTTGGAGAGTTGGCCGATCACACGTTTGCGGATTTGCTGTAGACCACATCGATCCGAAACGTAGTCGATGGCTTTGACACGGTCGCCGCGAGGCATGTCCATGAGTTTGCCACGGAAGTGTAAAAATTCCTCGACCCGCATTTCCATATACAACGGCGTGGACTCAGGCAGGTAACCGATCTGGCGACGTGCCTTTTCCGACTCTTTGGTCACATCCATGCCATCAATACTCGCTGCCCCGGATGTCGGGGGCAGATAGCCGGTGAGCATGCGAATGGTGGTTGATTTGCCTGCACCATTGGGACCGAGAAACCCGACGATCTGGCCTTCGGGCACATCAAAACTGATGTTATAAACTGCCCGGGTTGGACCATACCATTTCACAAGGTTTTCCACGTGAATCATCTGTTTTACCCTCTAAGTCGAATCATCTTCCCTCGCGGGATATGGTTCTCCATCTGAGTCTGGAGTGCCCAAAGGTTTAACGGACAAACCACGTTGCGTCAAACAGGCCAACTGTCCAAACCCCGCGCGAGCGATCATGTGTTAAGCGATACGCAATTAATCTTTGTCAGGTTCACATACTTTTACATTTTTTTAAGCGAAATATTTAGCCGCATCACAAGTGATGCGCGACGCTTGCGTTGATGGGCATCAAAAAGTGCATCACAAGTGATGCGGCTAAATCGATTCACCTGCAAATGCCGCGATTGCACCGATGAATGTCTCACCGTATTGCTTGGACTTGCGGGCACCGACGCCATTGATCTGGTCGAACTGCGTGAGCGTCGTGGGCTTGAGTGCTGCCATTTGTCGCAGGGACAGGTCGGAGAAGACCATGTAAGGCGGGATGCTTTGATCATGTGCCAATTGCAGGCGGAGTTGGCGCAGGTGTTCGAACAGGGCTTCATCCACCGGCATGCCATCGACATCCAACACGTCATGCTTCTTGGAACCAGCTTCCTTCTTGAGCATCGCACGGGGTTTGACCATCTCAAATTCGACTTCCCCGCGAAGCAGTGGCATGGATTGCTCACTTAAATGCAATGTCGGGAACTGGTCGGTCGTCTGCGTCATATAGCCTGTCAACACCAGGGCATCACCGAGTGCTTTCCAGTAGGCAAGGCGACTATCCGAACCAATGCCGAAGACGGAGAGTTGATCGTGACGGTTACGCTGGATTTTCTCGTCGGACTTGCCGCGGAGCACGTTGATGACATAGCCCATGCCGTAGTACTGGCCGGTCCGTGCGACGGCGGAGAGCATCTTGCGTGCGTCCTCAGTTGCATCAATGATTTCAGGCGTCTGCTGACAGTTGTCACAGTGACCGCACTGGCCTGCATGCTCCTGGCCGAAGTAGCCAAGCAGTGGGACACAGCGACACTTGGTGTGGTAGGCAAATTTGATGACCTGCGAGAGTTGCCACTGAGCGAGTTCGCGTTCACTGTCGGACTTTTCTTCGAAGAAATGCTCGATCTTGGCACGGTCACCAGCTGAGAAAAACAGGATGCAGTCGGCAGGTAAACCATCGCGTCCCGCCCTGCCGGTCTCCTGGTAATAACCTTCGAGATTTCGGGGCAAATCCGCATGCATGACAAAGCGCACATCAGGCTTGTCGATCCCCATGCCAAAGGCGATGGTGGCACAGATCACACGCGTATCGCCGTAGACAAAGTCGTGTTGATTCTGCGTGCGTTCAGCGTGGGAAAGACCCGCGTGATAGGGACGGGCGCGAATGCCTTTGTCCTGGAGTTTGGCTGCCATCTTTTCAGTGCCTGCCCTGGAGTGACAGTAGATGATGCCTTCGTCGTTAGGGTGCGATTGGAGATATTGGTGGATCTGCTGAAAGACGCCCTGCTTGGGTCGGACTTCGTAGTAGAGATTTTTTCGTTCGAAGCTGCTTTGGTAAATGCCGGGATTGCGGAGTTGGAGTTGCTCCTGGATATCCTTGGCAACACGCGGGGTGGCGGTGGCGGTGAGTGCGATCATCGGCACCTTGCCATAGGTTTGGGCCAACTGATCCCGGAAGTTGCCAAGCATGCGATACTCAGGGCGGAAGTCGTGTCCCCATTCACTGATGCAGTGCGCTTCGTCAACTGCAACGAGCGACAGGTTCATCTGCCCGATGGTGCGCAAACCCGATGTCGAAAACACGCGCTCCGGTGCCATGTACAGCAAGTCGAGTTTGCCCTCCGCTGCATCACGTTGAATCTGCATCGACTGGGCAGGTGTGTTCGTGGAGTTGAGAAAGGCGGCACTGATACCGTTGGCCTGCAGGGCTTTGACCTGGTCTTCCATGAGCGCGATCAGCGGCGAAACCACCAGCGTGGTCCCTTCACGCAGCAACGCAGGCATCTGGTAACAGAGGCTCTTGCCACCCCCCGTGGGCATGATCGCCATCACATCACGCCCCCCGACAACGTCCGTGATAATCTGTTCCTGCAATGGACGGAATGTTTCATGACCAAAATGTCGTTTGAGCGTCTGGCTTAGAGTGCTGTTATATTGTTGAGTCTCTAAAGTCGACATTGTTTTCAAGGATAACAACCTTCGGACGTTTGACCAAAAGACAGTCGACGGATTTGAACTGAACCTCTAGGCTGGTTATGGTGTTTGACCCGTCAGCAGGAAAGTGATTTGTAAATGTTATTGACTGATCTTCTACATCCTGACTGCATCCAAGTCCCGCTGGTTTGCAAAAACAAGCAGGATGCTATCTTTCAACTCATCGATGTATTGGCACAAAAGCATCATCTCACCGATGCTCAGCAACTCAAAGACGCCGTCTGGGAACGTGAAAACACACGCACCACCGGTATGGGATTCAACATTGCCATCCCACACGGCAAAACAAGCAGTTGCGACAAACTCATCATGGGGGTGGGCATCCCCGAAGAGCCGCTGGAATTCAACTCCGTCGACGGGCAGCCGGTGAAACTCATTCTGCTGCTGATCTCACCGGCTGATCAAACCAAGGAACACATCCAGGTACTCAGTGCCGTCAGTCGCATGCTCGTCGTCGAAGACATCCGCGAAGCGTTCTTCCGTGCAACGGCCCCCAGCGAAGTCTACGAACTGCTGCAAAAACACCAGCCCAAAGATTAACCCACCTCCGGAAGCCCCGGACCCCCCGGCCCCCCGGTAGTTTATTTCGGATTTCGTTCACATTTTAAACCGCTTGCGGTTTGGCGATCTTCGTCCAGATTCGATTAATCATGGATTTCGCTCGAGCGTTGAAGCGCTAAACCGCAAGCGGTTTTTAATTCAACATTCGAAATCCTAAAGCAACTCCCCCAACACCGCATCACCGACGAGTAAGCCGCTGTGTGTTAATCGCAGATAGCCGTCGGACTTCTCCAGTAGGCCCAGATTCGATAACTCACTGATCTTGTCATACCGCCAATCACCGTTGGGAATCAAGCTTTCCACGCGATCCATCGGCATGCCCTGCCTCAACCTCAGATGCATCATCAAGACTTCCCCCACCCGTTGATCAGCAGGCAAATGCTCCACATCCATCACCGGCGGTTGATCCGTTGATGACAGGTACGGCCCAAGGCTTGGTTGATTCTTCCAGCGGTATCCGTCGACATGACTGGCTGCAGCGGGACCGGCGCCGACCCAGTTGCCATTGGTCCAGTAGACGAGATTATGTTCACAGGGCTTGCCGGGCTTACACCAGTTGCTGATCTCGTAATGCTCAAAACTTGCTTTGGACATGCGATCGAGTATCAACTCGTACATCGCGGCCTCGGTGTCCTCGTCCACGGGCGTGACTTGTCCCATGGCCAGTTTCTGCTTCAGCGCGGTGTTGGGCTCATACGTGAGGTTGTAGTAACTCAGATGATCCGTCTGCAAGGCCATCGCGACCTCCAGATCACGCTCGAGATCGTCCAACGTCTGACCGGGGATGGCAAAGATCAGGTCGATATTGAGATTGGCAATGCCTGCTTTACGCGCCAAGTCGACCGCAAGTGTCACCTTCCGAGGGTCATGCCAACGCTCAAGTGTTTTAAGATGTTCTAAATTAAAGGATTGAGCGCCCATACTCATGCGATTAACGCCCCCTGCCACCAGTTGATCCACTAGTTCGGCGGTCACTGTTTCAGGGTTCGCTTCGACAGTGAATTCGGTCATGGTATCCAGCCAACCCTGCTGCCGCATCGCTGCCAGTAGCGATCGCCAATTCTCCGCAGGCAGGAAGGTCGGCGTCCCCCCACCAACAAAAATCATCCGCGGTTTGGCATCCGTCGTGTTCATCAACCATGCCAGTTCGCTGATCAATCGCTCGGTGAATTGGTCGTATTTTTCCTGCGCATTGGCCTGAGATGGGACAATGCTGTAGAAGTCACAGTAGTGGCATTTGTGAAAGCAAAACGGAATATGCAGGTAAAGACTGTCAATCTTTGAACCAACTTTTTCAATGCACGGTTGATGTCGTTGCATGGCAGAGTTAAACTTTTGTTCAGACATCACATTGCATGCGATGTCATTTCTCAAATTCGGTGAAGAGAACGGCATGGAAGTATCGTTGGTCATAGTCAAAGCGGACGGCACAACGCGGGATTTCCCGCTTAGCGCCCAACGTACAGTCATCGGGCGGCAGAACACCTGCGGCCTGAGAATACCATTACACAGCGTCTCGAGAAAGCACTGCGAAGTGCAGATGATCGATGACCAACTGCTGGTGCGCGATCTTGGATCGAGCAACGGCACGCAGATCAACGACCAGAAAGTCTCCGGCCAGGCCAAACTCACCGCCGGTGATCGACTCCAACTCGGGCCGGTCATCTTCACCGTGGTGATTGATGGTTACCCCGAAGTCGTCGACCCCTCAGCAACCCTCATCACCCAGGCACACCAGGTGGAATCCGAAACGCGCGGCAGTGCTGCACAACAGCAGACCGCCTCAGCCAAGAGTGGCAGCCGTCATGTGCTTTCCAGTTCGGATCGTGAGGCCCCCTCCAAGGACCTGTCAGAAAACAGCGATCTTTATGACTTGGGTGCCGACCCCGCCAACTCCGGTGTGAACTCTGCCCAAGGCAGCAAAAGTGGTAGTGCCGCCGACGAACGTGCCGCCGCCGCCGAAAGTGCGTTGGCTGATCTGGATGCCCTGCTCGCTGCCCCCCTGGATATCGATGGTGATGAGGATGACGACGAAGCACTCGAAATCCTCGATGCAGACGACGATCCGATGGCTGACCTGCAAGCCAAAGCCGAAGGCAAGGAACCCAGTTCCAACACCGCCATCGACAACCCCCATGCAGATGCCTCAGCTGAGACTGCTGAAGTACTCATGGAAGATGATGACGAAGACATCGACGATCTGGACATCGACGATCCCCTGTCTTCCCTCGAAGCGCTCACTGATGACATCCTTGACGATGATGACGATGAAGACATTCTGAGTCTGGATGATTCGGATCTGAAGTAAGTCGCTTAAGCTGACACAACGTTGATATCAGTTGACATGCGGTCAAACCCGCTTCGACACACGCGGCTCGCCTGCGTTGCGCTTGTGGTCTGGCTATGTCATTCAGGCGAGCCGCCGCGTGTCGCGGCGGGACAGTGCGATGCTCTGCTTCGAAGTTCACGTGCGTTTGTATCACAAAGAACCTCGCAGGATCACGGCAACCATCAAGTTTGCATCCGCCAATATGATCTAATAACGTTTTGCTATGATTACTCGCTCCGAACCCGTCTTTGCTGTTCGTGATGTTCAGCAAACTGTCCAATTTTACAAAGACAATCTCGATGGCAAGGCAGAGTGGTTCTGGGGAGACCCGCCTGATTTTGCTGGCATTCGGATTGGTGGTTTTCAATTGCTGTTCTGTCAACAACCAGAACTGGCTAAACGCATTGAAGGCCATCAGCACTTTATCAGTTGCGATAACGTTGAAGAGATGTATCAACAACATCTCGATGCCAACCTTGACATCATCAGCCCATTGGGGAATAAACCATGGGGTGTCAGTGAGTACGTCCTCCGCGATCCCAATGGCTACCACTTGCGATTAACAGGACATCTCATTCACGAGAAATCACCTGATGCCAAAACGCAGTTACCTGAAACAATCCGGTTCGAATTCAGATTGCCGACTCAAGATGAATATCTTGAGTTACAAAAGTCAGTGGGATGGACTGCCAAACCTCACAATATTGAGCAATGTTGTTTGGGAATTGTGGCGATTGATCGTAACACTGACCAAACTGTGGGAATGGCACGTGTAATCAATGAAGCAAAGGGTTGGTATAGCATCTGGGATGTCGTTGTCCGCCCCGAATACCAGTCACAACGTATCGGATCATCCATTCTTCAGAACACGCTCGATCAGCTACGAAAAATGGCTCCTGCCGGTTCAAACGTCTTTCTCTTCACGTTCAAACATGCTTTCTATGAAAAATTGGGATTCAAAAAAGATACCTGCAGTATGATCAAGCTATAGCACTGGTTTGACATCTCATAAAAAAAAAGACGCCCTTCCCTGGGCGTCTTCTTGCGTACTCTCTTTTTTGTGTTGCCGTTCCTTGGCGAGAAAGTATCTGGAGATATCGCGAGGCAATACCTCTCGTTTATGCGGAGCGCGGATGAGCTTGATCATAAGCCGTACGCATACGCATTGCTGAGAGATGGGTATAAATCTGGGTGGTTGAAAGGGACTGGTGACCGAGCAATTCCTGGACGCTGCGCAGGTCTGCACCGTTGTCGAGCAGATGGGTTGCGAAGCTGTGACGCAGGGTGTGCGGGCTGATGGTGGAATCCAGGCCAGCGGACTGCAGGTACTTGTCGAGTTTACGACGGACACTGCGGCTGGAGAGGCGGCCACCATTCTTGTTGACAAACAATGCGGTTTGGGCACCGGATGCTGCAGACTCACGGATCGCGCGGAAACGAGGATCCGGTTCGAGCAATGTCAGGTAGTGACGAATCGCAGCAAGGGCATGGCTGCCCAGCGGGACAATGCGTTCCTTCTTACCTTTACCACGGACGCGGAGGGTTTGTTCTGCCTGGTCCAGATCACCACGGGAAAGGTCGACCAGTTCACTGACGCGAACGCCGGTGGAGTAAAGCGTTTCGAGGATCGCACGGTCACGGGCGCCCAGGGTGTCTTTGCAATCAGGCATGGACAAAAGCTTATCGACCTGTTCGACACTCATGGCCTTGGGCAGACGCTTGGTCTGTTTGGGGGTGCGGATGAGCACCATGGGATTGGACTGGATCATGGCACGCTTGAGCATCCACTTGTAGAAGCTTCGCAACGTTGCAATCTTGCGGGCGGTGGTTGCAGCGGAGTAGCCAAAGCCGTCCAGATGCGTGAGAAAACCGCGAATGACCATGGCGTCGGCATGGATCATGGTGTATTCCGTGTCGCCTTCCTGAGCCGTGGATTCGTGTTCCATGGGTGACCCCATGATGGTCACCGGATCGGACTGGGCAATGCTCAGCGAAGGGTTGGAAGTTGCTTGGGGTGCTTGGGGCTGCTGGTTCTGGGCTGGTTGGTTTTTTGATTCCAGGTATTCAGCATACTGTCTGAGGTCAGCACCATAACAACGTGCGGTGTACTGCGAAAAGTGTCTTTCAAACCGCAGGTAGTTAATGAACTGATCGATAATTTGTGGTTGTCCCGCCATGATTCTATTCCTCAAGAATGGTGATTACTGTTTTACAATCTGCTCCAACTGTTGCCCGAACCTTTTTCCCATTTGATGAGACAGCATCGCCGCGTCGAACCAGGTGAGGTCGGACTTGGGATCCCGCGCCATTTCAATGAGACTTTCCAGGAGGCCCGTTTCATCCCCGAGGGCATAGCGAAAGACGTATCGCTGCCCGTTTTTGACAAGCACCAATTGACGTTGACCGTTGTCCACGGACACAGGTTGGCCTGTGGTTGAGGACTTGGGATCGATCGGATTGGATTGCGAACCTGCCATCGGACGCTCCGTTCCAGGACGGGCCTCCGTGACAAGTCAGGGAAGACTATCGACCTGGTGTTCGCCGCGACAAACCGAGTCTGTAGGACTCTGCCTGAAGCAGACGTTCCGCCAGTTCAGCACTGGCATATTCGGTGAACAGGTTCATATTGATGCGGTATAGGTGCCAATCGGTATCATCCTTCTCTGTGATACCGGTCGAGACTGCGATGCGTTTCCACCAGGGTTGATCGGAGGGTTTGTGTCCTCCGCGTCCTGATGCGTAAGCCCGGAGACGATTACGTGTGGCGGGATTGGACGCATCAAGCATCGCCGAAGCGGTGCTCACGGGTGCAATATCACCGGGAATGGATCCGGGGCTTCCGGGGGCTGGTGCTGTGTTGCCGGTCGGCGCTGACATGAGTTCGCGGATATCGAC
>MDTD01178472.1_pt1 | contig 13151 bp, 16 predicted proteins | sample 811221 | NCBI WGS metagenome assembly MDTD01 (sample SAMN05326646, study PRJNA326480) | marine metagenome | isolation source: seawater | place: Pacific Ocean: South West | collected 2011 | reverse complement strand
TGACGTTCCATTATCTGATACTTATTTCGTAGTAGCACATTTTCATATGGTTATGGGTATCGCTCCTATACTAGTTATTTTTGGAGCTATTTATCACTGGTATCCGCTTATAACTGGAAGAATGATGAACGAAACTTTAGGAAAAATTCATTTTTGGATTACATTTATAGGATCTTATGCAATTTATTTTCCAATGCATTATCAGGGATTTGTCGGAGTACCAAGGCGTTACTTTGAAATTTACGACAGTCCGTACATTGATACATCAACACTTCTTTTAAATAAATTTATAACTATTGCAGTTTTAATAGTAGGAGCAGCTCAGTTATTATTTTTATACAATCTAATTACAAGCGCAAGACTTGGAAAAAAATCTGAAAAAAATCCTTGGAAAGCTAATTCACTTGAGTGGCAAACACCTCAAATGCCACCTGAGCATGGTAATTGGGGTAAAGATTTACCAAAAGTATACAGATGGCCTTATGATTTTAGTGTTCCAGGAGCAGACAAAGATTATATTCCTCAAAACCAACCTCCAAGTGAAATTATAGGGGCGAAAGTTGAAAAGACGTGAGCAAAAAAAAAAGTATTTTTGAATTACTAACTGAAAAGCCTTGGGAAAAAGATCAAATTGCGGCCGACAACGAACACCAAGGACAAACGGTAAATCTTAGCAAACAAAAATTGGGTTTAAGAACTATAATGGCTGCGAGTACAGTTTTATTTTCGCTGTTTATTGTAGCTTATTCTGACCGAATGTTAATAAGTGACTGGAGAAGTATGCCCGAGCCATGGTTACTTTGGATAAACACAGTAATACTAGTTATCAGCAGTATAGTTTTTCACTTAACCTCAAAATACGCTAAAAAAGAAAGTTATGATAAAACTAAAAACGGTTTATATTTTATTGGTTTTCTTGCCTACTCATTTTTAATTGGACAATTGATAGTATGGTACCAACTTATAAGCATAGGATATTATGCAACAAGCAATGTAGCTAATTCATTTTTTTATCTATTTACCACTATCCACGGCCTCCATTTAGTTGGCGGAATATATTTTTGGGGTAAAACAACATCAAAGTTCATTCAGAAAAGTCTAAAAAAGAATGATATTAATAATTTAATTGATACTTGTGCTACATATTGGCATTTTTTATTAGCTGTATGGATAGTTCTTTTTGGACTAATGTTATCAACTTAAGGAATTTTAATTATGTCCGACTCTTCATTAGAAAATCTTCCTAAAGGTTGGAAAAGTGTTCCAAGTGACCTAGGTTCAGATCAAACTGCATTTAAAGGTGTTCAGTGGGGAAAAGCAATGATGTGGATTTTTTTACTAAGCGATACTTTCATATTCAGTTGTTTTTTAATTTCATATATGAAAAGCAGAGCTTCTACAGTGGTGGAATGGCCAAATCCTAGTGAAGTTTTCGCACTCGAATTTTTTGGTGTTCCAGTTCCACTTTTACTAATTGCGATTATGACTTTTGTACTAATTACAAGCAGTGGAACAATGGCTTTAGCTGTTAAGTATGGCTACGAGAAGAATAAAAAAATGTGTGGATGGCTTGTTCTTGCAACTGCAATTGGAGGACTAACTTTTGTTGGTATGCAGGTATTTGAATGGTCAAAATTGATTCATGAGGGTGTAAGACCATGGTCTAATCCTTTTGGAGCGGGTCAATTCGGTTCATATTTTTTTATGATTACAGGCTTTCATGGAACGCATGTATCTATTGGAGTAATTTTTCTCTTTATATTTGCTAGAAAAATTTTCAGAGGAGATTTTGATACTGGAAGGAGAGGTTATTTTACAACAATGAAATCAGACTATGTTTCAATAGAGATTTTAGGTCTTTACTGGCATTTTGTAGATTTAGTATGGGTTTTTATTTTCGCTTTCTTTTATTTATGGTAAAATAACATTATGAGTGACAATTCTCAAACAGATAAAAACAAAACAAAGACTGAGAATACTCACAAGATTGGAATCTATCTATGGATCTGGGTATTGTTGTTTGTCTTAAGTTTTTTTTCTTACATGGTAGACTGGTATCAGTTTCAAGGCTTATTAAGATGGTCTCTAATTCTATTTTTTATGTTTTTAAAAGCTGGATTAATAATGGCATTTTTTATGCATTTATTTTGGGAACGATACGCTCTAGTAAATGTTTTATTGTGGCCAATGACTGCGATAGCTTGTTTCGTTGGGTTAATGGTTGCAGAAGGAAAGTATACAGTATTTACAAGACTGATATATTTTGTCCTTGGAGAATAAATAATCATAGGATTTAAATTGCTAAGCTCTCAATCAAAAACTAGAGAATATAAATTAGACAGTATACAATTTACAAAGGCATTATACGAATTAATGAAGCCTAGAGTAATGTCTTTAGCTATTTTTACTTGCGTTGTAGGTTTTCTAATTGCACCAATTAAAAACCTAGAGTATTTAGATGCATTTTTCTCAATTTTAGCAGTTGCATTAGGCTCGGGTGCGGCTGGAGCTTTGAACTGTTGGTATGAGGCAGATTTGGACTCACTTATGTCTAGAACTTGTCTTAGACCCATTCCAACTGGAAAGCTGACTAGAAAACAAGCTCTAATATTTGGAACAATTTCCTCTTTTATATCAGTCGGAATGTTATATTTTTTTTCGAATTTAGTTGCAGCATCTCTTTTAGCTTTAACAATTTCATTTTATGTTTTTGTGTATACGATTTGGCTTAAAAGGAAGACACCACAAAACATAGTTATTGGCGGTGCATCTGGCGCTTTGCCCCCTGTTATAGGATGGTCTATAGCGACTGGAGATGTATCATTAGAACCAATTATTTTATTTTTAATTATTTTTATTTGGACTCCATCTCACTTTTGGGCTTTGAGTTTATTTAAATCAGATGATTATAAAAAAGCAAATATCCCAATGCTTCCAGTAACCTCTGGAATAAAAACTACAAAAAATAATATTTTAATATATTCTATCTTATTATTTCCGGTTGCATTAGCACCATATTTTTTAGGTTATTTAGGATTAATTTACTTATTTTTTTCTTTTTCTTTAAGTCTATATTATATTTTAATTTGCTTTAAACTCTTCAAATCTAAAGACGACAAATCAGAAAAGATTATTTCTAAACAGATATTTGCTTTTTCAATACTTTACCTTTTTGCAATCTTTATAATAATTTTAATAGATAAATTTGCATAAAAATAAAGTTCATAATAATTTTTTATTGGTTATAATCCTTCTCGTAATAATTCTATCTTTATTTTTTTTTAATAGAGATAATGATACCCTCGATCCGATTAGTATCAAATTAATTACAAGTGTACACAAAGACCTACCTTTTGAATTTAAAACTAAGAAAAAAACGTTAAAAATTTTTCCTGGTGAAATTACAACAATCAATTATTTAGTTAAAAATCTTGGTGAAAAAAAAATGACAGGAATTGCCTCATTTCAAGTTTACCCAAAAGAGTTAAGAGATTTTATGACCAAAATGAACTGTTTTTGTTACGAAGAACAGATGCTCAACGCAGGTGAAGAAGAAAAATATGCGTTAGTTTTGTTAATTGATCCAAAAGTGACAAAGAATATAAAAGAGGCTATAATTCAATTTGTTTTTTTTAAAAAATGACTTTAGAAATTTTTAACTCAGATGTTTTAAAATTATGCGCTGTTTGTATTTCGGAAACATCAGGCGGACAACTCGCATTGTTTATTATTGTGCTATCGTTTGTTATTCTGGGACTTCTAAATACATCTTGGAAAAAGAATTTTAAAAAAGAGCAGAAATCCTCTAGCTAGTGGAATATATAAGTACCAGAGATAAAAAATTAAGCTTCAGTTTTAAAGATGTTTTTCTTAGAGGACTAGCTCCAGATGGCGGATTATTTATTCCAAAGAAAATAAGAACTTATAACCAATCAGAAATTACGAAATTAAGTAATTTATCATATACAGATTTAGCTACAGAGATAATTTCTAATTTTTGCGAACCTGAAATTGAAAAAAATGATTTAAGAAAACTGATCAAAAAATCCTATCAAAGTTTTACAATAAATGATGTTGTTAAAATAAAAAAAATTGGTGATATTAATTTAGTTGAACTTTATCACGGTCCAACACTAGCCTTTAAAGATATTGCTATGCAGGTTTTAGGAAATATGTATGATCAAATGAAAATTTCATCTAATAATGTAATAAATATTATTGTAGCAACATCAGGCGATACAGGATCAGCGGCCATTGCAGCACTTAATGATAGAAAAAATATAAATGTTTTTGTTTTGCACCCACACAATAAAATTTCAAAAATTCAAAGAAAAATTATGACAACTATCGGATCAAGTAATATTTACAATATTGCTATAGAGGGAACATTTGATGATTGTCAAAAAATTGTAAAAGATATGTTTAATGATAATTCTTTTAGAGAAAAAATAAATATGTCCGGTGTTAATTCAATAAACTGGGCGAGAATAATTTGTCAAATAGTTTACTATTTTTATGCCGCTTTCAAATTTAAAGGTAAAAAAATTTGTTTTTCAGTGCCCACAGGTAACTTTGGCGATGTATATGCCGGATATGTTGCAAAAAAAATGGGTCTACAAATAGAAAAGTTAATTGTTGCAACAAACGAAAATGATATTCTTGAAAAGGCAATCAATTTAGGTATTTATAAACCTAGTGAAGTAAAGCCATCCTTATCTCCGAGCATGGACGTTCAGGTGTCAAGTAACTTTGAAAGATTACTTTTTGATGCATTAGAATTTGATGATAAAAAAGTTGCAGAGTCTATGAAACTACTTACTTTAAATGGTTCGTATAAAATAAATGAAAAAGCAATGAATATTATTAAAAAAAACTTCTATGCAAAAAGAGTTTCTGATAACAAAACATTAGAAATAATTAAAAACTTTGCTGAGAAATTTAATTTTATTCTTGATCCACATACTGCAACAGCTGTAGAGGCTTCAAAAAGCATTAAAGAAAAAAATGAAGTTTTAGTTCTAGGTACCGCACATCCTTACAAATTTCTAGACACAATAAAACTTGCAACATCAAAAAAAATTATGATTCCAGAACAAGCAAAAAGTATATTAGATAAAAAAGAGAAATTTGACGTTTTAGGAAAAGATATTAATAAAATAAAAAAATATATCCTTGAGAAAATTATATGAAAATTAAAAAAGGAGATAAATTACCATCTACAAAGTTTTTTTATTTAGATCAGAATAATGAGGTTAAAAAAATTTATAGTACAGATTTATTTAAAAACCATAAAGCTATTATTTTAGGTATGCCTGGGGCTTTCACTAAAACATGTTCAACAAAGCATCTACCAAGTTTTTTAAATAATTTTGAAACTGCTAAAGCCAAAGGAATTACAAAAATAGTCTGTATTGCAGTAAATGATCCCAATGTTATGAAAGCTTGGGGGGAAAATCAAAAAGTAGAAAACAAAATATTCATGGCGGGAGACCCTTACCTTGACTTTACAAAAGCTATTGGTGCTGAAATAGATAAATCAGAAAAAGGATTGGGAATAAGATCAAACCGATACACGATGTTAGTAGAAAACTGTGAAATAAAAAAAATAGAAGTAGAGAAAGAAACAGCCCTTTGTGAATTGTCTGCAGCCGAAAACTTTTTAAAATCTATTTAATTTTATTGCACTCAAATACAGCTAACTCATCCACAAGATTATTATATTTATTTCCAGCATGAGCTTTAACCCATTTCCAAACAACCTTATGTTTCTGACAGGAATTATCTAATTTTATCCAAAGATCTTTATTTTTAACCGGCTTCTTATTAGAACTTTTCCAATTATTTACTTTCCATTTTTGGATCCAATCAGTAATTCCATTTTTTACATATTTTGAGTCAGTATAAATTGTAATTTCAGATTTTTTTTTAATTTTATTTAAGGCCATTATTGGAGCAATTAGTTCCATTCTATTATTTGTAGTATTTTTTACATTTCCAGAAATATTAAATTGAAAAGATTTTTCATTCAAAATTATTGCTGCCCAACCACCCTTTCCTGGATTGCCAGAACATGCGCCATCTGTATAAATTTTGTACTTCATTCTAAATTAAATAATCTTCAAAATTTTTTGCATTTTTGTGAAATTCTAATCTTCTAAGATATTCTTCAGGATCTTTAATTTTTACAACGGCATTATCTACTGTATTTAAATAATCAAAGACCCTCGTGAGAAGAAATCTTAAAGCTGCACCTTGAGATAAAACTTTTATAGCTATTTTTTCATCTTTTGATATTTTTCTTATTTCGTTATATCCCTCCATCAGTTTTTTTGCTTTAGTTACATTAAAGCTTAAATTTTGTTTATTACCATCAAAGCACAAGGCATTAAAACAGATTGCAATTTCGAAAGCATAAAAATCATTACACGAGAAATAAAAATCAATAAATCCAGAAAATTTATTATTTTTAAAAAAAATATTATCACAAAATAAATCTGCATGTATAATTCCAGATGGTAAGGATCTAGGCCATTCTCTTTCAATACTTAATAAATTAGCTTCAATTAATTTTGGTAGTTCAGGGTGAATTTTGCTACATTTGTCTTTTACCTGCGCAAATATATTTCGCCAAGATTTTACTGATAAATCATTTTTTCTTGAAAATTTAAAATTTTTTGTCAAAACGTGAAGTTTTGCAATTTGTCTCCCAACAATTTGACATTCATGAGGAGACAAATTACTTTTAGATTTACCCTCTAAGAAACTCACAATCATAAATTTCTTGTTATTAATGTCTGATATATAATTATTTTCTTTATTTAGTATAGGTTTAGGGCAGATAAAGCCATTTTTACTTAGCCCAACCATTAAATTGGAAAAAAAAGGAAGATCTGTTTCTTTAACTCTTTTTTCATAAATTGTTAAAATATACTTACCTTTTTCGGTTTCAATAGAATAATTAGTATTTTCAATACCTTCTTTTATACCCTCAAACCTCTTTAATTTACCCAGTCTATAATTTAATAAAATATTATTGATTTCTTCTATTTCTAATTTTGTATATACGGCCATCTAATTTAATTCTTTGGGCAACTTAAAAACCACTTTTTCGTTTGCAGTTATTATTTCCTCAACTGAAACGTTCATTTTTTGCTTAATTTCATTTATAAAATTTTGAACTAGTTCTTCTGGTGCTGATGCTCCAGAAGATAACCCTATAGTTTTACAATTTTCGATTTTATCGATTGGAATTTTTTTCCCGTAAAAAATAAGTTCTGAATTTTTACATCCAGATTTCTTTGCTACTTCTACTAATCTTGCAGAATTTGATGAGTTTCTACTACCAATAACAAAAAACATCTCACAATTTGGAGCTATTTTTTTTACAGCTGACTGCCTGTTTGTTGTTGCATAACAAATATCTTCTTTGATAGGACCTTTTATTTTTGGAAATTTTTTTTTCAAAGCTTCAATTATTTCTTTCGTATCATCAACAGAAAGAGTGGTTTGCGTGACATAAGCAACAGGTTTTGAAAATTTTAATTTTTCAATGTCATGTAAATTTTCAATTAATTTAATTGAACCATCCGGTAATTGACCCATCGTTCCAACAACTTCAGGGTGATTTTTATGTCCTATTAATACTATGTCAAAACCTTTTTTAAAGAGTTGCTCTGTTTCTCTATGTACTTTAGAAACTAAAGGACATGTTGCGTCAATATAATAGATCTTTTTTAGTTTTGCCTGTTCAGGGACAGCTTTAGGGACCCCATGAGCAGAAAAAATAACTGGTCTTGAGAAATCTGAAATTTCAGAAATTTCTTCTACAAAAATAGCTCCCAATTTTTTTAAATACTCAACTACATTTTTATTATGAACTATTTCATGTCTTACATAAACGGGAGATCCATATTTTTCTAAGGTTTTTTTTACAATTTCAATAGCTCTGTCGACACCTGCGCAGAAACCTCTCGGTGCAGCTAAATAAATTTTAATGTCTTTTTTCATTTCTTTCTATTAAATACTCAAGCAATATATGCGGAAAAGTTAAAGACGCCAAACCAATAAATATTATTTTAATAATTACATCATTTATTTCATAGAAATATGATAAAAAAATTGCCGCTATTAAATATAATATTGTTGTTACTAATGTTAATGGTAATGCTTTTTTTATAAAAGATTTTACACCATATGTAAAATTATTTGGTTCTAATTCAAATGAAATTGAAATGATATGTCTTATTGAGTGAAGAAAGCAAAAATACATAGTAAAAGCTATCAATGGATTAAAAACATAATTTAAAAGTAGAATGCAAAACATATCTAATAAAAAGACTTCATAATCTTGAAATTTGTTTTTATAAATAAAATAAAAATATCCAAAGACACTCAATGATAAGAATGCGTTTATGATCCTATGCTCAATCTTTAAAAATGAAATAATTTGCTGATCTAAAAATAAAGTTTCAAATATTTTTAAAGTTTGATCTATATGAAAAAAGAGAGGAGAAAATATTACCAAAGAACCTTTAATTAAATAAAAAAATTGATCAAGATTTGAACTACCATTGTTTAAGAAAGCCGTATCTTCTCTACCGAAATGATAAGAGGCAACAAGTAAAAAAAGTAATAAGGTATATGCACTATAAAGACTCCATAAAATAATTACAAAAACTGATATTAATATATATAAAATAAAAAATATTACCTTATTTTTCAATTTGTAAATTTTAATTAATTTATTTGCCTTATAGTTGTCCATGGCCCCATGAGATATTCCAACTGACAGAATTAAAAATAAACATATAAACGATATTATTAGTTCATTTATAAATTTAAAATTATTAAAAATTAATAATGATAATATAGAAAAAAAAATCGATAAAATAGAAAAACAGAATGTATGTTTACCGTAAATTTTTTTTATCATTTTATATAAAAAGAGATTTTATAAATATCCATTTAGGCATTTTAAAAATTATTGATAAATCATCACTTAAATTACTATTATTAGATAAAAATCTAATAGCGTTTAACTCATTTCTATCAAAAATTTTATAAAAAATATCTGGCATTCTTTCTGGGTTTTTCCTTAAAACGTTTAGAAAAATTTTATCTAAAATTCTATATTTCTTTTTTAATTCAAATTTTTTAATATTATTAATTTTATCAATATTCATTCTTATATACTTACTATGTTCTTGGATATTTAAAAATGTATATCCAGTGCTAAGTCTGGTCATACAGCCTGCTGTTCCAATATTAATTCTATTATTTTCGTTTGAATTATCTGGATAAAATAAAGGTATTGCACCCTCTTCTTTAAAGTTAATTTCATATTCAGGATTAAAAAAATTACTCTTAATATAGCTTTTGATTTGTAAATCATAATCTTTCAATGAATTGTCATTGTTTTTTGAAATCCAAGTTGTTTCTATTAAGGCATTCCTTTTAGAAAAAGGTAAAACATAAAAAAAGTGTACATTATTTTTTTGTTCACAACAAAAATCCATTAAAGCAATAGTTTTATCATTAAAACAATCTTTTTTTGTTGTAACTTCATAACCACAAAAATGTTGCCATAAATTAGTGTCCTGATTTTGAAACTCTGGGACACTATTAAAAACTATGGAGTTTTTAATATTTAAACCATCAATTTTATTAAAAAAGGAAATATTTTTATTTTTTTTTAAATTATCAATAATTTTTTTATAAAAAAGACCGCTGTCTATTGTTTGATATGGATATTTTTGACATTCATTTAACTGGACTTCTTTTCTGTTTCGAAGATTAAAACTATCCCAACTTTTTTTAACACAATCTTCAAAGTTATGAGATGTAACTTTCCAAAATGACCAAGTTTTATCTCTTACATACTCACCTCTAGGTTCAATAATAGCTAATTTTTTTTGGTTCAGTTTATTATGTAAATTTAATTCATAAGCCAAAGAGAGACCTGCACATCCTCCACCAATTATTGTGTAATCAAATTCTCTCATTAAGGCTTATATCCTCATTTATTAAATTATATTCAATTTTTTTTTCATATTCTTTCGACTTTATAAAAAAAAGTTTTATTAAGTCTGCTAACGAAAGAATAGTCTGAATTATTTTACCAAAGTTAGAAACATATATTTTGCCAGCATTTTGATAATCCGATATATCTTTTTTTTCTAATATTTTTTCGCCTATATGTCTGTAAACTCTTCTAGCAACAATAATTGAGAAACGGCAACTAATCGGAATATCTTTTATTCCTTCAAAAGAGCTATCATAAAATCTATCAGCTTTTAAAATTGTATTTTTAATATCTAAGAAAGTATCAGTAGAATTTTTAATTAAATAAGTCCTGTTTTTCTTTTCATCTTCAACAACATCTCTTGCTATATTTGTTAATTGCATTGCAATTCCTAAATCAATTGCCCTGTGAAGAGACTCTCTTTTTTTTACCCCAAATATTTTTGCCATCATTAAACCAACCGTTCCAGCAACTCTATAAGAGTATACAAATAACTCTTTTTCTGTTTTAAAACACACCTTCTCCCGAAGATCTGAACTCACACCGTCAAATAAATCATCAACTATTTTTTTTGAAATATTTTTTTCATTCATTAGATCCCACATATTTCTAATTACAGTATTACTTTTATTTTTTTCTTCGAAATTTTTCTTAAATTCTTCAAGCTCCTTTTTTTTTAGAATTAATTCTATATTTTGATCAGCAATATTATCTATAGTTCTACAAAAATCATATAAAACAGAACATTTAAAATAAATTTTTCTTGGTAAAAAGAAACCAGACCAATTAAATGATTTAGCATAAATAGATAAGTAATTTTTTGTATTCATAATAAAATTTTGTCTAAAACCTTTGCCGAAGAGATAACACCTGGCATTCCAGCACCAGGATGTGTTCCGGCACCAACAAAATACAGATTTTCAAATACTTCTGATTGATTATGAAATCTGAAATAAGCTGACTGAGAAAACTTTGGCTGTATAGAAAATCCGGAACCATGCAGAGTAGCTAAGTCTTTCTCAAAGTAATCTGGTGTGAGGTAAAAATCACTTACAACATTTTCTTTTATTCCAGGTAAAACTGATTTTTCCATTTTATCCAATACCAAATTTTTAAATTTTTCACCCTCATTTGACCAATCGATATTAGATGAGTTATTTGGGACAGGAACTAGTACATAAAAAGCATCCTGACCGTTCGGGGCCATATTAGGATCCGTTGCTGATGGTCGATGTAAATAATAACTTATATCTTCAGAAAGAATTTTTTTTTCAAATATTTTATTTAGATGTTCTTCATAAGATTTACCAAAATAAATCGTATGATGCGCGACATCTTTGTATTGTTTTTTGGATCCGAAATAATAAACAAACAACCCCATTGAATAATCCATTCTTTTCATTTTTTGTTTAAATAAAAGACTATAGTTTTTTTGAGATTTTATTAAATTTTTGTAAACATTCGGAGGATCTGAATTACATACGATATAATCACATTCAAGAACTGAAGAATTGTTTATTTTTACACCTCTCACATTTTTTTTATAGGTTATTATTTCTGTGACCTCTGAGTTTTTTTTAATTTTTATACCTTCTTCACTCATTAACTTTTCTAAAGCTTTAACTACACTACCTGTTCCTCCCATTGAATAATGTATTCCCCATTTTTTTTCTAAAAAAAGTATTAACGTATATATTGATGTAGTAGTAAAAGGGTTTCCTCCAACTAATAATGGATGCATACTAAAAACTCTCCTTAAACTCTCATTTGAGATATAATTAGATACCAAACCATAAACAGATTTATAACTTTTTAGCTTAAGTAAAGCAGGTATCTGTTGAAGCATAAATGAAAGTTTATTAAAAGGTTTATCAGATAAATCCGTAAAGCCTTTATTAAAAATTTTTTCAGTGAAATTAACCAGATTTTTATAACCTTCTAAATCTCCTTTTGAAAATTTTTGTATTTCTTTTTTCATAGATTTTTCGTCTCCCGAATAATCAAATGTGTCACCATTACTAAAAACAAATCGGTACCATAAATTTAAAGGGATTATTTTCACATAATCAGATATTTTTTTATTAAAAAGTGAGAACAATTCCTCAAATAGGTAAGGAGCGGTTATAACTGTTGGGCCTCCGTCATAGACAAAACTATCTTTTATAAAAACTCTTGCTCTTCCACCTAAATCAGAATGTTTTTCTAACAAAGTGACATCGTAATTTTTGGCTCTTAATCTAAGAGCCGATGCAAGACCTCCAAATCCTGAACCAATAACTATAACCTTTTTAGTCATATTAAGGATCTTACATTAGATAGATTTATTTTTTAAAATCTTTTTTGCCTCGTCTAGGCTTGAAATATAAATTTTATCAAGCTTTTTCTTATCGATCGAATTCTTTATAATTTTTTCTACTGATTTAATGGCTATTTCAACTGCAGAATTTTTTACATCTTTTAACGCTTGAAGTTTCATTTGTTTAATCTTTTCTTCAGCAGATTTTTTTCTATTATCAATAGTTTTATAAAACTCCTCATTTATTTTAATTATATTTTTATCTGATAAATTTTTTGCTTCATTCAACATATTCGCAATTTCATCTTTCGATTTACTTACTTTAGTCTCATATTCGCTAAGAATATTTTTTGCTTCGTCTTTAAGTTTTTCAGCATTATCAAGTTCGTCTTTAATTTTTTTTATATTTTCAGTTAAAGCAGAATCAATTTTTTGTGGGACTTTTAAATAAATAATTAAACCCACAAAAATTAAAAATGATACAGCGACCCAAAATGTAGCATCAATCATGAAAATTATTACTCATTTTTTCTTTTACCGGCTTCTAACACCGCGGCTTTAATACTGTTTTTATTAATATCATCACCTAGAATACTTTTAAGTAAATCTGAGACGATATCTTCTGATATAAGGTTAATTTTTTCAATTGACTCTTCTTTAAATTTTTGAATTTCTTTTTCAGCATTATGTGTTTCGTTTTCAATTTCTTTTTGAATTTTATCTTTTTTAATTTGTATTTCTTCATTAATTTTTTGTCTGCTTTCTAAAATAATCTTTTTAGAGTCCTGTTTTGCTTTCTGAATAAGATTGTTATAAATTTTCAATTTTTTTTCC
>MDTD01018213.1_pt1 | contig 13152 bp, 11 predicted proteins | sample 811221 | NCBI WGS metagenome assembly MDTD01 (sample SAMN05326646, study PRJNA326480) | marine metagenome | isolation source: seawater | place: Pacific Ocean: South West | collected 2011 | reverse complement strand
TGATTCTACCCTGGTTGTTGCGACCGGCTTTACGCTTCTTGGGGCGCAGCAAAGATTTTTCGGGGGAATCGGTGGTGATATTCGAAAAATCGTACAGGGACATATTTCTACGTCCGGGGGATGTTGGATTGACTTTACGAGTAGGCATGATCTTGTCCTATTTGATTATCCTTAGAGTTTCTCTTGCAAATTCCTATGCTTCGAACAATTCGAGCGGGTCACCGCCTATAGTGACTATCGCTTTCTTGCCGTCCTTAGGAGCTCGACCGTGGCGCTTGCGGCGGGCGAATCTACCCCGGGTAGCACTGGTGTTGACCTTCAGCACTTCGCTCTTATTATTAGGATAGAGTTCCTTAATAAGCTGCTCTACTGCTTCTTTGATCTCCACTTTGTTGGCGTCTTTCGACACTTCGAAAGTGTATTGGCTATACATAGTCATCTGGGCCGATTTCTCGGTGATGATGGGTTTATGAAGTATCTGGGAATATCGCTTGTTCATTTTTTCGACCTGGTGTTGTGACCTTGCTTAGATGAGTTAGAGGGAGACTAGCTTTCTTTCTTATCTTCTTGCTTGGCCTTGGTTGAAGTTTTCTTCGCTTTAGGCTTTGCTTCTTTCTTCGGAGCATCCGCTTTAGCAGGCTTGGCGGCTTTTGCTTTAGGCGCAGCCTTCTTCTTAGCCGCTGCTTTTTTCTTGGCTTTTGCTTCGGATTCGGATTTCTTCTCTTTCGGCTCGGTCTTCAAGTGATTGTTGAGCGCGTTCAAAGTTCTTTCCGTGGTCAGGATTTTGTCAGCTTCCAGCAAGTCTTTGACGTTGATGTTAGATGAGTGAATCACTTTGACCTTTTCGATATTCCGAGCGGAAAGCTGGACATATTTGCAGGAGTCGCATTCGAAGTCGAGTACGACAAGTACTTTTTGTCCACAGAGTTCCAGATCTTTGAGAATCTGGCAGAATGCCTTGGTTTTGGCTTCTTTAACCGAATCAAAATCTTTGATGATGATGATGTCGTCCTTGCGGGAGGACAGAGAGGAGCGCAGAGCAACTCTTCTCATTTTCTTAGGCATGGACTGGGAGTAATTTCTGGGCTTGGGTCCAAAAATGACACCACCGCCATTCCAGAGAGGTGATCTTATGGAGCCGGCTCTGGCGCGACCGGTACCTTTTTGACGCCAGGGCTTTCTGCCGCCGCCACGAACTTCGGAGCGGGTCAGGGTGCTGGCGGAACCACTGCGGGCATTGGCAAGCTGGCGAACCAGAGCGGTATGCATGGTGCCCTGGGAAGGCTCAATACCGAAGATGGTATCGTCGAGTTCTATGTCGCCGACCTTCTTGCCTTTTATGTCTAATACTTTTGTAGAAGCCATTTTCTTCTCTACCTTTTAATTAACGCGTTAATTCCATTTTGTTCTGGATGGGGTAACTACAACAAGACCCCCTTTAGCACCAGGCACAGCGCCTTTGACTAAGAGGAGTCCTTTTTCGTTGTCAACTTTGACCACTTTAAGTTTGCGGGTACAGACATTTTCGTTGCCCATCTGTCCGGGCATCATGCCGCCTCGATAAACTCGACCGGGGGTGGTACCTGCACCGATGGAGCCCATGGACCGGTGGAACTTGGAGCCGTGGCTCATCGGTCCGCGACCGGCGTTGAATCTTTTGACGGTTCCCTGGAATCCTTTACCTATAGAACGACCCCGTACGTCGACAAGCATGCCTTCTTTATATACGGAGTCTAATTTAACGGAATCGCCTAAATTGTATGGGCTTGTGTCTTCGACACGGAATTCTTTCAGGGGCTTGACCAGGGGAAGCTCGTTTTTGGTGAGCTGACCTTGTTCTGGTTTGTTCAGTTTGCCTTCTTTTACTTTAAAGCCACCAATCTGAACTGCTTCGTAGCCGTTCTTCTCTTTAGTCAGTTTACGGGTGACTACGTTCTCACCCATCTGCACTACGGTGACAGGAACTACCAGACCTTCTTCGTCGAAGATCTGCGTCATTCCTACTTTTTTGCCCATCAAACCTACAGTCATGGTTGGATATCCTCTACAAATAGCCCTTATAGCTTGACTTCAATGTCCACACCGGCCGGCAGGTCCAGTCTCATGAGAGCGTCCGCCGTGGTGGGGGTGGGATCGTTTATATCGATCAGTCTTTTGTGCACTCTTATTTCGAAGTGCTCTCTGGATTTCTTGTCCACGTGGGGCGAACGCAGAACGCAGTAGATGCGTTTCTTGGTCGGTAGCGGAACGGGACCACATATGGAGGCACCGGTCCTTCTCGCCGTATCCACGATTTGATCCGCAGACTTATCCAGTAATCTGTGATCGTAAGATTTCAATCTGATGCGAATGCGTTGTACTTTTGCATTGGCAGCAGTCGGTGTTTCATTTTTTTGTGCTTTCGCGCGAGCCATTGAGCACTTACTCCTGTTTGTTGAAAACCCTGTATCTCTACAGAAGATTAAATTGTTCGACCGGAATCCTGGTGGATAGCCTTGGCATATCCAAAAGACGACAAGTGGCTTCTTCAGTTACCCTCTCATAAAAGCTTGATTAACTCACTCTTATTATTGAAGGCGCCACAGGTTGCCCTTTACGGCGAACGAACCACATATTCTACCTATAATCCATAGACTTACTCTAAAAATTTATTTCACAATAAGCATCTATTTTCGAAGTCTTACGGATTTTGCCCTTTGTTCTGGCTGAAAACCATGCCAGGGTGGGGCTTAGCGCATTTTGATTCGATAAGTAACGAAGTTGGGAACTGTTAAGAAACTGCGCAACAACTGTTACCGGGGCTTTCGAGCAAACTGCCATCCCCGATTGAGGATGGCAGTCTTGATGCTTTCAAGCAAAGAGCTTGTCGCTCTTTATTCGAGGATTTTGGCCACAACTCCGGCGCCGACGGTTCTGCCGCCTTCACGGATTGCAAAGCGCATACCTTCTTCAACAGCAACAGGCTGGATCAGTTCAACTTTCATCTGAACGTTGTCACCAGGCATTACCATCTCAACGCCTTCCGGCAGTTCGATGGAGCCGGTAACGTCAGTTGTTCTGATGTAGAACTGAGGTCTGTAACCGGGGAAGAACGGGGTGTGACGACCACCTTCTTCTTTACTGAGTACATATACTTCAGCATCGAATTTGGTGTGGGGTTTGATCGAACCGGGCTTGGCGATAACCTGACCACGTTCGATTGATGTTTTGTCGATACCTCTAAGGAGAACGCCGACGTTGTCTCCGGCAATTCCTTCGTCCATTGTCTTCTGATACATCTCTACACCAGTGACAATAGTTTTGCGGGTTTCAGCCAGACCGACGATTTCAACTTCGTCACCGACTTTGATTTGACCACGCTCGATACGACCGGTGGCAACAGTACCACGACCGGTGATGGAGAAGACGTCTTCCACAGCGAGGAGGAAGGGTTTGTCTGTCTCACGGGTCGGGGTAGGAATGTAGGAATCAACGTTCTTCATCAGTTCATTGATCTTCTCAATGTTGCCGGCATCGCCTTCGAGAGCTTTGAGGGCACTACCCTTGACGAAAGGAATATCGTCAGCGGGGAATTCATACTTCTCAAGCAGTTCTCTTGTTTCGATTTCGACAAGGTCGAGTAGCTCTTCATCATCAACTTGATCGGCTTTGTTGAGGAATACAACAACATAAGGTACGCCTACCTGACGAGCAAGCAGGATGTGCTCACGGGTCTGGGGCATAGGACCGTCTGATGCGGAAACAACAAGAATTGCTCCGTCCATCTGAGCGGCACCGGTGATCATGTTTTTGATGTAGTCAGCGTGACCGGGGCAGTCTACGTGACTGTAGTGACGGTCATCGGTTTCATATTCGACGTGAGCGGTGTTGATTGTGATACCGCGGGCCTTCTCTTCAGGCGCTGCGTCGATTTCATCATAAGCCTTGAACTTGGCTTTACCCTGCTCAGAAAGAATCTTGGTGATTGCTGCTGTCAGGGTGGTCTTACCGTGGTCAACGTGGCCAATAGTACCGATGTTGACGTTCGGTTTATTACGTTCGTACTTCTCGCGGGCCATCCTTTCCTATCTCCTTCAATTTAGCCAACTAACAATTGTTTTCCTGTAACTCCCGGCTACAACCCCTGGAACTATCTCTGGTTGCCTTAATTAAATTCACGTCCAAACAGGTAAATGGAGCCCATGACGAGATTCGAACTCGTGACCTCCCCCTTACCAAGGGGGTGCACTACCCCTGTGCTACATGGGCCTGGCTTACTATTATTCTTGGACTTTGCCAAAACCCCCTTCACAGGACAAGTTTTATTAACCTTTTGGAACGTTCCTCCAATTTTGGCCCCAGAGAAATTACTGGGAGGCTTTTTCCCTTTTCTGGGTCCCTGACAATTAAAGAATCTTGACCTGGGTCAGATATTTAATTGTCAGTTCACCGAAAAGAAAGATTGGGCGGAGCTGGATTCGAACCAGCGTAAGCTTACGCTAACGAGTTTACAGCCCGTCTCCTTTAACCACTCGGACATCCGCCCGTAAGCCGGTGATGGGATTCGAACCCGCAACCTACGGTTTACAAAACCGTTGCTCTACCGTTGAGCTACACCGGCTGATCTCAATTGATCAAAAGCCGTAACCGGAGATTCTACCCGTCCAGATCAAAGCGTGTCAAATCCCAGAGGGGCTTATTTCAAGGGACGTTCACGAACCTACATAATTCTTGGCATAATTCACGATCAAATGGCTTAAGAATGGTTCTGCCTGACAATCTCATAAAGTCCGATACCAAGCGCGACTGACACATTCAGGGACTCGGTCTTGCCAAGGGAGGGGATTGCTCCGAGAAGGTCACAGTTTTCAGACACCAACCGGCTCATTCCTTTGCCTTCGCTTCCCACCACCAGGACCAGGGGACATTTCAAGTCAATCCTATATATAGGATCTTTTGCGGCCGGGGTCATGCCCAGAACCCAGAAACCTTTTTCCTTCAGGTCTTTTATCGCTCGGACCATGTTTGTCACCCTGACTACGGGGATATGTGCCAGGGCTCCGGCACTGGTCTTGGCCACAATTTCCGTCACTCCAGCGGCTCTGCGCTCCGGAATAACCACTGCTTTTGCGCCTTCCGCTTCGGCGCAGCGAATGATCGCTCCCAGGTTCCTCGGATCTTCCACGCCATCCACGCAGACTATGGTGAAACCGTTCAGGTTGTCGCCGGATTGGGCCGCCTGCTCCTTCTTCTCTTCAATCAATTCGAAAAGGTCATTCATCCCTTTCAGCTCAATCGGGCTTAAGCTTGCAGCCACTCCCTGGTGGTTGGCCCCGGAACCAAGTAAGGATTCCAGCTTTTCTCGGGTGCTGCTGTGTATCTGGATTTTAAGACGTTTGGCCAGGGTCTCAATCTTGCTGAGGCGCTGGTCGGAACCGGCAGTGCCCAGGATAAAAAGCTTGTTGATAGAGCTGCCATCGGCTTTTAGTTCATTTTCGAGATAGCTGAGTACCGTATTGCGACCATAAATGAGTCCAGCGGCTTTCGGCTCAGAGTCAGTCTCTTCCGGCTCCTGTCTGGTCGGAATTTCTCTATCTCTATCGAATTCTTTTTTCTTGTTTTTGTAAGGCTTAGGTTTCGGTTTTTTATGGTTATTCATTTATTTTCCGGAACATAGGTCTTCAGGCGAAATTCTTGAATCTCTTACCTGAATGGGCATTTCACCATGGATTAATCTTTGCGGGTGCGGTAAATATGGAGAAGATGATGATACAGGTAGAATAATGCTTTTTGACGTTTTATTTTTCGGCTTGCCCCTGGTGGTTGCAATTTGCCTTGCCGCTCACGCTGTGAGGGAGTCTGAGCCAAGGTTCTGGCTTCCGACTGTCTCCACAGGTGCCTACTGTCTTTTTTACCTGGTGGGAGGAAGAGAAGTTCTTCTTTATCTGTGTGTAACCCTGATGATGGGTGGTGGCTTACTAAACTCCGGCGGTCTGGCCGGCTGACGAAACGGGTCAGCTTGCCTGATTCATTTTATTGACTTCTTGCTTTTTTGCCTTTCTTGCCGGTGGTATCGGTAGCATGGCGATTTTGCTGGGCTTCGGCCAGGGATCGCATATTGATTCCATGTTTCTTGAGCCAGCGTGAGATTGTATTGGGATCACACCATTGTCCTTCTTCTTCTCTATAGATGCGGGCAATTTCAACGGTGCTCAACTTCTGTTTTACATACTTTTCAGTCAACCACTCTTTATCCTGGTAAAGGGTTTTCTTTCTCAAACTTTTTCCCACGGTTTTTCTATCCTCTATTAAGTGCGCATCCAGAAGAGCATGCCCTTATACTACATATTCTAATTGTTATTGGAGATCATCATCGTGACAACCCCTGGGAAGGTGAATTTTAATCTCCGGGGTCAAAAACCTCCATGGTTCTTCAGTAAAGCGCTTACTATTAGATGGTTTCTTCAATCAGAATATTTTTCAGGGGATTGCCAAGATGTCCGATAAGTCAAAAGCAAGAAGTGTCAAGATAAAGCTTCCCCAGGTCGATCTGGTTTTGCGACAAACTCCTCTGGTCGAACTGAGCGAAGAAATCGACCGGCGATACCTGTCCAGACTGGTTCGCGATGAATTGCAGGGTATACGATCTCGTTTAATAGACGATGCCGGCGCTTCCTCCGACCCGGATCTCTTAAATTGTGATGAAGTGCAGGTGGCTCTTTCCGTCGCCCGAAATGCTCGTTCTATCTTCAATGCCGGCTTACGCCGAGTCATAAACGGTACCGGAGTAGTTCTGAATACCAATCTGGGCCGGGCTCCACTTCCGGTCAGGGTTCTGGAAGAGATGTTGAATGTCGGCCAGGGCTACTCAAGTCTGGAGATTGATGTGGCTTCCGGCAAAAGAGGTGACCGCACCGAGAAGATAGGAAAGCTTTTGCATCTTCTAACCGGATGTGAGGCAGGTATTGTTGTAAATAACAATGCTTCGGCGGTGATGCTTGTGGTGGCAGCCCTTGCCCAGGACAAAGAGGTGGTGGTCTCCCGTTCGGAGTTGGTGGAGATAGGGGGCAGCTTTCGCCTGCCTGATGTGATTAAATCCGCCGGCGGAATACTGAAGGAAGTCGGTACCACCAATAAGACCCGGGCTGCTGATTTTGAGGCAGCAGTTACCGAAAAGACAGGTATTTTTCTGCGCTGTCATAGATCTAATTTTGAGATCAGAGGTTTTACCGAGGAGGCCTCCAACCAGGAACTTACTGAGATAGCCCGGCGCAGAGGCATTCCCCTTGTGGATGATCTGGGCTCCGGCGCCTTTTTCGATATCTCTAAATATGGATTGAAGAAAGAGCCCACCGTAGAAGAGGTCATCGATTCCGGAATGGATCTTGTCACCTTCTCCGGTGATAAATTACTGGGCGGTCCCCAGGCAGGCATCGTAGCCGGCAGGGGCGACCTGGTAAAGAGGGTGAGAAAGAATCCCATGTACCGAGCCCTCAGAGCTGACAAGCTGATTCTTAGCTTAATCGAGAGCGTGCTTTCCCTTTATCTGACCGTAGACCCAGAAAAAGAGTTGCCGGTGTTAGCACTATCAGCGGTACCGTCTAGTCAGATCAAAAAACGAATTGAAAGTTTTATGAAGAGCATAAGTGATCAAGATAAAGACCAGTTTGTTCTTGAGATAGCGGCCACTGAGTCCACCATGGGTGGCGGCAGTCTTCCCGGTGAGACCATGGAAAGTTTTGGTTTGAGCCTGGCTTGTGTAAATGAAACCTCCGCCAGCAAGCTAGCTCGTATGCTTAGACTTGCAGAGCCTCCGGTGATTCCTTTGATACAGGAAGAGCGGGTGATCCTTGATTTTCGCACTATCCTGGAAAGAGATCTTGAGTGCTTGCGGATGACAATCTCTCAAATAAACAGGAGACTTCAAGCTGGGTAGATACAATTCAAGAGGATATAATCTGAAAGTTGTTAGAAGGTCTTTACTGGAACAGATTGATGGAACGCGAAATAGAGGAAAAATTCAACGAGCTCAACAGGCGGATCGAAGATCAGTTTCGATTCACCAGGAATGTGATTGCGCTCTGCACCCTGACTATCATCGGGGTATTGATTTTTACTTTTACCACCACCATGGACAGTTTGCCTGCCCGGATGATTTTGCACTACATGTCAAATCTTGATGGCATCGTGACCGAATGGAAAGCGTGCGAGACAGTTCTTTCTAATCGTCAGGAAGCGCGTAAACGGCAAAACAAGTCTCAAGCCGAATCCGGTCAAAATAACGAGCAATAAATATAAACCTATTTGTTCAGTAATGCCTGACGTCTTTTAACTTCAGCTTCCACTTCGTCGGGAGAGATGTTATTGACCTGCATAGGACCAGCGCATATCTCTCTCCAGGGCGCGCCGGCCAGTGCTTGTCTGACAATCACCTCGAATACCTGGGTGCGGACACCGTTGCTATAAATTCCCGATCCACCCTGAATCGATGTGCTGGGTGGAGCACTTGGTACCGCTTGATTTGATGGCTCCGGCAAAGGAGTTGTCGGAGGCGCCAGGTTGGCGGATGGATTTGAAACAGGTGAAGAAGGCATCGATGGAGTCGGAGGCGAAGTCGATGTACCCAGCGATGGTGTTGTCGGTGGTGCGGGCTTGCTGGTTGGCTTAGACATTGTCTTAAAAGTTTCCATCTGCTGTTGAAGCGGATTTCGGCCCTGGTTGCTGCTGTCTAAAAGTGGTGCTTTGGGTTCGGAAGATTCAAAGAAGCTGCTGCTATTTTTATTGCTGGAAGAGGTATCCGGTTTCGGCTTTTCCTCCACCGGCTTCTGGACGACTTTTTGAGCGGCTTCCCTGGCTGCTTCGTCCGCAGCCTGCATCGTACTGGTCAGTTGTTTTTGTAGATCTCCGACAGTGTCTGTGAACTGCTCCTGCAATTCATCGAGCTGTGCTCTTAGCTGACTGATTTCTGAATCTTTCTTCTCAAGCTCGTTCTCTTTTGTATGCAGCTCGTCTTCGCGTTGTTTGATGGCGTCAACCATCTCGTCGTACTGGCTGTTGAATTCTTCAAGTCGATTGTTGAGAGTTCCATGGATCTCCTCAAGCTCTTTCTCCTTGGAATCGAGCAGCTTGGAGTATTCAGCCTCTCTCTCTTCAATACGCTTGCTCAACTCGTCTTCACGAGATTGGACCATCTCTTTCAGTTCAGCGTTCGACTGGCGCAATTCTTCAAGCTGATTGAGCATCTCTTCGCTGGGAGCTGCTCCTTCATTTATCGAATTTCTCAGACTGGTGCCTGATATGGTGCTCGGTGGTGGTTCGGCCGCTTGAATAGCTTCGTAGGCTGCTCGGAAAAGGTCGCCGGGGAGGCGCTGGGTTCCAAGGCTATCCACAAGTCTGCGCAGTAGATCGGCGGGATGTTCATCCGGGTAAACCGCCATGTAGGCGCATTTAAAAGTCCAGGGATCGATCTGTCCTGAGGCCAGTTGGTCAGCCAGGGCATTGACCAGCTCATCAGGGCTCATTCTCTTCTCTTTCTCGACCTGATTCTTGTCTTCCAGAGTCTGGACAAGCTGGTCTATGGAAGGCACCAACTCTCCCACCGCTTTCATGGGCTCCAGGGCCGCGGATAGAGAGTCCATTAATGTGTTCAGGTTCAAACCTAATTCGAAGAAAGTTTGATTTTGCAGGGTATCTTTGAACTGGCTAAAAGCTTCGCTTTGTTGATTGCTAGCTTGCTGCAGGGAAGACATGTTCATGGCGCAAACGCCGAGCGCTTCGTCAATGCTGGAGAGCAATTCTATGGCTTCTTTCTGTCTCTTTTGAGACTCACTCCAGAATTCATCCGGCACATTCGGGCCGGCTTGTTGAACTACGGTGACTGTTTCTTTAGTGCTTTCCGGGATGGAAACCTGAGTCTTCTCAGGCAGCTCAAACTCTTCCACATCCGATTCTGCTACCGGGGTAATCACTTCTTCCACTTCGACTTTTGAGTCTTTCCCTGTGATATTCTCCGGCACATCTTCGGAGCTGTCGCTCACTGGCTCTTGCTTCTCCTGAGGCTGTGATTCTTCAGCTTCAGGTGGATTTTGCTCCTCGGATTCAATCTCTTCGGGACTGGCTGTTTCCTCTTTATCCGGCTCAGGCTCTGAATCTGACTTATTAGCCTCTTCAGCCTTCTCCTGCTTTTCGTCAAATCCCGTGTATTGTCGAGAAGCTCTTCTCCGTCGTCGACGGGGTTTTTCTACCGGTTTTTCTTCCTCTTTCTCTTCTGCATCCAGCGCTTTGACCACTGATTCTGCTGCTTTTTCTGCAGCGTCTTCCTGGTCGTTATCATCGACTGCTGGAGTTGTGATTGCAGGTGAACTGAAGGGAGCTGGTGGTGCCGGTGGTTCAGGCAGGGGAGAAGACGGCTCCAAAGCGCTCTGGAAGGTATCCGGCGAAGGAGGTTCCGGTGGTGCCGGTGGCAACATCGAGTCCGGCGCAGGAGGTTCCGGCGGTGCCGGTGGCAACATCGAATCCGGCAGCGGAGGCGCAGGGGGCTCAACCATTGAATTGGGCAACACTGGTTGAACCGGTTCTGTGGAATATTGGCTGGTCTGGGTTGACGGCTGATTTGTTGGTGTCTGGGTTGCCCAGGGCTCGGGCAGAGAATTGAAAACCGATTGGTTTCCTGCGCCGGGCTGAGCTTGAACCGGTGCTTGGGAAGAAGATGTTTCGGCCGGCTGACTTTCGGTGGCTGCGGCTTGCGAATCAGGCGTCTGGGGGGGTGACTCTTCCACGGAGTCCAGTTCGAATCCCGCCTGGGATGCGGCGGCGCTCTGGTCGGAGCCTTCGTGTGAATACGGATCCGGAGGCAGGGCCTGTTTAGCCAGAGACCTCAGTCTTCGAGAAAGACTTGATTCTGTCTTGTCTGCCTTCTTAGAAGTACTTTCATCCTGTTGGTTACCAGCCATCAAGATATCCTTATGCCTCGTCCAGTATTATGTCCCCTGCCCTTTGCCCAGAGGTCCGGGGGCTGCTTCCGCATCGCCATAATAAAAATGTACCCGCATTAGCTTAAATAACCTCATATTATTGAACGGTGACGTATTTCAGAGTTTACCTTCCGATAAATCGCCAGGACCCATTCTGATTACCTATTTTAAAGGGATTGACAACATTCTTGCTTCGGTTCAAATAATCTTTGAAATAGTGTGAACCATCTATTTATCGACTTCTTCTTGACATCGTGCGTTTATATATATACTATTGAACAGTACCTATATCCAGCTTTCACGGCTAATCGAGGGGTCTGGATCTCTTTAGTAAAACAAAAATCAGTCGGTGAGAATTCCCGTCGAGCATTTGACCTCGGCAAAATCGGCGCAAATACCGCTGACCAGAAGGGTTGTCAATGGCGGATGCGCCGCAATCTGGGTACATTGATAGTAGATAGCCATTATTTAGGTATCGGAAATTGCAACTTTTAATCTGCCAGAGCTGTGGAATCGTTCTAAGAACCAAAGGTAAGCACTGTACTTCCTGCGGTGTTTCTCTGGCTATGAACAGCCCCACCAACATGCCGGCATTTACGCAGACCAGACCTCCCCTGGAAGTCTCGGTCAAGCAGGATCACCTTCTGGTGGAGAGGGTGGTTAATCACAGGCAACTTACCGTCCTCGGTAGCGGCAAGAGGTCGAGAAGCGGATACTCAACCCGTTCCGGCTCTTACAGCATTCAAAGCCAGAGTCCCTCCGGTTATAGCTTTGGTGTTCCCGGCTCAAACTCTCCCTCCAGTCCGGATTCAAAACCTGGCGAGAAAGAAGGCAATGGAAATGGAAACGGGAATGGGAATGGTCACGGTAACGGCAATGGTCATGGAAATGGAAGCACGAATGCTCGGGACAACGGCGGAGCATCAGGTGCTGGAGCTGTCTCAAATCCAGGCATGCAGAATGATTTCGGCGTAGCAGTCAGTGTTCCCACCCAGAATCCCGGCTCACAGCCGGCTCCAACGAGCAAAGAGGACGGCTCCTCGGTTAAAACTTCCGGCGCCAGGGAAGCCTCCAGCCCTACGCTTGATGAGTTCGGGAGCGTCTCCATAGAGGAGAAACCTGCTTCTTCCGATAAACCATCTTTGATGGATGCTCTATCGCAAAAAGGATTTTTCAATAAGAGCCGTGCTGCCGGGGAGAAAGAGGCAGATAAACCGGAAGATGAAGTAGGCAAGAGTAATGCCGGCGATCCTGATGAGAGTGCTTCCACCCTAAACGTTCAGGATTGGAATGGAATCGACAGTAAAACGGACGGGCAGAACAATCCAGTAGCCGGCGCTACTACCAAGCCGGTGGAAGAAGCCGTGGAGGCTTCCAGGAAACTTGTAAAAAATCCGTTCCTCACGGGCGGATTGGCCGGCTCTGCCGTATCTATAGCCATAGGTTCCGTGGTCGGAAAACCGGTAACCAGAAGTAGTGCCGATGCAAACGCAGCTCCAGTTCAGGACAAGGTGAACGCGGAAGTCAGTGACCAGAGCCAGGCCGCCGAGACATCCGACATTCTGGAAGCAGTGCAGTCGGTGAAAGCTAAAGCCGGTGAAATCGGTGTCGAAGCCGAAAGTTTTGGAGCGGCTGAAGATCCGTCTAGTGCCGATGAGAATAGCGGTTTGCCCACCGAAGTGGTTAAGTCCGATAACGTTCTGCGGACGGATAAGGTGGCACCGGCGGTGGAGATTGAGGAGCGCTCGCTTGAGTCCGGCAGCAGTGGTCAATCCTTTGAATCCGTTGATCCCGTTGATTCCGTTGAGCCTTCCTCGAATGAAGATTCTGCTCCTGTTTCTACCCAGGAGGAGGACAAGAAAGAGGAGAAGTCCTCTTCGGAGGAGACAAGCGCCAATCTGGCTGCGGTCCCTGCCACAAATGTGCATATCGGCGGCAGCGTGCCGAACGACAAACTGAATACGCCCGAATTCGATTTTGCCGAGCAATTCGGCACCGATTTCAATCCGGAGGAGTTTTTCAATTCTCCTTCTTCCGGCTCTAATGATAGCGGCGAATCCCAGGTGGGGGTTGAATTCGAGAACCTGCCTATCACAGACAACTCCGGTGCCGTGGCGTCTGCTCAGAATAGCCAGGTGATGGCAAACGCTCAGCCCAATAGCGCCAGGCAGGATGTGGTTGATTTCTTTGGCGACCAGGG
>MDTD01082989.1_pt1 | contig 13154 bp, 15 predicted proteins | sample 811221 | NCBI WGS metagenome assembly MDTD01 (sample SAMN05326646, study PRJNA326480) | marine metagenome | isolation source: seawater | place: Pacific Ocean: South West | collected 2011 | reverse complement strand
TACTGTCACAAGCAACGAATATCTTATTCTTCTTCATTATTTATTTTTTTAAACAAGTCTTTAGCCATTTTAAAGTGAATTGTTTTTTTTTCCGGTGTATTAACTTTTTCACCAGTTTTGGGGTTCCTCGAAATTCTTGCTCTTTGAACATTAGTGTAAAAAACCCCAAACCCACGAAGTTCAACACGCTCTCCCCTTTTAAGAGTTTGCTTAATTTCTTCTGTGATTATTTTAGTAAACTTTTCTAGGTCTCTTTTAAAAAAATTTGGGTAGCTTTTAGAGAGTTGTTTTATAAGCTTTGATTTTACTATAGCCAATTTGTTTCTACTTATTAATCTTTCTTTTTATCTTTCTTTTTAAGATCTTCTGATAATGAAGAGAAAGGTAAATTTTTTCCCGATCCTTCTGTTCCATATTTTTCCAAGGCCTCTTTTTTCTCTATTTCTTCTAATAATTTTATACTTAAACTTACTTTTCTTTTGTTCAAATCTAAATCTGCAATCGCACAATCAATTCTTTCGCCACCTGTAAATCTTGATGGTCTTGCATCTGCTGAATTTATTGCTATCAAAGATTTTTTAATTTGAAAATCCATATCACAGCCCTCAGGTCTAACCACGAGTCCTTTATTATCAGTTGATATTATCTTTACTGTAATTGTTTGATTTATTTTTTTATCTTTAAACCAATCAAAAGGATCTGGTAAAGTTTGTCTAAAACCAACTCTAATTTTTTGCTCAGCACTTTTTATTTCTAAAACTTTGACATTTATTTTGTCACCTTTTTTGTACTTTGTTAGTTCTTCTTCTCCGTTGTTTGAATATGTTAAATCATTACAGTGTAAAAAAGCATCCACATCTGTGTCTTTGAGTTTTACAAAAAGAGAATAATCATTCTTGTTAACGACCTCACCCTCTACAATCGTATCAACTGGATATTTTTTTTCAAATACTTCAAAAGGATTTTCTTGTGTCAATCTATGAGAAATAGCCACTCTTCTTTTTTCTTTATCTATCTCGGTGATGACACATTCGATTTCATCGCCAACTTTAAACATTTTTTTCGCAGAGATATTCTTTTTATTCCAACTTAGTTCACTTGAATGAAGAAGTGTACTCAAACCTGGTTCTAATTCACAAAAAGCTCCAAAATCCATGATCTTCACTACTTTAACTTTATAAACTTTATTTAATTCGTAATTTTCAATATGTTCAAATGGATCTGGTGATAATTGTTTTACAGAGCAACCAATTTGTAGTTTTTCCTTATCAATTGATATTACTTTTAAGTCATGTTTTTCACCAATATTAAAAACTTCATCAGGATGATTTACTCTAGAGTAAGAAATTTCTTGAAGATGAACTAAAACATCTATTTCTCCATTAACATTAAAGAAACATCCAAAGGAACTGTAACCTTTAACTTCTGCATTTTTAATTATGTCTCCAATTTTGTATTTTTCTATAATTTTTGCCTTATCTTCTTTCTTAAATGATGAAATTACTTCTTTTCTTGATACACAAGCATTCCCACGCACTTTGTCTAATTTTATTAATGCAAACTTTTGAGGCTCATTCATAAGATGTGAAATATCTTTTAACGGCTTATCACTAATTTGAGATCCGGGTAAAAACATCAAAGAACCAGTATCGATGTGTTCAACTATACATCCTCCTTTACATTTAGATGTTATTTTTCCCATTATTGGTTCATTTTTCTCATAAGCCTCAACAAGTTTATTCCACCCACTTATTTTCTGGGCTTTGCTCGCGGAGACCAGCACTTCTCCGTTTCTATCCTCAATTCTCTCTAATAAGACTGGAATTTTTTCACCTAATTTAATCTTATCTTTCCATCCCATACTTTTAAGTTCATTAACATCTAAAACAGGTTCACTTTTTAATCCCTCAATAAATAAAAATACAAATTTATCAGAAATTTTATTTATTTTACCTTCAATTACTTTTCCTTCTTCAATCTTAGTTTTTGATAATTGACTGTTCAGAAGTTTTTCAAATTCTTTTGATGCAGGACTGTTTAAATCTTTATAAATTTCCATTAAGTTTAAGTTTTTTGTCTATTATGCTTTTTATTTTTAAAAAACATGCCCTTTTAGTTAAATTTGAAGTATTAATCAAGATTGAATCTTTGGTTTTCTTCAGTGGTGAATATCTTCTATGATAGTCACTTTTATCACGTTTTTTGATGCTTTTTAGCACATCTTTATATGAAATTTTTCTTTTTAGTGATTTTAGCTCTTTAAATCTCCTAAAAGCTCTTGTCTTCACATTTGCGGTAATAAAAAATTTAAAATTTGCATCTTTTACAATTACGCTTGTGATATCTCTTCCATCCAAAATACTACCTCGGAACTTTTTTGGAGGCTTATAGGCACATTTTTTTTGAAAATTATGCACTATTTTTCTAATTTTGATATCTCTAGCTACTATTGAAGCCTCAGTTGCTACTATATTTGATAAAAGGTTTTTATTTTTAAGTTTTTTTATATCTAAATTTTTAACTTTTTTTTTAATAAAACTGTAATTAAAATTTTTTTTGTTTTTTATCTTTTCGTAACCAATAAATCTATAAATTTTTCCTGTATCTAGATAAAATAAATTGTAATGTTTTGCAATTAATCTAGCCTGAGTACCTGCACCAGCTGCAGCTGGTGAGTCAATAGCAATTTTTATGATCTTTTTCATTTTATTTTTGCGCCTAAACTTCTTAAAGTTTTTACAAAATTTGGAAATGAGGTTTTGAATGAGTCTGGATTATAAATCCTCCAATTACCACCAAACGATAAAGCGGCAATAGCTGAGAGCATAAAAATTCTATGATCTTTTAAGTAATTTTTAATTTTATAATTTTTTTGCGGAGAAGGATTTTTATTTCCCCAAATTTTTATACCTTGATTTTTAGTTTTCATAACTTTAATATCCATCATTTTTAAGATTTTAATACCCCAATCTAGACGTTTTGATTCTTTTTGATTTAACTCTGAGAGTTTTTCAAATGAGCTTACGCCTTCACATCTGCTTGCAACTAAAAAAACTAATAAAAACTCATCTATAACTGAACTATTAAGTGATGAGTTGAGTTTAATTGCCTTTAAATTTTTTGTGCTTTCTACATGGATATCACCAATCATTTCACCTTTGTAATTCTTTTTATTAAGAAGCTTGATTTTTGCACCCATAATATTAAGAATTTTAATAATCCCAATTCTTGAAGGATTAATATTTATATCTTTTAAAGTAAGTTTTGAATTTTTTGACAATAATGTGAGCACTATAAAAAAGGCCGCTGAAGATATATCTCCAGGAATTTTGTAATTGAATGGTTTAATTTCATTTTTTCCCTCTACTTCGATTAAATCATATTTTTTTTGATATTTTAATTTTATAGGTACTTTTAGTACATTTTTAAACATCAACTCAGTATGATTTCTAGATGGTAAACTTTTTATCTTTGTTGTACCAAAAGTTTTAAGAGCCGCTATCATTACTGCTGATTTACACTGGGCTGATCCTAAGTTTTCGATGTATTTAATAGGTGTTGTAAATTTTGTACCTTTAATAAAAATCGGAAGTTTACCATTATTATTTTTTAATTTTACCCCAAATGACTCGAGTGGTTTGATTATTCTACTCATATCTCTTTTAATAAGTGATTTATCTCCTACTATTTTTATAGGATAGTGAGCATCAATTAATGCTGAGCATAATAATCTTGCTGTTGTTCCTGAGTTACCAGCGTCCAGTATCAAATTTCTTTTATATTTATAGCCAAACAAGCCCTTTCCATAAATTTCACATCTAGATTTTTTCAAAATTACTTTAATTCCAAGTTTTTTTATATTCTTAATTGCACTTAACACATCATCAGATTTTAACAAATTATATGCTGTGCATTTTCCTTTTGAGATAGAAGATAATAATACAAATCTTATACTAAGAGATTTATCACCAGGCACAGAAATAGTTTTTTTTTTGAACTGTTCTATTTTTTTTTGAATAGAAATAAATTTTGGCACTTAATAATTTTTATTTAAAATTAAAATTATCACCAAAATAATGTTTTGCAGCATTATCGTTTTGCATCAATTGATTTGGTGTTCCTTCTGCAACTATTTTAGAATTAGAGAGTATTACTGCTCTATCGCAAACTACAAGTAAATCTCTTGCCTGGTGATCTGTAATTAAAATTGTTAAATTATATTCTGATTGTAGTTTTATTATTATTGTTTGAAGCATTTGGATTGTTTGGGGGTCAAGAGCTGCTAGGGGTTCATCCATAAGCAATATTTCAGGTTCACCAAGCAATGACATACTTATTACAAGTCTACGCTTCATACCACCACTTAAAAATTTTGCCTCCACTTTTCTTACTGCATCAAGTTCAAATTTTGAGATTAATTCTTCAATTTTTTGTTTTCTTTTTTCCTTATTTTTTACTAAAATTTCTCCAACTGCATTCAAATTGTTTTCAGCACTCAAATCAGCAAAAAAACCACCTATCTGAGGCACTGATGCAATTTTAAATTTTTTTGTTCTAACATAAATTGGAAACTGAGTTATATCCTCATTGTTTATGATGATGTTCCCATAATTTGGTTTTATTACACCAGTAATTAGATTCATTAAAGAGGATTTACCTGCACCATTTGGCCCAAGCAATCCAATTACCTGTCCTTTTGAAATATCAATTGATATGTTATCAAGTATTATGTGATCTTTTTTAAATGATAGTGAAATCTTTTTTAATGAAATCAAAGGTTTACTATTTTTAATTTTTGTAATTCTAAATTTTTTGACAACAGACATTTATTTCACTTTGCTTTTTGATTGCACTTTATCTTTTTCGTTTTTCATAAAAATTTTCACATTTTTTGATATTAAATCAATTTCTAATACATCAGCTTTTAAAATATATCCAGGTTTTTTAATTACTACATTATTTGATATTCTTATTAAGTTTTCATCAACATTAACATTGTTTTTTTTCATCTGTTCTGTTTGATCAAAAACAAGATATAATTCATCACCAAATACAGTCTCATCGTTTCGAATAATTTTTATATTATCAATAAAAGTTGTTTCAAAAGTTTTTGTGTTAAATTTTGCATAATTAGAAGTTAGTTTTATATTTGATTTATTTATTAAGATAATATTTGCTTCAACTTTGGTTAAAAACATCAGATTATCCATTTCTGTGCTTGGTTCACCATATTCAGCTAGAATTTCAAAAATATCACCATTACTATTGTTTGAGGTATATCTAATATTTTGTATGATATTTTTGTTATCATTAGATTTTGTATCTTCTGAATTTTCAAGATCAACTTTTTTAGATGACTTCAATGTTTCATCAGTTTTATAAAAAAAATTAAAAATAAAAAAAGTAACAAATATCAATAGAATTAATAAGATTGCTTGGATTAATTTTTTTTTCCCCATTAATTATATGAAATTCATGCTTATAAGATTATGTATATGAATAATTCCTATTGTTTTTTTTTTATTTGTTTTTGAGTGTACACATAAACTAGTTATTTTTTTTTCATTCATTATTGATATAGCTTTTGCAGCTAAAATATCTTTATCGATTGAGATTGGATCTTTTGTCATAAAAGATTTAATTCTAAGATTTTTAAAGTTTTCTTTATTTTGTATTGATCTTTTTATATCTCCATCAGTAAAAATGCCTATAGTCTCCTTTTTTTTATTTCTCACCAATACTAAACCAAGTTTTTTTAAGTTAATTAGTTTCAAAGCTTTATTGAAGGATGAATTTTCGTCAATAAAAGGAATCTTATTTTTTGTTAACATTATATCTTCAACAGTTTTGAGTTTTTTACCAAGATTCCCTGCTGGATGAAATTTTTTAAAGTCTAGTTTATCAAATTTTTTGTTATACATTAAAGTAATTGCTAGAGCATCTCCTAAAGCAAGCTGAGTTGTAGTACTTGAAGTTGGTACAATTCCGTGACCTGACTCTTTTACCTCAGGAATTAATAATCTAATATTTGAGTTTTTATATAATATGGAATTTTTTTTTGACATAATTCCTATTAATTTTATGCCATATCTATTAGCATATTCTATGATATTTTTTAGCTCATCTGTGTTTCCTGAATAACTAATTAATATTAGAATATCTTTTTTAGAAATTGATCCCAAGTCTCCATGTGAGCTATTACTTGCTGAAATTGAAAATGATGGCGTGCCCACAGATGACAAGGTCGCAGAAATTTTAGAAGCGACCAACCCACTTTTGCCAACACCACACAAAATTACTTTAGATTTACATTTACTTATCAATTCAATAGCTTCAGTAAAAGATTTACCAATTTTTTTTCTCAATTTTTTTAAAGCATTGATTTCTAAATCAATGACGTTTTTGCCAATTTTTGAGTAATTTTTTTTCATATAGCTCTTTGATTAATGTGACCAGATATCCTCTTTAAATAAAGATAAATCAAGATTGACTCTAGTTTTTAAAAATTTTAAACACTCTTTATATAGTTCATCTCTCTTTTCTCTAATAAGTATCTTTTTAAGTTCGTCGTGAATTTTATGTAGATAAATTACATCATTGGCACAATATTTTAATTGAGCTTGCGATAATTCTCCTCCAAAATCTGAACTTTGAAATTGTTTACTAATATCGATATTTATGAATTCTTTTATTAAAGTTTTTAAAGAATGATTATCTGAATAAGAGCGAGCTAATTTTGACGCAATTTTAGTATCTAAAACGTTGTTTGTATCAGTTTTTAGGTAAAATTTGATATGGGCAATATCTGCCCGACCATAATGGAAAATTTTTACTATTTTAGCATCTGATAATATTTTTACTAAGTTGGGAGCATTATAATTTGTTCTATCTAATTGAATTATATGTGCATCAGAGTTTCCTGTTGATATTTGTATTAAACATAGAGGGTCGCGCCCAACCTTAAGACCCATAAATTCACAATCCACAGCTATTAGATTGCCTAAATTTAAATGATCTGGTAAATCGTTTTTGTGAAGTTTAATATCAATGCTCATTTTTTAAATATATATATATGAAAGAAAAAAATTGTCTAATATTTGGTGGAAGTGGCCAAATTGGAAGACACTTAATAAGAAAATTAACAAAAAATAACTATAGAGTGACTGTAGTAACCAGGAATATTCATCAAAAAAGCTATGTTATTAAAACGCAAGCGAATGCAGGGTATATTGATATTGTTGAAGCAAAAATTTTTGATGAAAATAAGATTAGAAAGCTTTTTGAAAAAACAGATATATGTATTAACCTTATTGGTATTTTATATGAAAGTAAAAAAGGAAACACTTTTAAGAATATACATTCATTATTTCCCTCTATTTTAGCTAAACTTTGTAAAGAATATAATTTAAAGAATTTTGTACATATTTCTGCTTTATCAATTAATGAGGCTGTGGATTCTAAATATGCAATGAGTAAGCTTGAGGGAGAAAAAAATATTTTGAAAAATTTTCCTTTAGCAACAATATTAAGACCATCTTTAGTTTATTCTGTTGATGATAACTTTACGACAAACTTTATGACTTTACTTAGTAGATTGCCAATTTTTCCATTGTATTACTCTGGAAAAACAAAATTTGTTCCAATCCATTGCTCTGATCTTACTGATATAATTTTTCATGTTATATCAAATAATATTAATTCTAATATAGTTGAATGCGTGGGCCCTGAAATAATGTCTTTTAAAGAGATCATAGTTAAGTTATTAAAATTAATTGAAAAAAAAAGAGTTTTAATCCCATTGCCTTTTTTTTTAGCTAATATGTCTGCTCGTTTTTTTCAATTATTTCCAAAACCCTTATTAACTCAAGACCAATTAAAACTTTTAAAGTATGACAATGTGCCATCCGGAAAATATAAAACTAACTTTGAAATCAATATTCCAAGTAAAAGAATTTTTTCAAACGAAGTTGAAAAATATTGTTATATGTGGAAAGATGGTGGACAATTTTCTACAAATAATTATAGGTCTGAAAAATAATTATTAAGCTGTCTGAATTTTCTTACCAATTACAACCACTTCTTCTTCTTTATCAGCAGCTTCTTCTTTTTTACCTTTAGGTTGATATGCATATAGTATATGTAGCTTACAATAAGAAAAATCTTTTAAGGAAGACCTTCCACAAAAGTAAAAATCTTTTTCATTAGGATGTCCAATTGGCCACTTACATAAACTTTCATCTAGTTCCTCTAATTGTTTTGGATTTTCAGGTTCAAAATCTTTTTCAATTATTAAAGATTTAAATTTACTTTTTCTAGACTTTCTCGATAAAGTATTATTTTCATTTGATTTTTCAAAACCTTTATTGGGTATTGCTGATCTTGTTTTAATTTTTGCAGAGAGATTTAATCTATGAGCTTTGCCTATAACAGCATTTCTGCTGACACCTCCTATTATTTCTGAAATTTGACTTGCAGTCTTACCTTTGCCCCATAGTTCTTTTAGTTTATTAACTTTTTCTTCTGTCCAACTCATTAATTACTATATTTTGTGTATTATATTTAATTAAATACAATATACTGATATAAAATTCATTTAAACAATATATTATTTACAGTTATCAACAAAAATTTATGAAATTATTTTGCGTCTTATTCAATCCTAACTTGTATTTAATTTTTAAATTTATAAAAAGTTTCTTAAAAAAAATATGAGTTATTTAGTAAAAAATTATAATAGAAAAAAAATTTCTTTTAATAAAGGAAAGGGTTCATATATCTTTTCAACTAGAGGATTTAAATACTTAGATTTTTGTTCTGGCATTGCAGTTAATAGTTTAGGTCATGCAAATCCTAAATTAATAAAAGCTTTAAATACTCAGGCCAAAAAACTATGGCATGTATCAAACGCATTTACTATACCCGAGGGTGAAGATTTAGCAAAAAAATTAGTAAAAAAGACATTCGCTGATTTTGTATTGTTTCAAAACTCAGGAGCTGAAGCGACTGAAGCCGCAATTAAAGCAGCAAGAAGATATTTCTATTCTATAGGAAAACCTGAGAAAAATCACATTTTATGCATTAAAAATTCATTTCATGGAAGAACTTTAGCTGCTATTCACGCTAGTGGATCAAAAAAAATGATAGAAGGTTTTGGTCCTAAAATCCCAGGATTTGATCATATGATATTTAGAAATAATAAACCAAGATTTCCAAATATCAGAAAAAGGATTAAAAAGAATACAGCTGCAATAATGGTAGAGACAATAATGGGTGAGGGTGGAGTCAAACCAATTCCAGATAAATGTCTAAAATATTTACGAAAAATTTGTAATGAAAAAAAGATTTTGTTAATTTTAGATGAAGTACAATGTGGCATAGGTCGTAGTGGTGATTTTTTTGCCTTTGAGAGATCTAAGGTCAAACCAGATATAGTTCCAATAGCAAAAGGCATTGGTGGTGGTTTTCCAATTGGTGCTGTCTTGATGAATAAAAAAGTTGCTTCAGGTATGACACCTGGAACTCATGGATCAACCTTTGGTGGTAACCCTTTGGCAATGAAAATTGGTTGTACTGTTATGGATATTATTGCAAAGAAAAGTTTTTTAGACAATGTTAAAAAAAATTCAAAATATTTTCATAATAAACTTGTTGGTTTAAAAGATAATTTTCCTAATGTTATAAAAGAAATTAGGGGTAGAGGGTTTTTAATTGGTCTAAAATTATATGGTGATCAAACAAATTTCATAAAAAAACTGATGGAAAATAAGCTCCTAACAATTAAAGCAGCTGAAAATGTTGTGAGAATCTTACCTCCATTAAATGTTAAGAAAAAAGAGATTGATCAAGCAATTAAAATTCTTAATAAAGTTTGTGAAGAATATAGTCAATGAAGCATTTTATTAATTTGAAAGATATACCATCTAAGGATTTGAGAAAAATTTTAGTTGATGCAAAAAAAAGGAAAAAATTTCAAAAAAAATTTTATAATTTAGATGTAGATAAAAATTTTCCTCTTGAAGGAAAACTGTTAATTCAAATGTTTGAAAAATCAAGTTTAAGAACTAGATTAAGTTTTTATTTAGCTATAAAACAGCTGGGAGGCAGTACAATAACACTTAGGCCGGATGAATTACACTTGTCAAAAGGTGGTGAGAGTATTGAAGATACAGCTAAAATATTATCCAATTTTGGTAATGTTTTTATGCTTAGAACTGATAATGATAAAAAATTAGAAGAATTTAAAAAATACTTATCTATACCAATAATTAACGGTTTGAGTCCATCATCACACCCTACCCAAATTTTATCTGATATTTTTACAGTAGAAGAAATTAAAAATAAACCAATATCAAAATTAAATATTACTTGGATAGGCGACTCCAACAACGTTTTGAATAGTTTAATTGCAGCATCTATAAAATTTTCATTTAAATTAAATATTGGTTGTCCAAAATATTACTGGCCGTCTGAGAAAATTTTGACTTATATCAAAAGTAATAAAAATAAAATTCACATTTATACTAATCCTAAAGAAGCAATAAGTAGTGCTGATGTTGTTTTTTCAGATAAAGTGATTTCGATGAATGATAAAGTAAATGAAGCAAAGAAACTCAATCATTTTAAAAACTTTAGAATTGATAAAAAACTTATGAGTTTAGCAAAAAAAGATTGCATTTTTCTCCATTGCTTACCTAGAGGCAAAGAGGTTGATGAGAAAGTTTTTTCTAGCAAACAATCAAAGGTCTGGCAGCAAGCCATAAATAGAGTTCATGTTCAAAAATCTATACTACTCTATTGTCTTGGAAAATTAGGGTAGAGGTAGCGGGCTATCAGTGTTTTGATTTAAATATAATATCACTGAAGCCCTATCTTTTTCTTTTCTCAACCCTGCAAAAGCCATTTTAGTTCCTTTTATCCATTTTGCGGGTTTAATAAGGTAACCATTTAATTCCTCAAAGGTCCATTCTTTACCATATTCGGCTAACGCACTTGAGTATTTATAATCACTTACAATTCCAACTTTTCTTCCAACAACATTATACAATGCTGGTCCTATATTATTTTTCCCACCTTTAACTATTGAATGGCAAGCTGCACATTTTTTAAAAACTTTTTCCCCAGTAGAAATGTCACCCATCGACATCAGGGCAGCTATATCAATTTTTTTTTCAGTAGTGTCTTGTTCTTTTTCAGCAATTTTAGAGACTGCTTTTTCAACTTCTATGGTATAACCTGGTGTTTCAGGTTTTTCGACATAAAATATAACGTCAGAAAGTTTGCCAATACCAATAATAATAAGCGCAACCATTAATATTGCAGCTATTATTTTATTCAGTTCAAAAGAATCCATTTTATAATAATTGTTTTGAACATATAACATTATAAGTAAAAAATTGCTTATATATTTTAATGTACAATTTTGCCTCTGTTTATATTGTAATGAAAAATTAAAAAACCAATGAAAACATTAGTAATAATTCCATCTAGATTGTCTGCAACTAGATTGCCAGGCAAACCTTTGCTTGAGATTAATGGACTGTCAATGATTTCTCATGTTTTTAAGAGAGCCGAGAGAGCAAATATTGGTGAGGTGATAGTCGCATCAGGGGATCAAGAAATAATAGACGATGTGAAAAAAAATGGTGGTAATGCTATTTTGACTCAAAATCAACATAAAACTGGAACTGACAGAATTTTTGAAGTTTTACAAAAAATTGACAATTCAAATATAGATTTAATAATGAATCTCCAAGGAGATGAACCAACGATAGATATAGATGATATTAAAAAATTAAAAAATCTAATGAGTGAGTATAAATCAGAATTAGGAACATTAGGATCAAAAATATCTGATAACAAGATATTTAAAAATCATAATGCTGTAAAAGTAAAAACAGAAAAAGATTTGGATAATTCAAATTTTCCTAAAGCAAATAATTTTATGAGAAAAATTTCTAGTAAAAATAAAAATATTTATCATCACTTAGGTATATATTGTTATCAAAAAGAGATATTAAAAAAATTTGTTTCTTTGAGTCAATCACCTAATGAGATTAAAAATAGACTAGAGCAACTTAGAGCCCTGGACAATGGTATAGATATTAACGTAGCTCTTGCAAAATCCTCTGTAAAAGGTGTTGATACTAAAGCAGATTTTGTAGCTATAAAAAAAATAATGGAATATAAATCATAATGAGTAAAATTTTTTTTCAAGGAACTTACGGTGCTTACTCACATCTTGCTGCACTGTCTTTAGAACCCAAAGCAGAAATTTTTCCATGTAAAACTTTTGATGAATGTTTTTTAAAAGCATCAAAAGATCCAAATTCAAAGATTATCATACCTGAGTCAAATAGAATTACAGGTAATATAGGAATTGAATACTTAATTTTTGAGTATAGATTGAATATTTACTCGGAGTATTTTCAAAAAATAGAGCACAATTTACTTGGCCTTCCAGGAGTAAAGGTTTCTGATATAAAGGATGTTTATTCTCATGGACAAGCTCTGTCTCAATGTTCAAAATTCATTAAGTCAAATAGTCTAGTAGAACATGTAAGAGCAGATACGGCTGGCTCAGCAGAAATGGTTTCCATTACTAAAGACAAAACTAAAGCCGCAATTGCATCTTCTTTGAGTGCCAAAACTTATAATTTAGAAGTAATTAAAAAAAATATAGAAAATGAAAAAGGTAATCTTACAAGATTTTTAGTCATGGGAAAAAATATTTCTCAACCTGAATTTAAGAATAAAAAATATATTACATCTTTTTTATTTAAACTAAAAAGTAAACCAGCTGCACTTTATCAGTCTTTAGGTGGATTTGCTATCAATGGAGTAAATTTAACAAAATTACAGAGCTACCCTGAAAAAAATACGTTCGACTCTTTCTTTTTTCTTTGTGATCTTGATGGACATATCGATGATCCTAAAGTTCAAAAATCTTTAGAAGAGCTAGGTCTACATTGTCAAGATTTTCACGTTCTGGGTGTTTTTGAAGCCGACAAACAAAGAGAAAAATGATTTTTATTCTTTTCTTGTGGATTAGAAATTATTACTGCTATAATAGTTCTGGAGGCTAGAGGTGGGTGCTGCTTGAACCCGATCAGATCTTAACAGAAGCAGTCGTAAAGACAGTTATTCAGGTTCTAGTC
>MDTD01189927.1_pt1 | contig 13155 bp, 13 predicted proteins | sample 811221 | NCBI WGS metagenome assembly MDTD01 (sample SAMN05326646, study PRJNA326480) | marine metagenome | isolation source: seawater | place: Pacific Ocean: South West | collected 2011 | reverse complement strand
AATTCATGTTTTTATTTTTTTTGAAAGTATGAGTTGCATTTTTATTAAAACCTATATTTTTTACTAGGTTAGATTTAGGAACAATTGATAACTTATCCTTATGCCAATTATAAAGCATAAATCTAAAATCCCAAGTAATTTTATCTTTCTTGTTTTTATTTAATGATTGATCAAAAATATGAGTAAACGTTTTGTATTCATTAAAATCATTATTTAATAATTTCCATTTTTTTGTGCTTCGTAGTTGCTTCCAGAAAGGAATTTTATAATCAAATCCAACCCAATTTTTTTTCCATGTTGCCCAACCCCAAGTGTGAGTCCATTTTGAAAAAAAATAACTATACTTATATTTTTTCCTAACAAAATTATTGCCAGATATAATGCCTATATTTTTATCTTTTGAGTATTTAGATTTCAATTTTTTAACAAATTTAAAAAAGCTCAAATTTGGTAAGCAATCATCCTCTAAAATTATACCAAATTCAACATTATTAAAAAACCATGTAATTGCATTATAAACTGCTAAATCCACACCCAAATTCTCTTTTTGATAATTCTTATAAATTTTGCATTTCCAATTTATATTAGAATCTAATATTCTAGTTTTTTCACACAAAGATGAATCTTTTGTTTTAAGTTTATTTGGCCCATCTGCAAAAATATAAATTTTTTTTGACTTTATAACTTTTAATTTTTTTATTAATTTTTTAAAATTATTTGGTCTATTATAGATAATCAACAAAATGGGAATATTATTCATTTTCAAAATTCTAACTAAAAAAAAATTTTTTGGTTTGTCTTAATACTGTAAAAATAATAAACTTAGAGTAAATTAATATTAAATTAATTGATTGTGGGTATTTAAGAAAAATAATTAAAAAATTAAAATAATTTTTAATTTTTTTAAATTCATTATAATTTTTATTATTAAATTTTTTATCACACCTGATAATTAGAAATAATATTAAATCTGTAATTTTTAATTTTGAGTTGAATAAGTATTTTTTAATTGTTTCTTCAGATTTTATTAATTTACGTTCCTTATGATACTTAATTAATTTTAATATTAATTTGAGAGGTTTTAATTCATAATAGATTTCAGGATAAAGCTCATTTTTATATTTTTCAATAGCTGAAATTATATTTTCTGATGAAAAAACATTTCTTCTTAACAAAAAAATTAATCTTGATGAATCAAAATCATCAAAAAAAATCTCAAAAAATTTGTATGAATTAAAAAAATTTTCACCACTTCGTTCTTGTCTCTCATAGTAAGATTTGTAGTTTTTAACAAATCTTCTATGAAAGTAAAAAGTATTTTTAACAATTGGGACATCTCCTACCTTTTTAAGAAAATTAACTCCAAAATCTTGTGTATCCCAGTGTGTATTTTCATTATATGTACCTGCAATTTTCCATTGTTTTTTTGTAAACAAAAAATTTGTTATAGGCACAAATTGTTTCAAAAAACTTTGATAACTAATATTTTTTTTATAAGATTTATAATAATTATCTTGTGAGTTTATTATTTTATGATTTTCACTAAAATATTTTCCTATTTGATAATGTGCTCTTAATTTATTTTTAATAGCATATTTATATAATTTTATTAAAGAATTTGGATCAATAATATCATCTGCATCTACTATATTTAACAATTCATTTTTTGCTTTTTTTATAGCAAAATTTCTTGCATATGCCCCTCCTCTATTTATTTTACTAGAAAAATATCTTATTTTGGAATTTTTACTTTTTAATTTTTTTATTATTTTTAGTGAATGATCTGTTGATCCATCATTATATATAACAATATCATCAATAAATTTTAATGATTTATGACTTAATGAATCAATAGTTTTTTCTAAAGTAAATGCTGAATTGTATAAAGGTATTATAATAGATAAGTTAAAATTGTTTTTCTTCATATTTTTACGTAAATTGCATCTCCCCAAGTTGGATGATATGGAGTGATAGTATATACTCTCTTAAAATTAAATTTTTTTAGATAACTATCAACTTGATGTGCTAATGCATTTTTTTTGTATAGATAATCAAAATTAATCTCGCAATATATTATGTCTATTTGATTTAGAATATTTTTTGCTCCTTTTAAAACATTTAGCTCAAATCCTTGTGTATCGATATTCAAAAAATTAATACCTTTAAAATATTCCCTTTTATTAAAAGTATTCAAAGTTTTAATCAAAACTTTTTTTTTTTTTAAAACAACGGCATCTTTATATATTTCTTTATGTAAGCCCAAATTTAAAATTGAACTACATTGATCATTTGAATTAATATTAAAAGTCGTAATTCCATTATAATTTCCCAGAGCTATATTTTCTAATTTAATTTTAAAATTTAAAATTTTGAATATAGATATTTTCTTTTTAATTTTTTTCACTAAATCTGAATTTGGTTCAAATAAAATAATATTTTTTATACCCATTCTTGCGTAAGTATTAATACAGGAACCATTGTGTGCTCCAACATGAATTACACCTCTAATTTTTTTTTTTGTTATTTTTTTTATAATTTTTATTTCTGAATAAAGCATTAAAATTAATTTTTTTACTATTTATTTAAATATTCTTTGTAATTAAAAATTGAGTCCTCAATGTTACCAGAGAAGACTAAATTACCTTTGTGTAACACTGCTCCTTTGGTGCAAATTCTTTTTACTAGATCAAGATTATGACTTACAAAAATAAGGGTTTTTAAAAATTTTGGACTTGCTAATTTATTTATACATTTTTCACGAAAATTACCATCTATGGTGGCTAACAATTCATCTAATAATAAAATTTCAGAGGGTAAAAAAATTCCCATACTAAAGCCTAATCTTGCCTCCATTCCGGTAGAAAATCGTTTAATAGGGACATCCATAAAATCTTTAAGCTCGGCAAAATCAAATATTACTTCAAGTTTTTCATCAATTATCTCTTTTTCAGCGCCCAATATAGAGGAATTAATAAGAATATTTTCTTTTGCAGTAAGTTCGGGCGCGAAACCAAATCCTGTTTCAAGCATACTTATAATTTTTCCTTTTAAGACAATCTCTCCACTAGATGGCAAAGTAATTCTAGAAATAATCTTTAATAAAGTACTTTTTCCACTCCCATTTTTTCCTAAAAAAGCAAGTTTTTCACCAGTATTAATTTCTAAATTAATGTTGTCCAAAGCATTAAATAAATTTTTTTTTTTAGTTAAAAAAATTGATTTAAAATTTATTTGATTTTTTGAGTATGTTTTTGTTAAATTTTTGATTGTTATCAAACTTGTCATTTTTATATTCTAAACAAAATCTATAAAATTTTTTTCTGATTTTTTAAAAAAAATAATACCAAGTATGAATACTAATAATAAAATTAAAGTAACATAAATAATTGAAATCATATCAAATGTGCCTGTTCCAAATAGTGAATATCTAAATAACTCAATTATAGTAGTCATAGGATTTATCATTAAAAAAAATTTTATTTTATCGGGTGCTGCTGAAATTGGGTATGCTACTGGTGTCAAAAACATCAAAATTGTAAAAAAATACGAAATAAAATAATTTATATCTCTAAATTTAAAAGTGAATGAATTTAAAAATAAACCTATGCCCATTGAAAATAAAAGTGTGTAAAGATAAGTGGTTATTATTAAAAGAAGCGATATAAAATTAATTTGTAGGCTGTGTTTAAAAATAAATATATTAAATAAAAAGAATATTAAAAAATGTATAAAAAACTTGATAGTATTGTTCAATATATATGAAAATGGAACAACTAGTCTTGGAAAATAAATTTTTCTAAAATACACTGAGCTTGTAAAAAAAAAATTAGAAATTTGAATTGTATTATTTTGAAAAAATAACCAAATATTTAAAGCTGAAAAATAAAATAGAAAAGAAGGAACATCCTCAGTACTAATTTTTGCAATTCCTCCAAAAACAATTGTGAAAACAAAACTGGTAATGATAGGATTTATAAAAATCCATAATGGTCCAAATATTGTTTGTTTATAGGACTCTATAAAATCCCTTTTAAAAAAATAATAAATAAGTTTTTTATTTTTTAAGAGTTCAGATGATATCGAACTATTTCTTATTGAATCCTTATTGATAATTAAAAAATTTTTATTCATTAATTATTTATTTTTATCCATTCATTTGGGATTATATCTGCAGTAGGAAAATTGTCATTAACCCATTTATTAGGAGCACAAACAATTTTTTTTTTATTTTTACACAACCATGCACCCCACCAACTAAAAGAACTATTTGCTATAATAAAATGTTTACAATATGTCATTAGGTTCAAATCAATTAATGGAGAGTTTGTATCTACAAAAATACAATTTTTTTTAAAAATATTCATTTGTTTTACGTAATCTATATCATCTGAAAATATAAAAAATTTTGGATTAAAAGTTTTTTTATTTATGTACTCGAAACATCTTGCATAATAATCTTTAGATAAAATATCAAAGTACTGTTTTAGTTCTTTTGATATATAATCTCCTCTACGGACATGTACAGCGACTGAATTGCAGTTTTTAATTTTATTAAAAAAACGAATAAATTTTTTATTTTTTGACGCTGGAAAACTAAACAAACTTAGAATTTCTTTTTTGTTTTTCGAAAAGTATTTTTCACTTTGGTAATATCCAACCAATGTAATATTAGATTTAAATTTTAGATTAAATATTTCTTTATTGTAAACATATGGAGATATCTCAAAAATTTTTTGATCTAAAGCTAAAATTTTATTTTGGCCATTAAAAGTATTAAATAAAGATTTCTCTAAATTTAAAATTTGAATTAAATATATAATTTTTCTTTTGATAAATCTTATAAATTTATACTTTAAATTAAAAGTATTCTTATTTTCAATTTTTAGTTTTTTTATTTGTGGAAATTTATTTAATTCAAATTTTCTAATACTATTTGAGTATCCTTCAGTATAAAATGAAATTTTTAATTTTTCTTTTTTTGCTAATAAATATGCTAAACTCATTTGAAATAATTGATTTCCAAGACCTCCCTGAAAATACACTGAAAGTTTTTTTTTCATCGATTAAATTTTTAACTTAGCTTTTTAAATTTCTTTAAATATATTATTTCGACTTTGTTAAAAATTTGTCATTAATATAACTTAGCCATTTATTGTTAAAATTATAAGATTTATCATCAAAAATAATATCAAAACTTGGTTTTCCAAAAATAATTTTATGAAATTTTAGTTTCCATTTTTTGATTTGATTAATAGTAAATTCTTTATCAGATTTTTTAATTTTATTTTTATCATCTGAATTCCTACCCATGTATCTAGCTGTATAAATTTTAATAGTATATCCCTCTTCATAAAGTTTATTAATTATTTTTAAAACCTTTTTTTTTGGTTTAGAATTCTTATAGTTGTTACCAATAGTTTTACAAATTGTATTATCTAAATCAAAACATAATATTTTTTTTTTATTCATACAAAACTACTTCATGTTCGGTGATAAAATTGCAGACTCTTTTCTTAATATTGGTATGTTTTTTATAATTGGATAAATAATACCAATCTCTTTGTTAAGATAGTATTCTTTTTTTTTACTTAGTTTTAGATTTGTTAACACACACCTATAATCTAGTTTTTCTTTTCTTGATTTATTTTTTTTTAATATAATAACGCCAGTTAAATTTTTAGGATTCATTGCAAAATTCAATAATTTGTATTCTAAAATTTTACAGTCCAATTTTTTGCATATTTTGTATAAATTTTTTATATATCCGAATTTATCCATTCTATTTTTATTTTTTTTTGGATTTAATTCGTATATCGGTTCAAATAAAATCAAATATTTATTTGTGACTCTTAATAATTCTTTTAAAATTACTTCTTCACGTCCACCATTTGGCTCCAAACTATGATTTGTATATATAATATCAACAGAATTACTTTTTAAACCAATTTGCTCCATATCTGACAAAAATAGTTTCGGATAAAAATTCCTTTTTTTAAAATTTATGTTAGCCAGATTTATTCTAGGAAATGAATAATCAAAACCAAAGAAAGATATATTTTGAAAATTTTTTTTTGATTTTGATATAATTTGACTCATCGTACTACCCTCACCTATTCCTGGTTCTAAAATAATATAGCCATTTTTGATATATTTTTTAATAATTGAATATATTTCTTCATAAAGTTTTAATAATGATGGTTTCTTTTTATTTTTAATATCGTATTTTTGGTAAGTTCCAGTTTGAAAAGCATAAGATATTATATTTATATCTTTCTTACTAAGACTTGTATTTTTTTTTAAATATAAATAATAATTTTTTTTGAATTTTTTTAATTTTCTTAAAGTATTTAGATCCATTTTTTTTGTTTATTTATTTATTTTATTTTATTTTTTTTTGATAAATCTGCTAGATATTGGTTACAATATTTTTGAATTAAATTGTCTTCAGAAATATTATTATTTAAATATTCCTTGTACCAATTTGCTGTAATATTTATAGAATCATAATGATTATAAATTGGATTCCAGTTTAGTAATTTTTTACTTTTCAATCCTGAAATTACATATTTTTTTTCCTCATGAAATTTTATTTTTGAAATAAAAAATTTTTTTTTATAGCCAAATTCTGTACACATTAATTTAGCTAGTTCATAAACGTTAATAGATTTTTTTTTATAATCTTTTGCAAAATTCCATCCATCAGAAAATTTTAAAGGTTTTTTATAAATCTTTTCTGCCAAAAGAACATAACCAAATAATACATCAAGGACATACTGCCATGGTCTTTTAGATTTTGGATTTCTTAATTTAATTTTTTTTTTTATTTTTATTGAATTTATTATATCAGGTATAATTCTATCTTTGCTCCAATCACCACCTCCAATCACATTACCAGCTCTAACCGTAGATATTCCTCTTTTTTTTTTCTCAACTTTAAGAAATGAATTGTAATAACTCCTGGTTATTATTTCACCACATGCTTTACTTGCGCTGTAAGGATCATTTCCTCCAAGTGGGCTGTCTTCAGATAAAGATTTATTGGGATTTAAGGGATTTATCTTGTAACATTTGTCAGAGGTTACAATTATAGATGATTTTATAAATTTATTTCTCCTTATAATTTCTAAAATATTTAACAGACCAAAAATATTTGTATTATATGTTCCTATAGGATCATTATAAGATTCGCTTACTATTGGTTGTGCGGCTAAATGAAAAATTATTTCAGGTTTTTCAAATTTAATTATTTTATTTATACTATTTAGATCGCAAATATCACTTTTATAAAATCTATAATTCGTATTTTTAATTTTAGTTTTATTTATTCCTACTATTTGAGCTTTAAGTAAAGTCAATAAAGCAACTAACCATTTTCCTTTAAAACCACAAGAACCAATAATAAGTACTTTTTTGTTTTTCCAAAAATTTTTATTAATTTTCATTAGTGAAAAAACTATTATTATTTTTCATTATATTTTTTAAATAATCTAAATCTCTTTTAGTATCTATACATTGCCATATACCTTTATGTTTATAGATGCTTACCTGATTTTTTTTAATAAAATTTTGTAAATAAGTTTCTTCTAACATTTGCTCTTTAGTCTCAATAAACTGTAATGCCTTTTTATTTAGAACAAAAAAACCACCGTTTATCCATGAATTATATCTTTTTTCATTGAAGGAAAAAATATTTCCATTTTTAAATTCTATTGATCCGAATCTTCCAGGAGGTCTAACAGACGTCAAGGTTATCATTTTATTATTTTTTTTGTGATGTTTTAACAGCAAATCGAGGTTTACATTTGAAAGCCCGTCACCATAAGTTAAAAAAAATTCTTTTCCTTTAATATATTTTTTTACATATATTAACCTTCCAATAGTTCCTGAATTTATACCTGTATCAATAAGTTTAATCTTAAAATTTTGTTTTTCCTTATTTAAAAATTTTAATTTATTTTTTGATATATCCACCTCAAAGTCATTATTATAGAAATTATAATTAAGAAAATATTCTTTTATTATTTCGCCTTTGTAACCCAGGCATATTATAAAATCACTTACACCATATTTAATATATAAATTTATAATATGAACAAGCAAAGGTTTGTTATTTATCCTTACCATCGGTTTTGGTATGGTATTTGTTATGTCACCAAGTCTCGTACCCATTCCACCAGCTAATATTACTGCTTGCATATATTTTAAACGGTTTCTATTTTTTTTTTTTTATAATAATAGTTAATACCAATAAAATTTATAAAATGATATATTTTTTAAAAAAAATTAAATATTTTTTAATTAATCATAAAACATCTGGTTCAATATACTTGTTTGTAAATTTAATTTTAAATGGAAAAATTATTAAAAATTTTTTTTTCAAATCAAATTTTCAAAATATTGGTAAATTTAAATCAAAAGTGAATATTTCAAATTTTGAAGAATTAAAATTACTTAAACATGATTATTATGATCATCCAAATATTCAAAGTTTTAGGAACTTTGATTTAAAAAATAGCAAATTTTTTTTCTTATCAAATGAACTTATACTAAAAAACTTTTTAACAAAAACACTTAAAATAAGATTATTTTACCCATCTAAGATAAATAAAAGTAATTTTTTTTTTAATTGTGATAAGAATTGTCAAAATATAATTATTTGCGACAATTCAGATATTTTCAATAAATTTAATTTTGTAAATTTAAAAGATGCTGATTTAATATTTATAAGAAAAGATAAAAATTTCATTATAAAGGATTTCACTAAATATAAATATGTTCAAGGAAGGATATTAAATTTAAATAATAAAGTACCTAATTACTATAGTTTATTTTCTAAAAAAAAAATTAATATCAATAAAACAATTAAAAAAAAAATAAGCGGTTTTTCCACGTTGAAAAGTTTGGATATTTACCCATTTGATCTTGCTTATGAGAGCGTATTACCTTATGTTGATGAATTTGTTTTGGGAATTGACACTTCTACTTTTAGTAAAAAATATAAAATAATTTTAGATAAATTTCTATCTAAAACAAAATATAGAAAAAAAATAAAATTAAAATTTTTTGATTTTAATTCTCAGACAACATTAGGTATGAGGGTAAGAGGAAGATGGATTACAGATGCAAATAACAAAATGATTAATGAATGCACAGGAGAATATTGTTTTTATATTCAAGCTGACGAGATATTTCAAAATATAAAAAAAAATTCATTTAAAAAATTATTTATCAATGATCCAAGTGAGATTTATTTTAAATTCTTGCATTATGTTTATAACCTTGAAACAATTATAGATCCAAAAAAAAGCAGTTATACAAAAGCCATAAGAATTTTTAAAAGAGATTTATATGCCGCAAGCCATGATGGTTTCTCTTTTCATAATTTAACACCTTTTAGGCCAAAATTATTAAATTCAAAATATCTTATTAGACATATTTCATATGTCTTTAATTATAAAAAAAAAATTAAAGAGCATTTCGAAAAAAAAGATGGATTACATATTAATCAATTGTCTAAGAAACAATTTATAAATGATTATATAATTCCAAAAAAAGTTCATAATATTAAAAATGAATTAAATTATTTAAAATATTTAAGTTCTTATAAAAATCTACAATAATGTTTATTAAAGAAAAATTAATGCATATATTTTTAAATTAAATGATTTTAATAAATAGTAATTAATATCGTAAATTTATTTAAATTATTTATAATTTAAATAAAATTTTCCTTTTTAAGTATTGTTTTAATATTTTTTATACTCAAAAATTTGTTTAAATTAGAATTATAACTAAATTTTTTTGGTATTTTTATTTTTTTAAATTTTTTTCTGTAATAACGCAATAAAATTGGATCTTTTGTTGGCAACAAAATATACTTATCTTTGAGTTCTAAAGCATTAATACTTTCAGATTCTGTCATCAATTCTTCGTGAATTTTTTCTCCTGCTCGTGTCCCAATAATTTTTAACTTTAATTCCTTTTTTAAAGATTTCGCTAAATCTATTACTTTTAATGAAGGAATTTTTGGAATAACTATCTCTTTACCAATAGAATTTTCTAAAGTCCATAGAACTAACTTTACTCCTTCCTCTATTGTTAAATTAAATCTTGTCATTTCTTTATCTGTAATTGTGAAATAATTATTTTTCATTTGTTTTAAAAAAATTGGTAAAACAGAACCTCTGCTTCCAAGTACATTTCCATAACGAACACAACTAAAGGAAATATTTTTTTTTCCAACAATATTATTAGCTGAAACAAATAATTTTTCCGCACATAATTTTGTTGCTCCATATAAATTTATCGGTGAAACAGCTTTATCGGTAGATAAACTGATAATTTTTTTTACACCTGTCTCAATAGCTGCATCGATAATATTTTGTGATCCTAAAATATTTGTTTTAACAGTTTCTATTGGATTGTATTCAGCGGCTGTAACCTGTTTTAATGCAGCAGCATGTATAATATAATCTACTCCCTCGAACGCACTTCTTAATCTTTGTTTATCTCTAATATCACCTAAAAAAAATCTTAAATTTTTATACTTTTTAAGATCATATCTTTCAGCCATCTCAAATTGTTTAAGTTCATCTCTGCTAAAAATTATTAATTTCTTAATTCCTCTAGAATTTTTTAATAAATAATTAGTGAATGCTTGACCAAAAGTCCCCGTTCCACCTGTTATTAAAATTGATTTATTTTTTAAAAATTTATTTTCCATTAGTCTTTTTATCCTTTAGCATCTTTTTTTAATATTAGAAATTATTAAGTTTTGAATTGTTTGAGATATATATTTTTGCTCTTTAATGGTTAATTCATAGTAAATCGGTATTGATAAAGCTTTTTTGAAAAAACAAATTGAATTAGTATTTTTTATTTTAATATCTTTTTTAAAATTAGAAAAGCTACTGGTAGGAATATAATTAATCTGAGCTACAATTCCATTTAATCTTAATTTTTTTAAAAGATTTAATTTTGAAATTTTAAGATGTTCAAAATTAATTAATATTATAAATAAGTGCCAACTATTATAATTTGGAAATTTATTAAAAGTAAAGTTTATTTCTGGTATTTTTTTAAAAGTTCTAAAATAATACTTGGCAATTTGATTTCTTTTTTTTATAAATTTTTTTAATTTATTTAATTGAGAAATCCCAACAGAACAAGCAACATCGCTCAATCTAAAATTAAAACCAGTCTCAGTGACATCATATTTCCAATTAAATTTTGATCTTTTAATACCGTGTGATCTATACAATTTTAAATTTTCATAAAATTTCTTGGAGTTTGTTGTTATCATTCCACCTTCAAAAGTAGTAATAGCTTTTATTGGATGAAATGAAAAAATTGAAAAATTTGAATGCTTGCTATTTCCACAATTAAAATATTTTCCCTTGAAATTATATTTTGAACCCAAAGCATGACATGCATCTTCAATCCAATAACAATTATATTTTTTTTTTATTTTAAAAAAAAATTCGGTATCAGAAATTAATCCTCCAAGTGGCATTGTAAAAAAAGCTTTTATGTTCCTTAAATTATTTTTTTTTATACAATCTATTAAATTTAAAGGACTCATCTGACCAGATTTTTTATCCACATCTGCAAAATAAATATTACATGAAAAAAATTTGCTTATATTTGCAGCTGCCACAAAATTAATGTCTGGTATTATTATGTTGTCACCTTTTCTAAAATTCAAACATAAAGCTACTAAAAAAATTGCTGAGGTTCCACTATTACAAGTTATGGCATATTTAGATCCTACGAATTTTTTAAACTTTGTTTCAAACTCCTTAGGTTTATTTCCTGTTGTTAAAAAATTTGAATTTAAAGTTTTTTTTACACTTTCTATGTCTTTTTTATCTATTGAGTGTTTCCCATAAAATATAGTTTTGTTCATTTTAATATTTTTAAAAATATTTCATTTATTGTAAGTTATATAATATAAAGAATAATTATGTTTTTAAAAAAAATTAATAATTTATGGAAATTTTTAGAAGATAAATATCCAAAACCAAAATTTATTAAAAAAATCAATGTAATTGATTTTTCAAAATTAAAAAAGGCTTTTGATGAAGAAAATTTTTCTTTTGTAAAGCGTGTTATTGAAAATTTATATCTAAATAATGAGGCTTATATTTTTAAAAAGGCTGTTTCACCTAAATTAAGAGATATTTCTATTTATTTAGCAAATTTATATAATGAAACTCAAAAATCCAACTTTTTTAAAATGTTAGATGAATGTCCAAATTTTCATAGAATTATAGATCATGAAATTGCAACAAAATATAGTATATATGCAATAAAACATTCATTTTATTTTTATAATTGGAATATTAAATCAAATGAAGAAAAATTCTTAAAAGACGAAGTTTATTCAAATTGGAGTTATATTAAATATTTATCTGGTCTAAAAAAAAATGAGTATGAGCAAAATATTCCAAGTGATTTGATTGTTGATAGACTGCAAATTGTAAACTATCCATCAGGAGGAGGAGAATTAAGAGATCATACAGATCCAATAAAGAATATAAGAGTTGTTAATGGAATTATACTTTCAAAGTATGGGGAGGATTTTAATCAAGGTGGTTTTTATTTTAAGGATGACAAAAACAATAAAGTGAATATTGAAAAAAAATTGGATGTAGGAGACTCTGTAAGTTTTTATGGAAGTATTGTACATGGTGTAGATAAAATTGATCCAAATGGCAATTTGGATTGGTCTTTGGAAAAAGGTAGATGGTTTTTAGGTATGTATTCAAATGAAAGTGATCATGTTCAAAACAGAGTTACAGCTAAAGATTTATCAAATAGTTTAACTTTGAAATAAATCTTAATTTTTAAAACATGCAAAAACAAAATATTTTAGTTTGGCAGTTTTTTGAAATTAATCAAAAAAAATTTATTAATTTTTTCAAAAAAAAAAATAGAAAAATATTCTGCCCAAATTTTTTTGAAAAAAATAAAGATAATCTTATTTTTAATTTGGCAAACTTTGAATATTTATTAAAAAATTTTAATGATCAAACTTTTTTTGAAAGTGATTTTTTTAAGGATCTTCAAAAAGACAGTTTTTCTATATGGACCAAATCATTTTATTCCAGAGGTCACTACAGAGAAAAAAGTTTCTTTGATTTAGATATTTTATTT
>MDTD01156261.1_pt1 | contig 13156 bp, 11 predicted proteins | sample 811221 | NCBI WGS metagenome assembly MDTD01 (sample SAMN05326646, study PRJNA326480) | marine metagenome | isolation source: seawater | place: Pacific Ocean: South West | collected 2011 | reverse complement strand
GATATATAAATAGCGGTGTGAGCAATATTCTGAAAACCGTAAGTATATTTGGAACATTCATTAAATCTCGGTCCTATCCTCTATAGCTCTCATTATTGTTGCTTCATCAACAAATTCTAAATCTCCCCCCATAGGCAGTCCTCTAGCAAGCCTCGTAACTCTCACTGATTTTTTTTCTAGAATATTTGCAAGATACAGGCATGTTGCCTCACCTTCAATAGTGGCATTTGTAGCTATTAAGACTTCAACGTCGGGAGTAATTCTTTTTAGTAATGGAGCTATATTCAATTCATCTGGACCAATACCATCTAAGGGTGACAATACACCGCCAAGTACGTGATAGAGGCCTCTAAATGCGCTAGTTTTTTCAAAGGTGTAAATATCCGCTGGATTTTCAACCACACATAATGAATCAACATCTCTTCTAGCGTCTGAGCAAATCGAACATACAGCATCTTCACTGATTCCATAGCATTTTTCACAAAAACGAATTTTTGATTTAAGATCAAGTACAGCTTCAGATAGATCATAAGCATGACTTTTTGAGGAGTTCAGTATGTAAAAAGCCATTCTTTGAGCAGTTTTTTTTCCTATTCCTGGAAATCGTGAAAATTCATCTATTAAATTATTTAATGATTCAGGAAATGAATTCAAGTTACATACCAGGTATATTCATATCACCAAGCATTCCACCAGTAACAGCATTCATTTTTTCTTGCGTGGTCTTCTGTGCATCAGAAATCGCATCATTTACGGCAGTTTTAATATGTGATTTTTGATTGCTTGAGTCTAATTTAGAAAAGTCTTCATGAAGATCAAGGTTGGTTAATTGCAATTTTCCATTTACTGTTGCCTCGACAATATTGTTATTTGAATATCCCTTAAAAACCATTCTGTCTATTTCTTTCTGAACTTTCTTTAATTGTTTTTTTGCTTGTTGTGCCTGCTTTAGCATTCCTAGCATATTAGGTTTATTAAACATTCATTTACCTCAAAATTTCTCCATCAAACTCTTCAATTATTTTTTCAATAACTTTATCGGCTTTTGTTGAATCTTGAATCGTTTCTGGTGCTTTACTTGATATAATAGGTTCATTTGAAATATTGTCATTCCAATTAAAATCTAATTTAACAGGATGATCTAATTTTTCATTAATAGAATTTTCAATGAACTTTTTGTTATGATTTAAATTATCTACGCTAAATTCTGGAAGATTGCTTACAGTTATAGTTAATATGTTTTGATCGATCTTAGTGGGTTTTGCATTATCTAAAGTGGAGCCAATTGAAGGTCTTTGAGTGTTGATAATCGAAACGAATTCTGCCCATATTGAAGTAATTTCATCTAGATTGATTTGTAAATTATTTGTAAGATTAATTTCACTTTTAATATTTTTTTTGAAATTATCCTTGAAAGTAGCGGTGTTTTCATTTGCATCATCGTTTTCAGAAACCTGATTATCTTTTTTTCGTTGCAAATCCTTACCGATTGATGGTTCGGTTTTAATTTTATTTTTTATATTATCTGTTTTTTTTACGTCTAAAGATTTATTCTCATTTTTCACAACCTTTTTAGTAGTATTTTTAGGAGGTTCGCTAATCAGGTCGCTGATCATAATTGAACTATCCATTTCCATCAATTTCAGCGTTAATAATTCGAAAGAAATCAATGGTTGACGAGAATTTTTTATAACATAACGCAACTTTGCTAGTTCATTAACTATTCTTAAAATATCATTAATATTCCAATTTTTAGATATTGATATGTATTCGTTTTTATGCTTTTCATTGAGATTTAAAAGTGTATCTCCTTTTGGAGTTAATACTAGTATGAAATTTCTAAAATGAGTATCAAGACCCTCGAGGATATCATCTAATTGAAATGATGATGATCGAATATCATTCAAAACTTTAAAAATTCCTGGATAATCTTTTTGATTTAATGCGTTTGAATAATTGAAAAATATTTCATGAGGTATTATACCTATTATTTCAGATACTTTGGAGTATTCGATTGATGTGTCGGAAAAAGCTATCACCTGATCTAATATACTTAAAGCGTCCCGCATACTACCATCAGCCTTAATGCTAATAGCTTGCAATGCCTCAGCATCGATTGTTATTTTTTCAATTTCAGCGATCTTTGATAGATGTTTTGAAATAACATTCTCATTTATTCGATTAAAATCAAAACGTTGACACCTTGAAATAATTGTTGAGGGTACTTTATGTATATCGGTTGTTGCCAATATAAATTTTCCATGTGAGGGTGGCTCTTCTAGTGTGCGCAATAAAGCATTAAATGCTTGATTGGTAAGCATATGAACTTCATCAATAATAAATACTTTATATTGGGCATTCATTGGGGCATATTTAATCTGCTCTCTAAGATTACGAATTTCTTCTATACCTCTATTTGATGCTCCATCAATTTCTAAAACGTCAAGATTTCTTCCATCGATTATTTCTTTACACGTTTCACATGAATTGCAAGGGGTTGCATTTTTAACATTTAAACAGTTCAAGGCTTTTGCGATTACTCTTGCAGTTGTTGTTTTGCCAACACCTCTGGGCCCAGTTAACATATAGGCCTGTGAGACTCGATCCCTTTCAAAGGCATTTACTAAGGTTCTTGTAATGTGATCTTGACCCGCAAGATCACTGAATGATTGGGGACGATATTTAAGTGAAAGTACTTTGTAAGACATAAAAATCTAAAAAATAACTGGTAAAATTTAGTCGTTTTTATTGACGATTAGCAAGGTAAGAAAGTAAAGATGTAAATAATTTGTGCGTTTATGAAATACTATTTTTTCTTTTTTCTTTTCAAAAAAGAAAATCTACTTTTTTTAGTGTCATCTGGTTTTTCACTTTCCTCAGATACGACCGTATCTCCTTTTTCAGATGACACTTGACTATCTAGATCTTGGTCAAGTGCGTTTTTGATTGGATCATCTCCACGCAAAGTAGCGAGCTTATAATGTTGATTCTGAGTACGACTTTTGATGCTATCCAAAATAGCATCAACTTCTTCATTAAAATGAGAAACTGTTCTTTCCATTCTAGTGATTAACTCTTCTAATAGCGGCTGACCATAAGCATCATTTAATCTATCACCAATTAAATGCAGCTTTTCCTCCAAATATTCTTTTTTGAATTTTTTTTCATCTTTATTCATGATATAAACCTTAAATCATTTCCGATTTAACTTCTCTAGGTCGCTTGCTGAAAGTCCAAATTTGGTCTTTTTTGTCATCATTATCATTGAGGTATCATACAGTTCTGCACCTGCAAGTAGACCTAAAGTTGCACCAAAAAATCTATTGTGCCAACGATATGCCCAAATAGGGTTTGTTTGTCTATTCCATAATTCCATCATAATCAAACCCATTATTGCTGCACCCGAATATATAAATTTTTGTAATTCTGGCCTATCAATAATGTTATCGCGATAGGTTATGCGTTCCATGGATGTCATTTTAATCATTTTAACGCTCATCGGAGTTTGCACGAATAATCTATCTTTATTAAAGCTGAGCAGTGTTCCTTTAAGCTTTTTACCGTTAATATGATTAATTTCGACATACTGTCCTTTTGGTATAGATTTTAATATATCCTTAGTTCTTAAATAGGTCAGGTTCTTTCTAAAGGACTCTCGAATTTGTTCAGTAATAGGAGGCATTTTGTTTAGTTGCAATTGTAAATCTACAAAAGATCTAAGAATGAATATCTTTTTGCTTGTCTTGGTACGTGTAAACTCAAGATACGAAATTCTGGCTTCTACTGTATCATTACCAGACATAAAAAATTGTGCATTCTCAAAATTAGGTATATCTTCAAAAACTTTGTAGTATTTATTCTCCTCAGCATCAAGCGTATAACCAATGTGCTTAGTAAGCTCTATAATTTCTTTATTTTGCGATAATAGAAATGATGATAGAAGAATAATGATATATGAAAATCTAATCAAGGAGAGTAACTATTTCATTGAAATCAGGAAATCTTCTTTCTTTCTTTTTTGAAAAAATTAAGATATTATTTTTGGTTATATCAAATATACCTCCATCAGCAGGGACCAGGGATAATTTTGTTATTAAATTTCCGTACTTTTCTAGTAGTTTGTTCGCCAAACTGGCGGCCCTAGGTAGGTAATTTCATGTATTACAGTAAGTTATTTCTATATTCATTATACTTTCCTATAGCCATGTGTAAATCCAATAGATACCAAAGATCGCTAATAATAATGCTAAGGCAAGTAACAAAAAAGCCGCTTTTTTAAACCCACTACCCCTGGAATCGTATCTGTAAATAGTTTTAGTAGAATTAGGCTCCATCAAAAATCAAATGCCGTTTCGATTGTTGTCTGCTTAACGGGTTCAAGAGCAGCTCCAGGTATCCCACTATCTCTATAAAATTGTCTGAAGTCCCATATCACACTTACTCCTTGACTAACTTCATAACCAACTTTATACCCAAATACTGTGTTCAATGATGGGTTTCCAAAATCAAAAGGATCTTTATCGTTGTTCCTCTGATAATATGCTTGCGCTACGCTGAGTTTTGGTATGTTTTCGGCATTTAAATTTAAAAGTGCATTAAAACTGTTAAATTCGGTCGTATCTGCTTTCATACTAGCATAGGAAGCATTAAACGTGAGTAAGTTAAATAAATTAGCTGAGGCTGATCCATACATACCCCTGGTATCTTTATTTGATAATGGATCAGCGAAGACTAATTGATCTTTAGTTCTTACAATTATACCGCTATCAGTAGTTTGCACAGTAACCCTGGATAGATCATAACTGCCATCAAAGAATTGCGGAATAAAGTAGCCATTTTTAATTCTGTACTCAAAACTAATATTTAAAAAACCAAATAAGGAAGCTCTTAAGCCTGGTAATGTGATCCCAGAACCTGTCATTTTATCACGATTAAAATACGTTGTATCACCTGTTGCTTGACTAAAAGAAAGCGTGTTGAATTCTGAATATACTTCAAGGCTCAGTGCTCGACTCTTTAATACGGGATACCCTATATCAAACCCAAACCCCTGAGCAACTGCTTCACTATTAGTGCTTTTAAATGGTTCCGGCTTAAGTTTTAACTCTGACTGTTCAGAGTCTAAAATATTGTTTCCATCTGCATCAATATCCCATCCTCCGCTAGGAGCTTTATTGCCACCATTTTCGTCAGCCAAGCCATCACCATCTGTATCATTCCAAAGATCCTTATCATTTGGAAAATCATCAAATAAATCAGGATAGTCATCACCATCTGTATCTTTTAATCCAGAAAATTGATTCATGTCTTGAACAAAATTCATTCCCAATGTAATTGGAAGCGTATCAGAAATTTTATAGGTTCCCCTTAAACCTAAAAGCGTTCCCCCTCTGGAAAAATCTTTCATATTGGATAAAAAGACCTCTGTCCCAAAATTCCTAAAATTAAAACCTGTATTTATTCCTACTTTTCTTACAGATGGGAATTCCATCATATTTGAATAGCCGCTTATTAGGCCACCATAACCCAATGTTACGTTATTTAGAGACCCCCAAACTAACCAGAATGGGTCTGATTTTTGCCCCCATCGGAGATATAATATTTTATCAATAAAGTCAGAGGGCTCATCCCATTCATCTTTACGGATGTTGCCCTCATTGTCAATATACATCACCAAGTCAAAACCAATGCCGAGTTTACCAAAAGATAATTCAGGTCTCAATGCAACTTGATTATAGATTGTATCGTTTATTGTTGCAGAACCAACCGCTAAGCCCATGTTAAAAGGTTTCTTTGGAGGTGATTGTGGATTACTGCTAGAAGTTTGTACATCTTCCAGTCGCTCTACACTTTCAGTTTGCTTTGCAGGTTCTTGAGAAGTCTGATTTTGATTTTGCTGAGGTGAACGCTGTTGTCTTTGTTGAGGTTGGCGCTCTTGCTGTTGAGGGCTGTCCTGTTGATTGTTTTCACTTTGACCCTGATTATCGTTTTGCTCCGGAGAGGATTCACCGTCCGGATCTTCTGGAAAATCGCCGGGTTCTGCAGGAGCAGGAATAAGTTGCCCTAAAGCATTTGAAACGGCTTTCTGCCCCGGACCGACATTTACTATTGCGCCACTAATTGAATTTAGGACTTCAAAATTACCACTTTTTCCTACAAATTTATCAACGCCTGATACAGCATCATGAAAAGAAGAGAACTCGGTACCTTTTACAGAAGCAACAGAAACTGGCGTTTCTACGCGATACGTTTTTTTACGATCTTCTTTATTTACATTATGCAGTGTTGTCCCTTGATCAATTATTAAACTTCTTGTGTTAGAGGTTTCAACAAATTGAAAATCTGTATTCTCTCTAATTTTTACTACTGATTTATCATCTAAAAATATAACAACTGCAAAACTAGCCTCTCCAACGCGAATAGCATCTCCATTGGAAACTGCTTGTCCCGGTTTTACTGAAACAGAATATGAAGGAGAACCCATTGGCTTTATCAAAACTGTACCGTTTGATTTCATAACCCTACCTATGGTTTCAGCTAATAGTATATTTGAAAAAATAATTAAAATAAATAGAATACTTTTTTTCATAATTGCAAACATTTCCGTGTTATTGAATGGTAATTTATCAATAAATATAAGAAACTTAAGTGCGTTAGTGCACAAGTTGATTTGGACAGTTTTTTAACTTCATTTCCAATATTTTCTTTTGCTTGATTGACCAATACCTGGATTCATGCTGTTTGTAGGGTCTAATTTTTTATAGAAATTTGAAAGAGTAGGTTTAGCAAAGTACTCATGACCTACATTGTGTTCAGCTGGATATTCTGCACCTCTATCATCGTAAGATTTTAACAGCTTCTTTTTTAACTCTTCTACGTCAACACCTTTTTTTATCACATAATTTTGATGTAATACATGGCAAAATAAGTGACCATAATAAAGTTTAAGCTCTAATAAATCATCAATCTCTGGAGGCAGTTTTTCAAACCAATCTTTTTCATTTCTTGGAAAAGCGATATCCATAGACATCATTTCACCAGATTTTTTACTATTCATAACATGGTATCGCGCAACTGAGCCTGCGGCTACAAAGCGATGCAAGATCGCTTTTTCAGATTCTTCCTTAGTGCACTCAAAATAATCACCATCATTTGATTTGAAAAATTCATTAAAGTAGTTCTTCGCTTCATCTATACCATTATCAGATAGCTCTATAATCCAATAATGTTCATATTTATTTCGATATTCTTCCATTCTTTTTGGTAAATGATTTGGCCACAAATAGCTTAAATACTGCATTACTATATCTGATAATTTGTTTGGGAGAAAAGGAATTTTTGAAGCAATGAGATCTACCCTACGTTTAAATTCAAATAATTTCGGTATGAAATTTGGCCCCATCTTATCAATCGCAATAAAGGTGTCTTTACTGTATTTTTTTGCAGCATCATAACAATCTCTATGAAGATATTCACCAGAAACGGGAAGATTTTTAAACGTTGATAATATGTCTTTACGAATTTTACCCAAAACATAGGAACTATTTGTACCGATGTAAAAAACCTGATTGCGCTCTGGTTTTGCATAGGTATCAAGTCTAACTGCAAACACAGCTAATTTACCAGCACAACCCGATGCCCCATGAAGTCTTCTTCCATCTGCATTAAAGCGTGCTGGGGTAGCGGCGTTGACATCTCTAATCCGTTCTTGATACTCGTTATCAGATGCAAGTTTGTCTGGAAAGGATATTTGGCTTTCCAAAAATCTTCCTTTTTGTAAATTTTGCAAAATTTCTTCAGGTTCAGATCCAAGCTCTATTCCAATATCATTTATTAGTGACAGTTCGCCATTTTCTTCAATTTGCGCATAAACAGATAGCTCAGTGTAAGCCGGACCTCTTTTTACCAAAGCTCCACCAGAATTATTGCAAATTCCTCCAACAATAGATGCGCCAATACAAGATGAACCAATTACAGAATGCGGCTCTCTTTCGTAAGGTGCAAGTAAATTTTCAAGCCCGAACAATGTGCTTCCAGATAAACCAATTATCTGTCTACCATCATTAATTACATGTATACCATTTATCCTCATAGTGTTAATAATAAGAATAGGGCGATCGTAATCATTGCCGTAAGGTGTAGATCCACCCGTTAGTCCAGTATTAGCAGCCTGCATTATGACAATAACATCAAACTCCACACAAATCTGCAGGATTTTCCATATTTCAACCAAGGTACCTGGCTTAGCAACCGCTAGCGCTTCACCTTCTCCATATCTCCAGCCTTTGCTAAACGATTGTTTTTTCCAGTCAGCTGTAATTAAATATTTATTACCGAGTACTCGTCGCAAGGAATCTAATATTTTATTTTTATCCAAAATTAATAAATTCGATTTTATTGGTTTATAATATTAAAAATATTTTTTTCTGCATAGCATACTTATTTAAATGGTAAGTAATTAGATATAATATCTTCATTTAGCGATATAGTTTTTTGTGTTTTATAATTAAATGCGACTAAAGTAAATACTCCAAAAACAATTGGATTTAATTCTTGTTTAACAAATATTGCTGAAAATAAATCAAAACTTTTGTTCCCTAACCGAGTAATTCTGCATCCAATATTGTATGTAGAGGGATGTACTGACTGTTTAATGTAGTCAACCTTCATCGAAGCTAGAATGACACTATTATCAACATCTCTTTTAAGCAAATCAAACCCTAGCTGTTTTAAAAAATCAACTCGCGCGGTTTCAAAGTATGTTAAATAAGTTGCATTGTTAATATGCCCAATAGCATCCATGTCTCGCCATCTTGAATCAACATCTTTTATAAAAATAAAATCTTTTTGAGTTAGAGTCTTGTAGTCCATATTATTGCCTTGGTTGTAACTGAGCCCATGGCGCTGTTGCATACAGTCGTATCTGATGAACTTCTATTGGGGGAGTTGAAAGATCAGCGCTAATATTTTTACGATACAATTTGCCTGAATCAGATTCATATTTAAATAAAATTTCATCATTACCATTCCATCTTGCATAGCGAGCACCCTCTTGAAATAGCTCTAGATTTGAATTGTTTTTATTGTATTTATACAAATAATATGTTGATGTAAATTTTTTTTCCCAGAAAACAGCATATTCACCATTAGGAGACCATGTAATATTTCTAAAATAAAGAGTAGTTTCAGGAATTACAGATTCACCGCCATTTATTGATAATAGCCTACCTCTTTTTTCATTAGGATAATTTAATTCATAAATACCCTTACCTTTAAAAAGATAAATAATCTTATCTTCATTGGGCGACATTCTAGGCATGATAAATTTTTCTTCTTCATCTGCATCGGATATTTGTTCAACATTTTTTCCATCTCTGTCCATAGTATATATATTTATAGTAGCAATATTATTATTTGTTAAATGCTTTCTTTGGGAGTACAAAATTTTGGTGTCGTTTAGTATGAATTGTGGATCAGAATACCATTCATTGTTTGTATTTTTTGTAATTCTAACAGTTGTTTCGTCCTCATTTAAATATGCTAGATAGATATCGTTATCGGAGCCAACAAATAAGGCTAAAGATTCATCGCTATTAAAGGCAATGTCTTTAGGTGCTACACCGTAAATAGTTTTAATACTTTGTCCATCTTGGCTGATGACTTTACCTACATTATCAATGGTGAATGCAAATATTTTTTTTCCGTTTTGAATCCATATTGGGTATGAGGCTTTTGTATTTGTCAATTTTTTAGTAAAAGGCATGGTTGGACCAATATTCATAATTGTAATATCACCTTTTATTTCAGCAATTGTATCAAGTTTAACGATTTTTTGGTAGGATGAAGCTGGTATAATATTGCTAAAAGTTATATTTCCCCAGACATCATTGGTGCGCAGTCTATAATAATGCTCACTATCAATTTCTACAGACCGTGTGAAGCCACTTGTATTTTTATTAATGATATTAGATAAATAAATAGTTGAAGAATCTAAAAAAGATATTTGTTCAATTGAATAACCTAATAGATCATTTTCATTTGATCGGTTCCAAGAAAATGTAAAACTTTGATCATTGAATGATACTAATTCAAGCTGGGATCCAATCGGTGGAGGGTCTTTAGGCAAATTAAACGGACTACCAATTGTTTTTTGCCCTGTGGTATCTTCTACTTCAATCCAAAACCAACTATCATATAAAACTGAGAAAGAAGACGTGTCATATGTAGTTATATTTTTATCTAAAATGGAAGCGAATACAGATTTGGTGTCATCTTGAGATTTAGAATGAAGAATTGTATATTTAAAGAAATCTAAATCAAAAGATTGCTGCCAACTAATAGTTAATCTTTTCTCGGGATCGTATACATAATTTACATCTATTATTGATACCGTTCCTGGTAGTCCAGGTAGTGTAGGTTTAATTTTGTATACTTTTTTTAAGGATATATTTGTATCAGCATAAGCATAAATCCTATATTGATATTCAACTGGGTTGTTTACAAGAGTTTTAAGATTTATTGTATCGATCCAAATTGTTAACTCATCATCAAATAGCGAATCTTTAAACACCCATTCATCCAAACCTAATTTTCTATCAATAATAAAACCGTCAAAGGCTCTTCCTTTTCTTACCCATGTTAATTCTATTATATTTTCAGCTGTCTGCGTAGCGTCTAGACTATCTGGTGTCCATAGCGATTTGTTGCTTCTAGGATCGTAAGGATTATCCCACTCTCTTGTCTTATCTTCACAGGAAAACAGAATAATAAAAAGAGATAAAAATCCTATATTTATTCTTTCAGCCATCTCTCCATCTCAAGAAATTTTGCATGGTAAAAGATCATAGGAAAAACTACAAAACTAGATAAAATATCAAAAATCGGTTTTTGATTATCTAAATTTTCTATTTTTTTGTGCCGCTCATCAGCTTTATCAATATCTGAACTATACTGGCTGTAGAGATATGATGACCTCATTGTTATAAATGATCTATAAGCAATTCCTCCTCCAAAAATTTGAAGATATAGCTTTCGTTGCTTTAAATAATAATTCCTCTTTTCAGTTATTTCGTTAATTGTAAAATATGATGGTGAAGATTTCGTCGTTCTTTTGCTTTTAATTACAAAAGTGTTATTTCGTATTACATACGAATCAGATACCAATTTATAATTACCTACTGGAAGATCATTTAACCTAGTGCTGCCTTCGTTAATTAATAAAATACTATTATCAACATTGCTTGCTATGGCAATATCTTCAGGAACAGGGTCTTTAAAGATTACGTTTCCAATTTTAGGTGATTTTAATTTTAAATCTATATAAATAATATCCGAATCATCGGTGGGAAGTTGTTTTACTCTGAACGGTTCATAATTATTTTTAAAAACAATAATTGGTCGACTCTCAACAACCACTCTATCTATTGCAAGTGGTGTCGTTCCACTTAAAGTATCTTTTCCTACTCTAATCATGGCGTCAGAAGGATTAGTTTTAAAATAAACAAGGTTTTGACGCTTGTGAATTTCAAGCGGAATGCGCTTTGACATTACAATTTCAGAGAGATTATGCATACCCCTAGTATATAAACCCTCAAGAGATAATTCATAATCGTAGCTAACAGCATTTATAACCCGACCGCTAGATGATTCTATTAGTCTGGCCTCAATTAAAAATACTTCTCCAATTTTTGATACGTGTGCTGTTACAAGCCATTCCTGATCTAATAGCATTGATGCAATTACAGCGCATTCTATCGATGAACATGTTGTGGAGCCGCTATAATCCATCAAAACATTCATCATATCATCATAATCAAGAACACGCAATGTATCCATTTGAAGTAATTCGGTACGAAAGATTGCGCTCAGACTTTTTAATTCATCTTGATGGATATTTTCACCGGAAAAGTCTAATACAGCTATGGTATGAACATCAGCTTTCAGCGAAGTAATAAAAAATAGAGATAAAAAAATATTTCGCATAATAAAATTAAAATATCCCTATAATCGACAGTTTTGTAACTACTTCAAAAGCTATAATAATATAAATCTAAGTTTTAGGCTCATCAGAACAATCGCCGCAATCGCATGTACCATCACCTATCGGTGGTGCTTCTCGCTTTGATAGACGCTCCATATTGAATAGTGGCTCTCCAGAATTACAGCTGATTATATTATCTTTGACCTCAAGAGGAGTGGTGGTTCTTCCATCAGGTGAGAATAATGTTACTTTGCCCATTTTTCTTGAAATATCTGCAAAAGCTTTTTTGTTACCATTAGGATACCACCAATAGGCCAGCCCATCTCTAACGCCTTGAGAAAAATTAACCTCCTCTTTTTTTTGACCGTTTTCATACCACCATGTTAATTTACCATTTAATTGACCTTTTTTATAGTTGCCTTCCGCGTGTTTTTTTCCATTTTCATACCATTGTGTTGTCATAGCAATTCGTTTTCCCCCATCAAAAAAAGAACGCTCTTTGCGATTACCGCTATCATAATACCAGTTAAATTCACCAGACCTATTTCCATTTATAAATTGACCTTCAGAATAAATCTCACCATTAGAATGCCATCTAGTTACGCTTCCTTCGGATACATTTTTAAACATTTGCACAAAAATATCTGGTGGCGAATTAAAATTATATAGCTCCTGACCTTCGGACATTTGCTGTACTAAAAAAACACCAGTTCTAATCGTTGTGTCATTCTCCGAGTAGAGCATAGGTATGCCCGACCACGCTTTATCGTTATCTTTGTATTCTGCAGAGGTGATATTACCGTCTCTAAATTCAAGATTGTAGAATCTGCTCGATGAACCTTGGACATAGTATTTCCATATTCCATTTTTAATACCGCTAATGTATTCACCTTTCATCCTAAGACTTCCATCATAAAAATCAAGAAATGCTTTACCATTAAATGGTTCACCAGTAGATGGATCGTAAGCCACGCCATCTTTGGATTCAAGATCATTGATAGATACATCTTTTGAGCAGGAGAAGAGTAACACTAAAAAAATTGGTATAGTTATTTTTTTATTCATTTTATATCTTAATAATTAATTTATAATTAACGCGGAGGGGGTGGGATTCGAACCCACGTTAGGATATTTCACCTAAAACACCTTAGCAGGGTGCCGCCTTAAGCCGCTCGG
>MDTD01120963.1_pt1 | contig 13158 bp, 10 predicted proteins | sample 811221 | NCBI WGS metagenome assembly MDTD01 (sample SAMN05326646, study PRJNA326480) | marine metagenome | isolation source: seawater | place: Pacific Ocean: South West | collected 2011 | reverse complement strand
TTTTTAATAAATACAAAAAAATTTTAAAAGAAAAAAAATTATATCAAGATAAATTCTATCATAATAAAGAACGGAAAGTTAATAATCATAAATTGAATATTAGAATGTGGTCTTTATCCAAACCTAAAAAAATATTAGAGTCAGAAAATATTCAAGAGTATATTCAAACACAGTGGAGAAAAAAAAATGTCAATTTTTTTAATGAACACGATGATTTGAATGCTTATAAGAAATTAAAGAAAAAAATTAAATCAAAATCTAAGATTATACTTATTCATGTTAGACAAAATGACTTTCATCCCATTACAAATAATGCTAATTCAAGAAATTCAGATCTTAGAACAACTTTAAACATATTAAATAAAATTAAAGGTAATCATTTATTTGTTATAATAGGAGCGCCAGGCAATAAAAGAATTAAAGAAAAATTTAAAAATTTGTTTGATTATTCAAATTCAAAATTAAAATCTGAAAAAAATGACATATTATTATTGAATTTTTGTGATGCTTTTATTGGTAATACCTCGGGACCTGCACATTATATGTTGACAAGAAATAAACCTTGCTTGTATGTAAATTGGTTTCCATTTGAGATGGCATTAAAAAATAGTAAGACAATTATTATGCCTAAACTAATCAAAAAAAATAACAAAATTCTTCCTTTTGGTAAATTTTATAAACTTGGTCTGAGATTTATTTATGAGGGTATAGTTAGAATGGATATGCTTGGTTATAAATTAGTAGATAACAATGAAGAGGATTTATTTGATGCTATCAATAATTTTGTAATTAGTTTAAATCGAAGAAGTTGGAAAAATTATGGAAAAAAATGTTCAATTAAAAAGAAAAATTTTAGTTTTTTAGGCATAAAAAAAAATTTAAAATCTGATCTAATAACTTATAGGCGTGAGTTATTTTTTGAGCCAACTTTTATTAAACGATACAAAGATTTTATTAGATAATTAAATTTATTGGAAAATTATAAATACTAGTTTAAATGACTTTAAAAGTTATAATAGTTAATTAATGATCTTTTATAGAATTAAATAAGTAATTATGAATTTGTCTAACTTAAAAAAATATAAGATAACTTATTTTTAAAAGGAAAAATAGAAATTAAAATGAAAAATAGAAATTAAAATGAAAAATAGAAATTAAAATGAAAAATATACTTGTTATTGGAGGGGCGGGTTACGTTGGCTCAGTTTTAGTTCCTAAGTTAATTGAAAAAGGCTATCTTGTTACAGTATTTGACTTATTTATTTATGGTAAAGATACATTAGATGAAAATAAAAATTTAAAATTAATAAATGGAGATATTAGAAATATAGAGTCACTTAAAAAGCATGTAGAAAGTGCTGATGCAATTATTCACCTCGCATGTATATCTAATGACCCAAGCTTTGAGCTTAATCCCAGGTTAGGCAAATCTATTAACCTTGATTCTTTTGAACCATTGGTCAAACTTAGTTCAAAATTAAATGTAAAAAGATTTATATACGCTTCTTCTTCTTCCGTTTACGGAATTAAAGAAGAAAAAAATGTTGATGAAACATTGTCTTTAGAACCTTTAACAGATTATTCAAAATTTAAAGTCCAATGTGAAAAAATTTTACAATCATATACCTCAGAAAAATTTGAAACTGTAATAGTTAGACCTGCAACTGTGTGTGGGTATTCTAGAAGACAAAGATTAGATGTGGTAGTTAACATCTTGACAAATCTTGCAATAAATAAAAGAAAAATAAAAGTATTAGGTGGAGATCAGCTTAGACCTAACATTCATATAAATGATATGGCCAATATTTATATAAAATTATTAGAAGCTAAAAAAGAGCTCGTTACTGGTGAAATCTTTAATGCTGGTTATGATAATTTTACTGTAAAACAAATTGCGTTAACAGTAAAAGAGGTGATTGGAAAAGATATAGAGATTGAAACTGAGGAAACAATTGACAACAGATCTTATCATATTTCATCAAACAAAATTTATGATAAATTAAACTTTACACCTAAATATACTATTAAAAATGCCATTAATGACTTAAAAATTGCATTTGAGCTAAACAAGTTGCCTAATTCACTTAGTGAGTCTAAGTATTTTAATATAAAAAAAATGCAAGAAATAGACCTAGTTTAAATGAAAGTAAGATATTCATATTTAAAACAACAATTCTCCAACTGTCCAGAGCTTTGGAAAAGTTTAAAAGAATTTATTCCTACTGGGGATTTCACATTAGGTAAACCATTAAAAAAGTTTGAAGATAGGTTTGCTAAATTAATGAATGTTAAATACGCTATAGGAGTAAATTCTGGAACAGATGCAATTAAACTTAGTTTAAAAGTTTTAGGTGTAAAACAGGGAGATGAGGTAATTACTGCTGCGAATACTTTTGTCGCAACTGTAGGTGCAATAAATGAAGTTGGAGCAAAACCAGTGTTTATAGATTGTGATGATACTTTTTGTATGAATGTTAATTTAGTTGAAAAAAAAATAACAAAAAAAACTAAGGCTATAATACCAGTTCATTTCACAGGCTATATGACTGACATGATAAAATTAAAAAAGATTTCAAAAAAATATAAATTACCCATCATAGAAGATGCTTGTCAGTCAATTTTGGCATCGATAAACAATAGAATAGCAGGTTCTTGGGGTGAATTCGGGGCATTTTCTTTACACCCTCTTAAAAATATAAATGTTTGGTCTGATGGAGGAATTATAACAACTAATAATAAAAATTATTATAAAAAATTATTATTATTAAGAAATCATGGATTGATAGATAGAGACACAGTAGAAATTTGTGGATATAATTCTAGACTTGATACAATACAGGCTGTTGTAGGTAACTGGTTGTTGCCAAAAGCCAAGCAAATTGCAAAGCAAAGAATTATAAATGCAAATTTTTATGATAAAAATTTAAGAGAAATTAAGCAAATTAGAATTCCACCAAGACCTAAAAATTATAAAATAGTTTATCACTTATATATTGTGTTTGCGGAAAAAAGAAATGATTTGCTCAAATATTGTTTGAAAAAAGGAATAGAAGCAAAAATTCATTATCCAAAACCAATATACCTTCAAAAAGCACTTAGTTTTCTAAAACATAAAAAAGGTGATTTCCCAATAACCGATTATCATGCAAAAAATATGATAACTTTTCCTTGTGATCAACATCTTAGTAAAAAAGAAATGCTTTATATCATTAAAACTGTAAAAAGTTTTTATAAAAAAATATGAAGATACCATACGTAAATTTGAAAAAGCAATATGAAGATGAAAAACTTGAATTACACAAAATAATTAAATCTGTACTTAAAAGTGGAAATTATGTTGGTGGCAATCAAACAAAAATATTTGAAAAAAATATAAGTAATTATTGTGGAAAAAAGTATTGCGTATCGTTAAACAGTGGAACAGATGCTCTTACTTTTGCTCTCTATTGTTTAGGGGTTAAAAAAGGAGATGAGGTAATAACCCCACCAAACTCATTTATAGCTTCAACAGCTTCTATTGTTCATCTTGGAGCAAAACCTGTATTTGTTGATGTCTTAAGTGATCAAAATTTAGATCCTGATCTTATAGAATCAAAAATAACAAAAAAAACTAAAGCAATTATGCCAGTTCATCTCACAGGCAGAATGTGCAAGATGGATAAAATAAAAAAAATTGCAAATAAATATAAAATTAAAATTATTGAAGATGCAGCCCAATCAATAGGTTCACTGTATAAAAATAGAAAATCTGGTTTTTTTGGAGATATCAGCTGCTTTTCTGCTCATCCTTTAAAAAATTTAAATGCAATTGGAGACTCAGGTTATTTACTTACTAATTCAAAAAATATTTACAATAAAATTCAAGACTTAAAAAATCATGGAATGAGCAATAGAAATGTAATAAGAAATTTTGGATATGTTTCTAGAATGGATAACTTACAAGCAGCTATACTAAACTACAGATTCAAAAAGTTAAATAAAATTATTCAAAGAAGAAGAGAAAATGCAAAAAATTATGTGAAATATATCAATACAAAAAAAGTTTTTATCCCTGATGAAAATAAATTTGAATATAATTCATATCACACATTTGTTATTCAAGTACCAAGTAGAGATCGGTTGAAAAAATATCTTGAAAAATTTGGAATTGGGACTTCAATTCACTATCCAGTGCCTATTCATTTGCAACCCGCATCAAAAAGATTGGGCTATAAAAAGGGAAGTTTTCCAAATGCTGAAAAACAAGCTAAAAGAATATTAACTCTTCCAATAAATCAGTATATCGATAAAAAAATGATCAAATATATTGCAAATAAAATAAACAAATTTTTTGAAAATTAAAGTGAATATTAATACAAAATTATATTTTGAGATGTTGAGGATAAGAAGTGTTGAAGAATATATTTCAAAAAAATATAAAGAAGAAAAAATGAGGTGCCCTATTCATTTATCTGTAGGACAAGAGGCAATTGCTGTTGCCATTTGTCAGAATTTAAAAAATTCAGATAAAATTGTAACTGCACATAGATCACATGCTCATTTTTTAGCAAAAGGTGGCAATTTAAAATCTATGATATCAGAACTTCATGGCAAAGAAACAGGGTGTGCAAAAGGAAAAGGTGGCTCTATGCATTTAATAGATAAAGATGCTGGTATAATGGCAGCAGTACCTATAGTAGGAAGCTCAATTCCAATTGGAGTTGGAATTTCATGGGGCTTAAAATTAAATAAAGAAAAAAATATACTTGTTATCTTTCTTGGCGATGGTGCAACTGAAGAGGGTGTTTTTCAAGAAAGTTTGGATTTTGCTTCACTACATAACTTACCAGTATTGTTTGTATGCGAAAATAACCATTTTTCTGTGTATTCGCATATTTCTAAAAGACAATCACGTAAGAGGAATATTTTAAAAATTGCTAATGCAATTGGTATAGATGGATGTTCGATTAATGGAAATGATGTAATTTCAATTTACTCGAAAACAAAAAAAATAATTAAAAAAGTAAGACAAAACTCAAAACCATACTTTGTAATTTTAGACACATTCAGATTTTTAGAGCACTGTGGACCAGATAATGACGATATACTAAATTATAGAGAAACCAAATATCTCAATGAGTGGAAAAAAAAATGCCCTATAAAAAAAATTGAAAAGAAATTAAATTTAAAAAAAAATCATAAATTAGAACTAAAAAAAATAATACAAACTGAGATATTAAAAGCTTTTAAATTTGCCGAAAAATCTAACTATCCAAATAAGAGCAAATTAAAGACAGATATTTATGCATAAAAAAAGAATTATCACATTTTCTGAGGCTATTAATGAAGCTCTTTCACAAAAAATGGCCAAAGATAAAAATGTAATTTTACTTGGTTTGGGAGTGGATGATCCAAAAGGAATATTTGGCACAACAAAGAATTTAAAAAACAAATTTTTTAAAAGAGTTTTTGATGTACCAACTGCTGAGAATTCATTAACTGGTATAAGTATTGGTTTAGCTTTAATGGGAAAAAAACCAATAATTTCTCATCAAAGAGTTGAATTTTCATTATTGTCCTTAGATCAAATTATAAATCAAGCTGCAAAATGGCTTTATATGTCTGGAGGAAAAGCTAACTTACCAATTGTAATAAGATTAATAATTGGCAGAGGTTGGGGTCAAGGTCCACAACATTCACAATCTCTAGAAGTATTATTTTCTCACATACCTGGTTTGAAAGTTGTATGTCCATCATCCCCATCAGATGCAAAAGGGTTGTTGATTTCAAGCATAGAGGATAAAAATCCAGTGATATTTTATGAGCATAGGTGGTTACACTTTTTAAAGGGAGAAGTTAGTAAAAATATTTATAGAAAAACTATAGGTAAATCAGAGTATCTTCAAAAAGGTAGGGATTTAACAATTATCTCTTTTTCTTATGCAATTATTGAGTGTTTAAAGGCAAATGAAATATTAAAAAAAAATAAAATCAAGGCAGATATAATTGATTTAAAAACTTTAAGGCCTCTAGATTATAAAAAAATAATTTTATCAGCAAAAAAAAACAAAAAAAGTGTTAATAGTTGATAATGGTTGGACTAAATATGGCATTGGGTCAGAAATATCATCTTTAATTTCTGAAAATATAGATGTAAAAATTAAAGTAAAAAGAATTGGTATTCAAGACTCTCCAATACCAAGTACAATTTCTCTAGCAAAATTCTCTTATCCCAATACAATAAATATAATAACTGAAGCTCAAAAATTAATTAAAAAGAAAATTAAATTTAAAAATTATAGAGACAAAAATTTAAAACCAGATCAACCAGATAGTTCATTTTTAGGACCTTTTTGAGCTAATATAATGAAATAGATCAATATATGTTGTTTGATACTATCTTAATAAGTTCATATTGCTTTGTACTAATTTCTTTGTTTACAATATCAGGTCAAACTTTAATAGATGCTTTTGATAAAAAACTTAATTTAAAGTTTATAAATCCAATTATAATTGGATTAAGTTTTTCAATAATTTTAATATATCTATCATATCGTGTTCTAAATTTTTCCCTCTTATTATCAAATATTATCTGTTTTTTAGTTTTATTATGTTTAGCGCTAATTAATTTTATAGTAGATCTTAAAAGAACAATTAATTTAATAAAAAATAATTTAATAATAATATTTCCTGTATTAATTTTTTTTATATTTCTGTGTATTATTTTTGGAGAAAATTTTTATTCTTTCAGAGGTAATCACTGGGATTATTTTTATTATTTATCGCAATCTATTCTTGTAAATATTTACGATTATGAAGAATTAATAAAACTTAACAATATTAGTAATAATAAATTTTCAAATGATTTCGGTTTTAGGCCATATTACTTTGACAATAATATTAAAAATATTTATTTCCATGATGAAAGGACATCAATATTTTTGATATTGGGATCAGTATTATTTCTTCCTTATAAAAATATTTTTTTTATTTTTTTTATTTATAAAATTTTTTTAAGTTCGATTTCTTCGTGTGTTCTTTACTCAATTCTAAATTCAATAAAAAGTGACAAAAATTTAAATCTTATTATTTCAATTATTTATTCGTTCAGTTTTTGGAATATTTATTTAAATGAGACAGAGGCAATACCACAGAGTTTAGCGATAGGATTGTTTTTAGTAATTTTATACTCGTATATAAATTTTATTTTTAAAAAAAATAATTATTTATTTGGAAATATATACCTAATATTATTATTATTTTTTTCATTCTATTTAATTTACTTGGAACTATTATTCTTATTAATTTTCTTCCTAATAATTCATTCAATATTTAATTTAAATAAATTTTTATTTTTTTTGAACCTAAACTCTAAACAAATCCTTATTTTTTTTGTTTTGTTAATGTCTTTAATTTTTTTAACTTTTGATGATATTCTTTTGCCTGTGTTGGAAGCTAGATCCATAAGAACTTTAGATTCAAATTTCGATAATTTAAAGGACACAGTTAGTTTATGGGGTTATTATGGTTCTTTTTTACTGGGAAAAGACTCAATAATTACAGATAAAGTCTTAGTTAGTAATATTATTAATTATAATATTTCGAATGGAATAGAATTTATTTATAAAATTTTGTCCATTCAAATTGAAAATGGTTATAGGTTTTTCTTTTTAAACATTATTCCGTCAATATTTGGTCTCTATCATTTTGGATTACCCGAAACTGAATCAAAATTTTATTTTTTAAATTTAATTATTATATTATTTTTAAATTTTATTTTGGTTAAGATATTGTTTAAAAATATAAAATATATATTAAAAGAAAATGAAGTTATTAATAATTTATTTAAAACAACATTTATCAGCTCAATATTATTAATTTTTTATTTTTTATTTAAAGGTCAGATTTTTTTCATAATTAAAATCTATATTTCAATTGGAATCATATTTTATATTCTTTTGATATTTGATTATTCCAATAACAAAAAAACTAATAAAATTTATTTGGTATCAGTTTTTATTCTAGTAGCTTACAAGTTTAGTTATTTTAATAATGGTATAGGAAGATATGATGCTTTACCTTCAATAATAAATGCAGATTATAAAAATAATTTTAATTGGCAAATAGACTATGATAATAAAAAGTGCAAAAAAGTTGAAAATAAAATAAGAAATTTTAGCGAAAATAAATTCCAATGGCTAAAATATAATTTTATAAATATAAAATTTTATAAACAAAATCATTTAAACTTAAATTCATTTGATTGTTATGTTCAAGATAGTCATAATATGCTTCTAATAAAGCAGTATTGATAATATGAAATCTATTTATATAAATGTAAAAAATGACTTTAATTAAAAAATTTAAAATATTTCAGAGTTTTTTATCAAAAAAACAAAAAAATAAATTTTTTTTAATCGTCCTTTTTTTGATTTTTCAATCTCTTCTTGAAGTAATAGGTGTAGGTATGGTTATCCCAATATTATCTTTGGTAATTGAAACTGAAAGAAATTTTTTATTTGATTTAGTTGGTATAGATCAGAACAATCTTAATATATCAAAAGATAGGTTAATAGTTTTCACAATTTCTATAATTTTCCTATTCTTTATTTTTAAGAGTTTTTTCTTGTATCATTCTTCAAGACTTCTATACAAGTTTGCTTATGAGATACAGGTAAGTATTAAAAATAAAATATTTACAAATTATATTAATATGAATTATGAGAGTTATTTGCAAAACAAATCATCAAAATTAATTGCAAATATTTCAACAAATGTTCCTTTGGTTACTCAGTATTTTTCTATACCTATATTAACCTTAGCTGCAGAGGGCCTAATACTTTTTTCAGTATTAATATTTCTTTTAGTATTTGAACCTCAAGGGTTTATAGTTCTTTCAATTTGTTTACTTTTTACTTTATTAGTTACATATAAAACTATCTCAAAACGTTTAAAAAATCTTGGCACACAAAAAGAAGATTTTGAAAATAAATTAGTTAAAATAATTCAGAATGGAATAGGTAGTATTAAAATTACAAAACTTTATGGGCTCGAAACAAAATATGAGCATCAATTTAACAAATTAAATTTACCTTTAGGAAATTTCCAGGCTACTTCATATGTATATCAAAACATACCGAGATTTGTTTTAGAATTAATTGGGTTCATTGCAATTTGTCTTTTAATATTAATTTTATTTAAGTCAGGATCTAGTAATAACGAAATTATTACCATTGTTGGTATTTTTGCAGCTGCTGGTTTCAAAATAATACCTTGCGTTAATAGGATAATTTTTTCTCTACAAGGTATTAGATTTTCACATTCAGTTCTAGAGACTATGCAAAAGATTTTTTTTAATCCTGAGAAAATAGACGCCTCATTAACAAAAGAAAATATTGAAAGAGAAATTATTTTTAACAAAGAATTAAATTTTAAGGATATTTATTACAAGTACCCAAATACAAAACAAAGTGTATTAAATGGATTTAATTTTTCTATCGGAAAAAATAAAAAAATTGGAATTTACGGTCCTAGCGGAAGTGGAAAAACTACTTTTTTAGATATATTAATTGGTCTTTTAACTCCTAATAAAGGCCAAATACTTTCAGATGGTATTGAAATTAATTTAAATTCCAGAGACTGGAGAAATAAAATATCTTACGTTCCTCAGTTTAACTATTTAATAGATGATAAATTAGTAAATAATATTGCCTTTGGTCAGGATGAAGAAAAGATAGATTATAATTTGGTAGAAGAGTTATTAAATTTAACCATGTTAAATGATGAAATAGTAAAAAATAATCCATTAAAAATTAATATGCTTGTTGGCGAAAGAGGTATAAATCTTTCAGGTGGACAAATTCAAAGAGTAGGTATAGCAAGAGCGCTTTATAGAAAACCTGAAATATTAGTTCTTGATGAACCGACTAGTTCATTAGATAGTGTTAATGAAATAAAAATTATAGAAAATATATGTGATATGAAGAATATTACTTTGATTATTGTTTCTCATAGAAAAACTTCTTTAATAAAATGTGATGAGGTCTATAAATTTGAAAATGGAAAAATGATAATTGATGAATAAAGCAAAAGATAGAAATTATATAAATAAATTTAGTGAAGTATTAAATAATTCATTTGAAAAAAATTATAGTGAATTAAATAAAATTTTGAAATTATTTCGAATTGTAAAAAACAAAAATAATAAAATTCTTATTTTTGGCAATGGTGGAAGTGCAGCTATAGCAAATCATGTAGTTATTGATTTTAATAAGGTTGCAAAACTTCGAGCTGTTACAATTAACAATTCATCAACTATTACCTGTTTGTCAAACGATTATGGATACGAAAACTGGATAAAAGAAGTTTTGAAATTTTATTTAAAAAAAAATGATTTATTAATATTAATTTCCTCCAGTGGAGTTTCGCCAAATATGATTAATGCTTGTCGTGAAGCGTCTAAACATACAAAAAATATAATTACATTTACTGGTTTTCGTAAAAATAATAAACTTAGTAAAATGGGAAAAATAAATATTTGGATTGACTCTAAACACTATAATTACGTTGAAAATATTCACCAAATTTTACTTTTATATTTAAGTGACAAAACGAAAGAATTATAAACAAGAAATTATTAAATAAATCTAAATAAGATAATTTTTTATGAAAATTTTCATTACAGGTTCTTCAGGTTTTATTGGATTTCATATAAGCAGAAAGTTATTAGAATTAGGTCACTCAGTTTATGGATTTGACTCAATGAATAATTATTACTCATTGAAGCTAAAAAAAGATCGATTGAAAATTCTTAAAAAATATAAAAACTTTTCTTTTAAAAAGGGTAAATTAGAAAATAAAAAGATACTTAAAGATTGTTTATTAAATTTTAAGCCAAGAGTAATTATCCATTTAGCAGCACAAGCTGGTGTTCGTTATAGCATAAAAAATCCTAATGTTTATATTAATTCAAATATCATAGGTTCTTTTAATCTCTTAGACATAGTTAAAAATCTTAAAATAAATCATTTAATGATAGCATCAAGTTCCTCAGTCTATGGAGCTAATTTGAAAATGCCATATTCAGAAACAGATAAATCTGATGCTCAATTAAGTTTGTATGCTTCAACAAAAAAATCAGTTGAAAGTATCTCTCATGCTTACTCGTATCTATGGAAGATACCTATAACAATGATGAGGTTTTTTACTGTCTATGGACCTTGGGGTAGACCGGATATGGCTTTGTACTCATTTACAGATAAAATTATTAAAAAAAAATACATTGAGGTTTTTAATAAAGGAAAAATGTCTAGAGATTTTACCTATATAGATGATGTTGTAAAAAGTGTTATATTACTCATAAAAAAAAAACCAACTTTAGATAACAAAAAAAAAAATATAAAAATAATAATGCAAATATCGCACCATTTAGAATTATAAATATAGGCAATTCTAAAAAAATAAACTTATTATCATTTATTAAAAAACTGGAAAATTGTATTGGAATAAAAATTAGGAAAAAATTTCTTCATTTGCAAAAAGGTGAGGTAATATCTACATTATCAGATACAAAATTTTTAAAAAAAATAACTAAATTTAAATCTGTAACAAATTTATCTGAAGGTATTCAAAAATTCTTAGATTGGTATTTTATATACTATAAAAAAAATAAATAAATGTTTAGTTTTAAAATTAATATTTTAATAAAGATTTCAACCAAGCAAATAATTTTATTATTGTGTTAAATAAAAATATCTCTGCAATATATTTTACTTTTAAAAGAGCAATTTTACTTCATGCAAGTTATGAATCATTAATAAAAAATTTTGAAAATTTCAATAATGATTTGAAAATAATTTATCATTATGATGAGAAGCACGAACATTCTTATGAAAATTTTTTTGCAAATTATCCAAATTTAAAAAAAAATTTAATTCAAAGAAAAAATAAAAACTATTTTCTTAATAATTTAAAAATATTTAGACCATTAAATCTGCTTTGGTTAGCAAGATGGCCAAAAATGTTTAAAGAATTTAATAATTTTAAATACTTGTTAGAAAATATTCTTTATAATCTTAAAAATGATTTTGTAATGTTTGTTCCTGACGATCAAATATTCTATAAAAAAACTATAATTCCCTCAAAAGCTCTTGAATTAATTTCTAATAATAAGCACAATATGTATTACAGATTTTTCACAGGAAATCATTTTATTGGTAAATACGCTTTAGATCCCAAATTAAACATTGAAACATTTAATGATAACGGAATTAAATTCTTCAAGTGGTCAAATAAAGATAAAAACGCAAGAAATTTATGGAATTATAGATTTACCATAGAAGGAACAATTTTTCATAAAGAAGGATTATTAAATTTATTAAGGCCGATGATATATCATAATCCTATAACTTTAGAAGCTATCGGATTATGGGAGTCTCGATTCCGAGGACTATTTGTTGACGGCTTAAGTGCTCATGACAGAACAGCAGCTACATATAATATTAATAATGTTCAGAAACTTGTAGAAACCCCAAACTCATTTCATAATCCAGATAAGTTAATGGAATATTATAATCAAGGTTATCGTTTAAAATATAATTTGGAAGATTTTGATAAATCAAAGCTTGATATTGTTCCAAAAAATATTGTATTAAAAAACAATAATTCAGGGAAATCTAAGGTTCTTTAAAATTATTATATTTATAATGATATAAATTACTAATAAAACTTTAATATTCATGTGTAGTATTTTTGGTCATATCAATTTTAATAAAAATTTATTTGAAAAAAACAAATTTATTGAAGCTTCTGATCTAATGTTGTCTAGAGGACCAGACTCAAAATCCTATTCTTCAGACAATAACTATTATCAATTCGCTTTCAATAGGTTAGCAATTCAAGATTTAAATGTAACAGGAAATCAACCAATGGTTTCTTCATGCGAGAGATACGTCTGTATTTTTAATGGAGAAATTTATAATTTTAAAAATATTTTTGAAGAAATCAAAAATGAATTTGAATGGAGGGGAAGTTCAGATACGGAAGTTTTATTAAATGCTTGGTCAATTTGGCAAGAGAAATGTTTAGATAAAATCGATGGTATGTTTGCTTTTGCTATTTGGGATTTGGAAAAAAAAAAATTAACTCTTGGGAGAGATAGAATAGGTGAAAAACCTATTT
>MDTD01013276.1_pt1 | contig 13159 bp, 8 predicted proteins | sample 811221 | NCBI WGS metagenome assembly MDTD01 (sample SAMN05326646, study PRJNA326480) | marine metagenome | isolation source: seawater | place: Pacific Ocean: South West | collected 2011 | reverse complement strand
TGGTCCCTCCTCTCGAAAGGCTTGAGAGGAGGGAAGGAGCGGAGCGACAGGGTGGAGAGTTTGTTGAGGTGGATGATTGCAAGTGAAGACGCAAAAAACCCACTGAAAGCTCGAAAGTAAAAGGGAATCCAAGGATGTAGCCTTGCTATATCCGCCTGCAAGAAGGGGATGAAGTGGTGGAGTCAGGGGAGTTTGCGGAGACACAACTGCAACGTCCGCCGGATCAGATTATGGTTTGATGTCAGAGGTCGTGTCCCAAACCGTTGTCATGTGTCATGTTGTGACGCCTTTGGGATGTATTCTGTTTGGACAAAAGGAACGTACCCTCTCCATGTCGATGCGATCCTGAACAAAAAACATAGCGAAGAATCACAAAAACAACCCAAATTCACAAAGAACAACAATGCTCCTCACCTCTACCTATCCACGACACAAACGCAGCCCAGAAAGGCTCTTACGGCCCTTTTTGCTGTGCATGATCACACATCCACAAAAACTTTTTTCATGGAGACCTCTATCTCTTTGTTTTATCGTAACTTTTTTTTGTGGTCTGGAGTTGAATTTGGAGGGCAAAAGTGATATATATAATGATGTTATGAACAAAGGGGAGATGATCCCTGCCCACAATCCTACACATTCACAAAGGCATCCCATGAACATACCAACACATTTGACTCCCTTGAGAGGGTCTGACAGACCTGCGCAAGCGAGCTGGTATTTTTATGGTTCCTCCCTTTGATCTGTCAACCCGAACAGGAAAATAAAAGACATGAGAGATTTGAGGAAATACTCCGCAGAGAACGACGACGCCGCAAGCGCTGACAACACACCATCCACTGAGGCGACCGCTGAAGCGCCCACATCCACCGAGGCTGTCGCCGAAGCTGCACCCTCCGAGGATTCGACCGCTGACGCCTCCGAGGGTGACACCGCGCCTGTCAAAACGGATGAAAACGGTGTCCCGCTCTCGATGGATCATGACATGCAAGCCGGTGATTATGTTGGCGATAGCATCCGCGTCCTCGAAGGTCTGGCGGCCGTACGTAAGCGACCCGGTATGTACATCGGTGACACCTCGACACGTGGTCTTCACCATATGGTGTACGAGATCGTCGACAACTCCATCGATGAAGCGATGGCGGGCTTTTGTGATAACGTCAAGGTCACCATCCACAAAAACAACTCCATCACCGTCGTCGATAACGGTCGTGGTATCCCCGTCGATATCCACCCCACCGAAGGTATCTCCACCCTCGACGTCGTTATGACCAAACTCCACGCCGGTGGTAAATTCGACAACGACGCGTACAAAGTCTCTGGTGGTCTTCACGGTGTTGGTGTCTCCGTTGTCAACGCTCTCTCCGTTTGGCTTGAGGTCGAAGTTATGCGTGACGGCAAACTTCATAAACAACGTTACCAACGCGGTGAACCAGATGGAGATGTTCAAGTCATCGGTGACACCGAATCACGTGGTACACGTGTTCGCTTCTTGCCTGACCCTGAGATCTTCAATGTCCTCGAATACTCCTTTGACGTGCTCGCCAACCGTCTGCGCGAGCTGTCCTTCCTCAACAAAGGTGTGCGCATCATCCTCGCTGATGAACGCACCGAAGAAGAGCGCGATTTCCACTTCGAAGGTGGGATTCGCTCCTTTGTTGAGCACCTCAATAAGAACAAAAAACCTCTCCATGAGCACCCCATTTATTTCTCCGGTCGCAAGGAGATTGTTGGGGATAAAGTTGGCGCTGTTGAGCTGGAAGTCTCTATCCAATACAACGAGAGCTACAGCGAAAATATCCACACTTTCGCCAACAACATCAACACCATCGAAGGTGGTACCCACCTCTTTGGTTTCCGTTCTGCGTTGACACGTACGATCAACGCCTACGCTGCCCAAGAAGATCTACTCGGTAAAAAGAAGTCCAACCTCTCTGGTGAGGACGTGCGTGAGGGGATCGTCGCGGTCATCAGTGTCAAGCTGCCACAACCGCAGTTTGAAGGGCAAACCAAGACCAAGCTCGGGAACAGTGAAGTCCGCGGGATGGTTGAGCAAATCGTAAATGAAAACTTGGGCTTGTATCTCCAAGAACACCCCAAATTTGCCAAGACCGTGATCCAAAAGGCGCTGATGGCATCACGTGCACGAGAAGCTGCACGTAAGGCCCGTGAGCTTGTCCAGCGTAAGAGCGCGTTGGAGGTCGGGGCACTTCCAGGGAAGCTCGCTGACTGTCAGGAAAAAGATGCCTCTCAGTGTGAATTGTTCCTCGTGGAGGGAGACTCTGCGGGTGGTTCTGCGAAGATGGGACGTGACCGCAAGATCCAGGCTGTCCTTCCTCTGCGTGGTAAGATTCTGAACGTCGAAAAAGCCCGCGAAGACAAGGTCCTCTCCAGTCAGGAGCTCGCGACCTTGATCACCGCACTGGGCACCGGTATTGGTGAAGACTACTATGATATCGAGAAGTTACGGTATCATAAGATTGTTTTGATGAGTGTCGATGCCGAGGAACACGCTTTTGTCCGAGATGCTCGCGGTGTGCGTATGGTTAAGATCGGTGAATTCATCGATCAGGCGCTTGAAGGTCGCGAGTCTGGAACAGGCTATGACAAGATCGTTCGGGAACCTCTTGGTGAGGTGATGTGTTGCGATCTTGAGACCAACAACATTCGTTTCAAGCCCATCAAAGGCATCATCCGACATGAACTTGATGACGCTTTGTTTGAAGTGAAGACTGCATATGGTCGTTCTCTTCGCCTGACAGGAAGTCACAGTGCCTTTGTGTACGAAGACGGTCAGGTCAAAATCAAGCGCGGAGATGCATTGAAGGTTGGTGACCTCGCTGTTGTCCCCAAAACATTGAAGTTGCCCAACGCTGCCCCTGAGCGATTTGACCTCCTCAGAGAACTCCACCAACACCCCGAAGCTGCTGCACAAGTTTGGCTTCGTGGACAGGCTGTTGAGGAGTGGTACAAGGCTGCTGTTCGGAAAGAGTATGCAGATCGCCCTGAGTACATTCTTCCTCGTGTCGAAATTCCCGAAAATGTCCGCACTGAGATGTACGAAGCCCGCAAAGAAAATGGGATCTCACAACAAGATCTTTGTGACGCGATTGGTATCAAGCAACCTGTCACATTCTATGGTTGGGAAAAAGGCGAAAATCGTCCAACTGTTGAGCACTTCAAGTCGTATATCGAGGCGATTGGTCTCGACGTGGAAGAGATGCTTCAAAAGGTTGAGATTGGCGCCAGCAAAATCGAAAAAACCTGGGAAACTCAGTACAAAGGTGCGCCAACCAACAAAGTTCGTCCGTATGTCTGTCTCTCCGAGCTGACTGCTGATGATGTCGAATGGTTCGAAGGTCGCCATGACCTTGAGTTGACACCACAACATCATGGCAAGAAAGGCATCAAACGCTATATCGATGTCTCCTCCGAGTTGATGACCTTGCTTGGTTTCTATCTCGCTGAAGGTTCATGTTCGGAACGCAATGGAATTCGTCTCGCTGTTGGCAAAAACAACGAGCGATTTTTACCTGAGCTTACAGAGGCTTTCGAGCATGTCTTCGGTCTTCCCGGTCGTGCCTATGAGTACAATGATCGTGTTGGTGAGTTGAAGCTCGTCAACCGAGTTGCTGTCCTTGCATGGCAACACCTCTTTGGCTTCCAAGGTGTCAACGCTATCACCAAACGTGTCCCTGATCTGGCCTTCAATGTCGATGAAACCTTGCGTCGTCGCTTTTTGCGCAGTTACCTCCTCGGTGATGGAACTGTGACGAATGGCCGCATTCGATTCTCGACATCTTCTCGTGATATCGCGAGCGGCGTCATGTACTTGCTCTCGTCATTTGGCGTTGTGGCTTCCATGCACAATCGCCAACCTGATGGCGTTGTTCGAGAAATTCGTGGTGAAGCTGTTGAGACCAAAAACGAATTTTGGCATGTCAGCATACAAGCCCGTGAGGATTTGAGAACGCTTCAGGGCGTTTGGGACGATCATCACAACGCAAACACAATCCACACCTTCTTGAAGGGTGAAGCTCCAAGCATCAACCGCAAATTCCAACACATTGAAGGTGACATGATCGCTGTGCCGATCGAGTCCATCGAGCAAATTGAAGCGACAAACGGCCATGTTTACGACTTCTCAGTGGAAGGTGATGAGAACTTTATCGCCGGGATGGGCGGTGTTCTCACGCACAACACGGATGCGGATGTCGACGGGAGCCATATCCGTACATTGTTGTTGACCTTTTTCTATCGCAAGTTCCAGGATATTATCCAACGTGGACACCTGTACATCGCACAACCCCCCCTGTACAAGGTGAAAAAAGGCCGCAAAGAGCAATATCTCAAAGATGACAAGGCGCTTCAAAAGTACCTGTTTGACGCAGGATGCACCGAGATCGCGCTCAAAACAGACACACTTGATGTTCCTGTCGATGGCGATGAACTCAAAGACCTTGCCTACAAAATCCAACAGTATGCTGACCTGATCAATCGTATCGAACGATTCGATCCTCGCGCGCTCTCCACCGTCATGATGGCCAAAGCTCCCAACTCCGGCCCATGGCTTGAGCTGCTCGCCGACCAACAAAAACTCGAAGAGCTCGGACAAAATGCCATCGCGTTGTTCAACAAGCGCTATAGCGAACACGATGAGCTTGAATTCAAACTAGAGTCCACCGAAGAGGGTCTGTGGAGACTTCAACTCATCACCAAGCAAAATGGTATCCCACACGGTACTTGTATCGACGCACGATTCGTCAAACGCGCACAAGTTATCGAACTCGAAGAGGCTGCCGAAGAAGTCCGCAAACTCGGACAAGGACCATATACCCTTATCGGCAAAAAAACCGAAGAGGTCATGGTCCCCGAAGAGATCATTGAGGTCATCACAAACGCCGGACAACGTGGCCGCGACATCCAACGGTACAAAGGTCTCGGGGAGATGAACGCTGACCAACTCTGGGATACCACCATGGACCCAGACGCACGTACACTCCTCCAAGTAAGCATCGAAGACGCTGTCGAAGCCGATGAAGCATTCGTTACCCTCATGGGCGATGATGTTGCTGAACGACGCGAATTCATCGAAAAAAATGCCCTTGATGTCCGTAACCTCGACGTCTAACCTCTCCTCCTCACTTCACTTCCTTACCGCGCTTTTTGGTCGATTTGCCTTTTAGGGCGAGTTGCCACTCGCCCCTGTCAATGTCTTGCTTACCACCCTTTTTCCGGGCAACCCCTGTCAATGCCTTGCTTACCGCGCTTTTTCCGGGCAACCCCTGTCAATATCTTGCTTACCGCGCTTTTAGGGCGAGTTGCCACTCGCCCCTGTCAATGCTCGCCCCTGTCAATGCCATGATAACTGACATTGTGGGCCGGCAGGACGAACGTGCTCCTGGCCACACCTGCTTGGGGTTTTCACCCCAAACCCCACGATACTTCGTATCGTTTGTGTTACGCCTTCGGCGTAGGCTGCCGCGCTTTGCTTGGCGAACGTCAATGTATCAGCCCTCACTTTGCGAGGGCTGATACAGAAAGAAAAATCCCCTCCAAGTTCTTGCAAGTGGCAACTCACCCAAAAAACACAACACAGACGATGCGTGAGCATCGTAGGGTCTGGGGGCAACGACCCCAGGCGGGTGTGGGTGGCAAACCCACTATGCCAAGCGGAGCGCGGCAGCTGCAAGGGCAAGCGGAGCGCGCCAGTAAGGGCAAGTGGCAACTTGCCCATGCAGAGAGTGGCAACTCACCCAAAAAACACAACACAGACGATGCGTGAGCATCGTAGGGTCTGGGGGCAACGACCCCAGGCGGGTGTGGGCAGCCAGCCCACAATGCCAAGCAAAGCGCGGCAGCTGCAAGGGCAAGCGGAGCGTGGCTGCTGTATGGCCAAGCGGCAACTTGCCCAATAAAAAGCGCGGTAACTTGTTCAGGAGGAGGTTCTTGAGAAGTCTCTGCTTTTCGGCTACCTTGAAGGGATGGCAGTTGTGATGATTGCCATTCACGCTGGTATTTTTGTGATGGAGAGGAATGATGTCTTTGTTTCGATATGTGTGTTTGTGTTGCCTTGTTGGTTTGATGTTTGCTTGTTCGAGTAAGCCGATTACGCCTCTCTCCGAACCTGTCTTTCGCTTGAAGACGATCGCTGAGGCGACGGGGTGTACGACACAATCGGATGCACCTTGTGCATGGGTTCTCAAGGGGAAAATCGACGGGTATGGTGTCGTCTCTGGCTCAGACAATCCCTTCCCCAATTGCCAGACCTGTAACTTCAATCAAAAATTTGCACTCAAAGATGACGCCGGGACAGTCCATTACCTCTACTACCGCTTGCCTTCTGATGAATCTGTGCCGTTGACACAAGGCATTGATGTTGAGCTTACCTATGTTAAAGCCGAAAATATTGGGCGAGGATACGCGCTCGCGCTGAGACGCAAGAAAGGGAATTTGCTGTTCGCCGTCGCGAGTGGACCTGGTGGACACTACCTGACACCCGATCTGCTCGCCCCGATCAAACTCGTCGAAGACCAACAAAAAGAAGCCGGACGTGAAACAAGTGATTGTGGCAGTAAAGTCTTCCGGACCTTGATCTTCTCCTCTGGAGAGAACTCAACGCCTCTCGTCCCCGGCGAAGAAGGTACACTCATCGACACCAACGATATCTCCTACCGTGTCGCCAACGTCAACAGATACAACCGTGAAGGCGCACCCAATTGTGGCAATCTCGGTGAACCACCATTCTCATTCTACATCTTTGTCCGTCCCATCCTCTAAACCCTGACCTCCCATGGACAAAACCTTCCTCTTGCGTTTGTTGTCGTTCTTTGTTGGCTTGCTCCTGCTCGGATGGCTCGTCAGTCTATGGGTCACAACACGCCACAATGTCACCAATGACAAACTCTTCCCTCTTGCTGGCAAACATACCTGCCCCTTTAGTTACCAGATGCTCCCCGAACGTGTGCAGCTGATCAAGCAAATCATTCGGAAGCATCGTGCTTCGATCCCTTCTTATGCTCGGATAAAAAGACTCCCCCTCCGCTTTTGTTTCTTTCGTGGACAAGCGCCTGTGATCGACCAAAAGGGTGTGGTCTATCTCGACCCCGCGCTCTCTATCCCGCGAGTCGCTGCTCGGATTGTCCATCTCGCCGAACACCAATTCGATCGGATCGTGTTTGTACGTGGTCAGGATTGTACAAGGCAAGTCAACACCGCACTGATGAAGGAATCCAGAGCGATGATTCTTGAGTGGCGGTTGTGGCGCATCTTTGGCGTAAAACCACTGAAAGGTGAGCGGTTTGTGTTGTCTTTATGGGCGATGCCCTCTGAGAAAAGAGCCAAAGTTGTGTGGCGTTGGTTGCGACAAGACGCAGGCCCAAAGGACCTTCTCCCACCACTCAAACGCGATTACATGAAGCGATGTCTCAAGCGTCAGTGAATGAGCAGACGGATGGGGGTTTTGACGTGTTTCTTTGAGAGGAACTTGAGCAGCTTGTAGAGTCTGTCAACATGGGGAAGAGGGCGCTTCGTCAGATCAAACGCGAGGTCCGTATCCTTTTGGAGTTGTTTGTTGAGCTTCTTTAGACAGCCAATGATACAAGGTGTATTGTCTTTTGTTCCGAGTTGTCGACATGTGAGTAAGGTTGGGTGGAACGCATCGAGCAGCTTCTCCGGTTGCAAATCGCAGGCGTAAGGGATGATCTTGACCATCTTGAGCGCGACCCCCTTTGGAAAAAAGGTCAGCGACGGTGTGGAGGAGGGGGTGTGACTCGAAGCCTTCTGAAGCGTAAAGGGCACATGGTCCAAATAAGTGATCTGCATACCTGACAAGACCATCTTCCACAACCAAGCAGGCATGTGTTTGAATTGTTCTTTTTTGAAGGGTGCTTGTACTCTGTAAGCATGATGTTGATACCAGCGAATGTGAAGATCGACTTTGCTGCCTTCACGCAACGCCCGAAAGATCTTGAGTAGGGTTTCCAAAGACACATTTGAGGTGTTATCCAGTCCGATGTATGGGAGCTTCTTTTGTCTTGCGCTCCACTTTCTGAGCGCATCGAGGGGCAGGTCACTGTTGTTGGGGGATAAACGTCGTCTATTGAGGGGAACACCGTTGATATAGATGTGATTTCTGTCGACAGAGACGATCGCTTTGGGCATGAAGAGAGGGGCTGACTTTTGTTTGTTGTGGAGCTTTGTGAAGTGTCGAGACAAACCCTCACTGAATGTTCGGGTCCTTGATTCGAAGAGATAGCCCATGCCTACGGTGGACATGGTGATGATCCCAAGGAGACCTCCGACGATCATCACAGAAGGCCATGTCTCGGCAAGTGTGCTGATATGTCGGGAGAGTGTGGCGAATGAGAGGATGACAAAGGCTGCTGCCATGAGCCCAAGTGGAAGCCAATACATATCAGGTGCCGAAGCCCGTTCCAACTGCGAAAAGATGGTCTCTTGGGGACTTTGGTTTATGATGTGGAGGTTTTGTCGAATCGAGAGCCAGTAAAGACTGTAGGCGATGGACGAGAGCGCCGCGAGCGTTGTGAGAAGGACGGCTGGAATCGTCCAGATCGTAGGGTCATGATCATCTTGAGGTTGTGACTTGGTGTTGATCAACGCCAGCGGGAACCACGCAAACATCCCAACGCTGTAGAACATCTTCAGATAGGGATGGGGAGCCATGTATGTGCCGACGAAGCAAGCGGCCCAACCGAGCACCAGATATTGAATGAGACGCACAAGGTTGTATGTATGTTGCCCTCTTATGGCCAGGATATTCGCGAGGAAGAGCAGCAAAAAGGTGGCAAGACATCCTGCGTAGATCAACATGTGGGGGACGATCTCCATGTACTTGAGCCCTATACGGGATTGTTGTGAGAACGTCGCGTGATCAAGAGCGATAAGTCCTTCCCATACTCCTGTGTAGCTTCCGAGTAATCCGGATAACATCAAGAGGGCGACCAACGCTACGCAGAGAATCCCAAGCCGCTTCTGCCATCTATTTGTATAGAGGGCGATCCAAGAGTAGATCAACGTCACACCGAAGGCGATGATAAAGAGCATTGTGCCGATGTGCATGAAGAGCCCGCCATGTGTGTAGAAGGTGGCGAAGTCCTTGATCGAGCCTGTTGTGTAGAGGGTGAGGAGAGCGATGGCGCCTAGTGGGAGGAGGAGTGTGACGCCGAGCAGCAAAAGCGTTTGTGAGCTCTCTGGTGCTTTTTGGGGGGGTTTTGGAGAGGGAAGGGGGTTGTCACTGTGCATGTGCATGCGAGGGGGGATCTTGTGTGTCATGGGCTTTGTCCTTCGTGTGGCAGGGAAGAGGCCAATTGAGTGGAACGTGCTGATGGATCAAACAGGTATGTGTTTTGTTGTATTCCGTTTGGGGAGGTGTTGGATTTCCTTCGGAGAGAATGAAGAGGATGGTGTATGATGTGGCGGGTAGATTCTCTCAACCTCTATGGAAGGACACTTTTGGTTGTCCGAACGCTGACTTCTTTGTGTTGATTTGGATAGGGAGACAGGAATGATCACGACGCTGGCTTACACCTGTTTGATGTTGGCCTACTTTGCAATTTTGTACATGGCGCCTGCACTTGAGCCTGGGCCAAATGACCGACCCATCGAAGGCGAAGAGACCTTTCTCAAACTCGTCACGATCCTGAATATTGTGTGGCTGATCTCATTCGCGTTGCCATTCTTTGTGCCGCCTTTGGAGTTGCTGGATCCTGTGTATGCGGCGATCGCAGGTGGGATCGTTTTTGGGATCGGTTGGTGGATCCGTGCGACAGCGATCCGCACCCTGGGCAACTTCTTTACATATAAGCTCACGATCCGCCCAGAACATCGTGTGATCAAAGAAGGACTCTATCGTTACATTCGTCATCCATCCTACACCGGGACGTTGTTACAGGTGATAGGGATGATGATCGCAGGTCGTTCATGGGCCGGTATGCTTGGTTATTTGCTCTCTGGTGGTGTCGTGATCGCGATCCGCATTTACAGGGAGGAGCGGCTGCTTTGTCAGGTCTTCGGTGAAGAATACGAGACCTACATGAAGTCTACTTGGCGCTTGATCCCCTGGATCTATTGAGATCCGATCCACAAAAGACCTTCTTTTTTGTGGGTGTTGTTGCCAAAAAGGACCCAAAAAGGCACCGCTGAGAAAAAAGATATGGAAAGCAATGTTTTTGATTTGTATGGGGATTTTTGATTTGTGGGGTGGTGGTCCAGAATGTTGTGCAAAAAAAGTGGAAACCATTGATGGGCTTTGACGATACTTAAAGCGTGAATGAGAAAGTAAACAAAGAAGCACATTGGCTTACTTTTACATACAAGACATGAGGACAGAACGATGAACGGAATTAACGGATTTAACCACGCAGCAGCAAACTTTCGCGTCAACAACCAATTCGGTCAATTTGGTGTCAACCAACAGCAAGGAACTGCTGGTTCTTCGTTCCAACCTTTTGGAATGAACTCCTTCACATCTGGTCCTCAAGTGGGTAGCAATCCCATGGCAGACCTCTCCATGATGCGTACACAAGGCTTCAACCAACTCGGTTCCCAAGCACGCACCATGTCCGCAGGAACACAAGGTTTCCCCATGTTGCCAAACCTCGGCAGCATGCTTCCTCCAGGACTCGCTGGAATTCTTCCCCAAGCAGGCGGTAACGCAACTGGTAACGCAAACGGCTTGAACCTCGGAAACATCAGCAACATCTTCCAACAAGGTTTGCAACAAGCGAGCAGCTTCTTCAGCAACTTGATGCAAAAAGCTGGCAGCATGTTCCCCTCAGGCGGAAGCGGAAGCAACGGCGGTGGCGGACTCGGTGGTATCCTTGGTAACGTCCTTGGTGGCCTCTTCGGTGGTGGCTCCGGTGGCGGTGGCGGCATCGGCGGCATGATCAGCAACGTTCTCGGGGGTCTCTTCGGTGGCGGCGGAAGCGGAAGCAGCTCCGGTGGCGGACTCGGTGGTATCCTTGGCGGTCTCTTCGGTGGCGGCAGCGGTGGCTCCGGTGGCGGACTCGGTGGCATCATCAGTGGCCTCTTCGGTGGCGGAAAATCCGGTGGCGGTGGTGGTATCGGCGGCGCTATCAAAAGTGCGGTTGGTGGTCTCCTCAAATCCATCTAATCCCCTCTGTGCTCGCACAATCTTCCCTCCTAGACCTCCTCCCTTTCATGTCATTGTTTCTTTTTTTTCCCCAACATGGTATCTCTCCCAAACAACACAATCCTATCTCTCCCAAACGATCCGTGTATGTTGCTGTGATGGTTTGTTGGAAGATATCCTTCTATATTGAGGTGATGTATGGCTCGTAAGTCGAACGGTGGTAAAAGAAGGCTTGTTGGTAACAATCTCAACGAATCATTGAGAATGCGTCAGATCGCAAAAGCACAGGCCGCAAACAGCGCACCTGTCGATATCTCTACACTTCCTGAGGTTGAGCTTCCCGATCTCTCACAGGTCGTCGCGCGTGTTCCTACGCCTGCTCCTTTCACAGCTGAAGATATTCAAAATAACTACGAAGCCCTCTACTACGAACATTGCGTCGAGCGAGAGTGGAAGCAGGTGAACGATCCTGTTGAGCTTGGTGATGAAGTCTATCTCGATCTCGTCACTTACTCCGGTGGGAAAATCATGCCTTTTGGTTCCCGCGAGAGTATGCGTCTGCGTCTCGAATCCGATAGCTACTATCCAGGCTTTGGTGATGCGCTCGCAGGTACAAAAGTGGGTGCCAACAAGCTGATCACGCTCCAGCTGCCAGACGCCGAGACACAGCGCAATGTGAAGGTCGTCTTTATCGTCGATGTCAAAGGCGCGACAAAGTTGACGTTCCCACCCATCGATGCACCAGAGACTGTCAAGAAACTCGGTCTGGGTGATGGCATTGAGACCGTCGAACAAGCCTACGATCGGATCGCTGAGGTGATGAAAGAGGAGCGCGATAATGAGATGTTGATCGCTGGCACAAATGCAGCGGTCCAGGCGATTATCGATCTCGTAAACGTCGAGATCCCCAGCGAAGTCATCGACACTGAGATCCGCGAACAGTGGAACAAAACTGAAGCTGTGTTCCTCAAAAACAAAGGCCTCTCACGACAAGATCTCGATGAGTCTCTCGCCGGGTGGATTGCCGATGAAGGAACACGCAAAGCCGCTGCAGATCGCGTCAGAAATGGTCTCGCCGTCGCCGCATACGCCAAAAAAGAAAACGATCCACCCACCGAAAAAGAAGTCGAAGAGTATTTTCGTGACTTCGCCAAAACACACGGCGTCTCCTACGAAGAATGGCGACGCGACCTCGAATCCCGCGAAGATGACCAACTCACACTCCTCAATATGTTCGTCTTCCTCCGCACCACCACCCGCATGATCGCTGAAATTGATGTCCAATTCGGTGACCAACCCAACGACTGATCTCCATTAGGCCAAGTGACAACTTGCCCCTGCTGGTTTTCCCCTGTCATTGCCGTTCTTTTTATCGGGCACATTGCTCTTGCACATTGACACCTGCAGGAGCGGGTTTGATGTCTCGACCAAGCACAATATGATGTGTTGAGGTGGGACTTTGAGTCCCACCGCATTCCGATCAATGCGAGGCTGTCAAGGCGAGCGTACACTCTCTATAGCACCGGGTTTGAACCCGGTGATACCGACCAAACGAATCCCTCTATCCAACCATTCAAGCCATGTTCCCGCTCTCGCCGCACAATGCCACGAAGACACACCAAGCAAACACAAATACGACCACATATGAGCGGTGTTCAGGATATGCGTACAACCACATATGGGCGGTATTCAGGATACGAACACAACCACATATGAGCGGTGTTCAGGATACGAACACAACCACATATGGATGGTGGTCAGGATACAAATGTCTGTGCACCCAGGTTAAAACCTGGGCCTATAGAGAGCGTACGCGATGCCTACGGCCTCGCATCAATTGGAATTGGGCAGGTCTAAAGACCCGCCCTCAAAACCATACAACGTCCGCCAGTTCCCCCTGCTGTCCAATTTTGTAGGCAAGGGGAGCGATGCAACAAGACCCCCTCAGTCCGAGCTATCGCTCGTCCAACTCCCCCCGTGATACCTGCGCTTTGCTTCGGTCGACAAGGGGAGCGATGTAAGGGAGAGAACAGGACCCCCTCAGCCTCC
>MDTD01159389.1_pt1 | contig 13160 bp, 22 predicted proteins | sample 811221 | NCBI WGS metagenome assembly MDTD01 (sample SAMN05326646, study PRJNA326480) | marine metagenome | isolation source: seawater | place: Pacific Ocean: South West | collected 2011 | reverse complement strand
GCAGTGGAGCCACCGATAGGATTCGAACCTACGACCTGCTGATTACAAATCAGCTGCTCTACCAACTGAGCTACGGTGGCATTCCATTTAATCATCCACAGACTCAAACTCTGCATCGATGACCTCATCAGAAACGTCATCTGCATCAATGGGCTGTTCTGTGTCTTGATTTGCATACAGTTCACTTGCAACAGCGTGGACTGCTGATTCTAACTGATCAAATGCTGTATTGATAACTTCTATGTCATCGGAGTCTAAAGCTTCTTGTGCAAGAGAGAGGGCACTTTCAATATTGCCTACTGATTCTTCTGTAAGCTTTTCTACATTTGCTTCTAAAGTTTTCTTAGTCTGGTATGCGAGACTGTCTAGTTTATTGCGACTCGCAATTATTTCTGACTTGCGTCGGTCGTCTTCAGCAAATGTTTCAGCGTCGTCAACCATCTTCTGTATTTCTTCTTCACTCAAGCTGCCATCGCTAGTAATTGTGATAGACTGTGCCTTTCCTGTGGCTGTGTCTTTTGCAGAAACGCTGACGATTCCGTTTGCATCAATGTCAAAGGTCACTTCGATTTGCGGAACACCTCGAGGCGCAGGAGCAATACCGTCTAATTTAAATTGCCCCAAAGTCCGATTGTCAGATGCAAAGTCCCGCTCACCTTGCAGGACGTGAATATCAACTGCGGGCTGATTGTCTGCAGCAGTAGAGAAAATTTCACTTTTCGAACATGGAATTGTCGTATTTCTATCTATAAGCTTCGTACAAACTCCGCCCATAGTTTCGATACCCAAAGAAAGAGGGGTTACATCAAGTAGTAGAAGATCATGAACATCGCCGGAGAACACGCCTCCCTGAACAGCTGCGCCAAGTGCAACAACCTCGTCTGGGTTGACGGAGCTGTTAGCTGATTTTCCAAAATATTTTTCTACTGCGCTTCTTACTGCTGGGATTCTTGTTGATCCTCCTACCAAGATAACTTCATCGATATCTTCAGGCTTAAGCCCTGCATCTTTCAAAGCGTTTTTAACCGGCTTAAGAGTGCGCTTCACGATAGAAGAGATCATCTGTTCGAATTTTGACCGCTGGACCGTGATGGCAAGATGCTTCGGGCCTGTATTATCTGCTGTTAAAAAGGGCAGATTAATTTCAGTTTGCTGAGTAGAAGACAGTTCAATTTTAGCTTTCTCTGCAGCTTCTTTTACTCTTTGCAATACCATTGTGTCAGTTGATACGTCCATCCCGGTGTCTTTTTTGAAAGTTTCAAAGATGTGATCAATCAATACTTGATCTATATCGTCGCCTCCGAGATGAGTATCGCCGTTTGTGCTCATAACTTCAACTACACTATCTGATACGTCTAGAATGCTTACATCAAATGTGCCTCCACCGAGATCAAACACTACAACTTTTTGGTCTTCTTTGTTGTTTAATCCATAAGCTAGAGCTGCAGCAGTCGGCTCGTTGATAATCCGCTTGACTTCTAAGCCAGCAATTTTACCTGCATCTTTTGTTGCTTGACGCTGTGCATCATTAAAATAAGCAGGGACAGTAATTACAGCATCAGTAACAGTTTCACCCAAATACTTTTCAGCACTTCTCTTCAACTTAAGAAGAACTTGGGCAGAAATTTCTGGTGGTGACAAGCTTTTGTCATCAACACTTATTCTACAAGACCCATCGCCCGCGGGCACTACATTGTAAGGGACTTTGTCTGCTTCGCTCTTAATGTCTTCAAGGCTCATTCCCATGAAGCGCTTAACCGAAAATATCGTGTTCGATGGGTTTGTGATGGCTTGACGCCGAGCAGAAGCTCCTACAAGTCTGTCACCTTCTTTGGTGTATCCTACAACACTGGGTGTTGTTCTTGTCCCCTCTTCGTTTGTGATGACTTTGGGCTCTTTTAAGTCCATAACTGCGACACAAGAGTTTGTTGTGCCAAGATCTATTCCAATAACTTTACTCATTTTCTACTCCTTATAAAGCAAGTTTTAATTTGTCAAATGTCCTCTTTCCTAAGCAGAGCATTTAACGCTTAAAATATAATCACGAATACAGATATGAACACTTTGCAGTCTAATTTTTACAACATAAAAATATTGCGCATTATAGAGGTGGGCACTTCATATAACAAGCTCATAGTGATTAGCATTGACAAGACCAAAACACAGAATGCCATTAAAGAAACTTTTATGCCAATCAAGACAGGGTCTGAGCTATTAACTTTTCTTCTCATTAATTTTGTTTATATGAAGACATTCCCAGTCTCCATTCCAGTTTGTGTATCTAACTTTTTTGATACCAGCTTTGTGGAGCTCTTTTTGACACAGCTCACAAGGTTTTGCCATTGTACGTTTCTGATCTTTTTTTGTAAAACGAAGCACTTCAATCTCATCACCGGGTTGAGCAAATCGAAGGACATTCATCTCCGCGTGCATGTGAGATGCCCATGTGCCATCTGAATACTGCCTTTTAAAACGCGGGTGTGTTTTATCAGTGTTCACACCTATTTTGATAATCCTGCCCCGCCTCTTTAAAATGGCCACGACATGATACGTTCTGCCATTATTTACAGCAAGATTTTTAGCTCGATAGTACACTTTGCATAATGTCACTCATCCTTTGTTTGGTTTTGGGCTTCTAAGTGTCTAAAGTCAAACCCTTCTATGTAACCTGTAGCGCCGTCTATGTAGACCAAACGAATCTGCCTAGACTTTTTACCGTCTACAGATTTAAGTTGTTTCTTACCGAGATACATGATAGTATCAGACTTTCTGTATAATGTTTTACAATCTGTTGCATGAACCATTAGTAACCCAACGGGTTCTGAACCTATTCTATATCTAGGAGGGATTTCAGGCCAAACTTTTAGATTTTTAGCATGAGAAACTTCATTCAGCCAGCAACACATTTTACTATCTGAAAGCTGAAGTAGCATTCCCTCCTTCAAGTCTTTGCAAAGCATTCTAATCAAGCAGGGAATTTTTAATCAAATCGCTTGAAGATTGAATCTTCCCTCCTCCTACGTTCCAAACCATTTCGACTTCGGTGTCTAGACATGTTTGAACTTCTGGTATGTTTTCCCTCACTCTGTCACCGCCGTTCGCAAAACAGATTGTAACATCATTACCGTAGCGTTGACGTGCTGTGCGTATTAAATCACATGCTGAGTTGTCTGAGTCGTCAAAGCCTACAGAGTAAGTAACCCCTTTTAGCTCTTGCATTATGTAAAGGCGTTCTTCGAAAGACATAAACGGTTTCCCTTTCTTTCTAGTGAGCCATTCATCTGAGTTGACACCTACAACTACTACGTCGGCTATCTCGGCAGCTGCCTGCACCATTTTTACATGCCCTATATGAACTGGATCAAATCCGCCGGACAGTATTACAACATCATACATTGATATGCTCCTCTAACATGAAAGTATATTTGACTTATCTATAAAGTTCAAAAATATTTTAACTAAACTTTAGATGTAACTTGAAGTCTTTTCTTTTTTTGCTTCATCAATTAGCTTCACTAAATCTAATCCTGCGCAGTCTATTTTTCGCTTAGTCAAGTTGTAGTGATTAATAAACCCCTCGTAGGTACTGGCTTCACATCTTCTGTCAACGCCCTTTACCAGCTCTCCGTTTGAATCTGTTGGACACTGCAAGGGAATACCAGTTGCATCATGGATAGCATTCCACAGAGCCTTTAGAGCTTCTAGCTGAACAGGGTAAAAGTCTGTAAATGGTTTTAGTTTGCCACCATGAACAACAGCATCTTCCTGAACAGGGCGCTCACCGAAGCCGTTTTTAACATACCAGTCTTGGTACTTTAAGTAATACGCGTTTGATATTTCAACACCTATGCTTTTGTGATTCCATGTCTTTCCGCCCGCTTGCCATGCTGCGTGCTGAGTGTCTAATAACTGATAGATAGTGCCGTCGTTGTCTATGCAGAAATGAATAGAAATTCCTCTTTTGGCCAGAACTCTTGCACAAGACTCAGCACTTAAACATACATCCCAGTGATTTACGAAGAAAGTCGGTTTTCTATCTTCTTTACCCGCATAACTTGAGTAAGTACCGGGTTTTGTAGACAAACCGTTGTCGTCGTCCCACAGAACCACCTTATCCCAGTTTATCTTAAAAAAATTGCCGTTGTGTACGATATGCTTTTGATCATTTCCACAGAGAATCCTTTTGGGTGTGTGTTCAGATATGTTTGATTCTCTTTCTGTCCATACTCTTCTAAAAGTTGTGGGACCTACGAGACCGTCAGCTACAATCTTGTTCTTTCTTTGCCATTTTTTAACTGCATTTACTAAATCTTCGTCAAAATTTAGACATCCAAACCAGTCAGGATCCCACCCAAGCTTAGCAGCGGAAGCTTCGTTATAAAAGTTTTTGTCAACTGCCACTGTTTTTCTCCGATAAAATTCTTTTATAAATATTAACTACGGCACTTTCGAAGACACTAGAGGCCATGACATCTGCTGTTGCTGCAACTTCGGGCTCTTCAGACTTTTGCTCTAACAATTTTTCTAGTGCCAGAATTTGAATCTCAAGCTCTTTTAGTGTATCAATTGCTTCTGGGATCTGTTTGATTAAGACTAATCCTTCTTCAATAAACGTTTTGCCTCTATCACTCCAGTATGGATCTTTATCAAGTAAGTTGACAACTGCTTCAGTCTTTATAATCTTTTCTATTTCTCCATCGATATTGAGATTATTAATATCTTGAAGGCTTTTTGCTAACTCTTTGACTGATGAAGATGCAGTTTCTTCAATTGATATATCATCTCCGATGCCTGCAACTTTATCTGAGCAATCTCTTAAGGTGTCATTTTGCAACCACCCAGTGGCTTCGCCTGTCATTCTTATTGTGTCTGACAGTATTGACTGTGCTTGCGTAAAAATGTCTTCCGATTCATCATATGATCCAAGCATCTCAAGGTCTTCAGCGATCATTTGAGCGCTCTGGATAATACCTTCGACAGAGTAGCCGACAGCCTGGCAAACGCAAACGACAGCATGAAGCTGATCTTGTGCACTTTCTCTCGGCTCGATCTTATCAGGAATATTCGGCAAAGCCGCGCCTTGTGTAGACGAAAGTGAATCGGACCATTTTGTATCTAAACCTCCCAAGAAGTTTATGATATCATCAAACAGACCTTCATTCACGACACTCATCTTAAAGGCGCGGCTTAAGTTTTTTCTAAAGATTTTGTCTTTAGTCTTCATCTTTCTTTCTAGAAAGCCTGTCTTTTAGAGATGTGAGTGCACCTAACAGTGAAGAATATACACCTACGACTTTTCCTCGACAGAACCCGTATGCTCTCGACACCCAACCAGTTGCTGTACCCCAGACGTCTGAGATTACTTCTACTACTTGGTCCCATGCCAAATCAAGAATGTCTACAATAAGTTTAAGTGGTGAACTAATCACTCTTAAAAGTGGGTGTCTATCTCTTCGGAGTAGAACCCATGCTAAAAGCACACCCACTAAGATTCCTTCAAGGCGGGGTTCGTTGACGTGCAAATGATAAAGTACATCCCACGCCCAAACTGCCAAGAGTTCGCAAACTCCCCAGACAGTAGCCAAAAGTCCTACTAGTAATGCCCAGCAGGCTTCGATTATTCCAGTCATACTAACCTCTTATTTGTTGTTTTGTTGTGACTTAATGATCTTAGAAACAAGCTCCTTGGCTTTGACTAAGATTTTATTTGCGCTTGATTCGTCCATGTCTGCATATGACAAAGCAAATCCAGCGATTGCCAGTGCTTGATGGTTTACATTATCAGCCTGGTCAATAACTTGATCCAAGTCAGCGTATTTTGCTGGACTTATGTCTGGATCAAGAAGCTTTTTTAAATTTGCAGGAACGCTCAATCCTATAGCATCTATGTCTAAGTCTTTATCTACTTTAGATTTGTCCGGATTTTTAGACGGCTTAAGATCGATCTTGGGCTCTTCTAACATTAGAGCCTCTTTTATAATTTGTCGCAATTTATTATTGGAAACTTTCATTTTACTTCTTTGACTGAGTCTTCCATCATATCATCAAAGTCAGTACGAAGCTTAATTAGTGGGTTGAAAGATGCTGCGCGTCTGTTTAAAATCAGAGACCCTTGCGGTTTTATGAGCTGACCTTCGACCTCGACTCCTTCGAAATCTATTTCAGTTTTTTGCTTATATACAATTTTCCTATCTTCTTCTGTCTTGTTATCATTGTCAGCATAAGCGGGGCTAGAAAAAAGCATTATCACAGCTAAAAGCATGATGATTCCTCCTTGGCGGTCTCATCTTCGTCTTCATCTATTACTTCCTCTTCCTCTTCCATGTCATCAGCTTCAACTGCAGAAGTCCCAAGTCTTGGGTTAGTAAGGCCCAAAACAATACCGCCAGAAGAGGATCCCGAGTAAGTGCTAGATGAATCTCCAGGCGGAAAGGTCCTATTTACAACACCTGCCATGTTAAAAGCCTCTCTAATAATTCTTCTAAGTTGATTTCTTGTAATTTTCATCTTGTTATCCTGTTTTTTGAAACTTCATCTTCAATAGCAGACTGCACTTCGTCAAGTGTCAACATGGCTTTACGAAGCAAGTTGTCTATGTCGAATCGATCATTTTTTCTAAGCCACCCACTGAACACATACTTTTCTTGCATATCTTCTAAGACAGACATTTCATCTTCAATTGTGTCATGTAAATCTGCCCAGGATGCGTAGTCTGAATATTCTCTAAGCTTTCTCTTTCCTTCTGCATAGCGCTCGATTCCTCTTCCAGCTGGGACTGTCTCTGGTTCCATGTCAGCTAGTGAGTTTAAACTATAGGGAATATTTGCTCTACTCCCTGGACCAGCAGTGATCATATCTAAGATGCCATCTAACTCATTTTGATCGTAAGCAATTTCTGATCCGCCTTCATAGCTTACAACAATTGGAAACTCAACACCTGCAATGTTTTTTCCCAAACCATGACGCTGATGTGCCATCTCTTCTCGAATGATTCTTCTTAGTTGTCGTTTTGTGATTTTCATAATAATGCCACGCTGCAAAACACGATCATAAAAAGCAGAGTCCCTACACATAAAGTAGAATAACAGACATCTTTAAAAGTGATACCTCTCCACCACAACCATGTTTTAATTTTTTTTAGCAACCGCGCTCCTTGTTAATTATTGTCTAGACTCATGATGATGCTCTTTGACTGAAACTGCTTCTACAAAACGGGCAGGGATATGTCTGTAGACAGTCTCATTAATTTCAATGTCGTAATAATTTATAGTGCCATCTTTTTCCAGATCATGATGAACAATTTTTCCTGATGGGTTTCCTTCAATTTCAAGTGCTTCTCTTAAAGATTCAGACCGAACCTTACCGTGAGTTAGTCAGGTATGTCCTACAATTTCTTCCTGATCATCATCTAATTCAGCAGGTTCCATTCCGCTCCCAAAAGGCGCGGCTTTTTTTAGTTCTTCTTTGACTATATTTCTTATTTGATCTTTTGTGATTTTCATATCTATGCTCCAGTAAAATAACAGATTGCGTAACCGAAAACGAGCCCTTTGGCCCATGCGATCCAGGTAATTTGATAAGCAGTTAAGTTAAATCTAAATGCCATATCATTCATTATATCTTTGTGTAATTGTATAAGGCGTTTCATTCTAATTAAACCACTCCGGATTTTCTTTGTATGCTTTTTTCTTGCGAGCATATTCAGGATCGTTTTGTGTGTATTCAGCGTCGAGTAAGTTGTTTTTCAGCATATCCAACGTGTAATCAGATGCGCCTGATTCGATTGCGTCGACGATATCAAAGAGATGATCTTGCCGCGCGGCATCTTCTAAGTCGTTAATTCTATCCATCATCTCTTGTGGAACTGTTGGCCCGACTTGTCGCATTGCTTCTTTAAGAATAGTTCTTAATTGACTTCTAGTTATCTTCATCTGTGCCCTCTAAAGTTTCCTTGCTCCACTTACTTTTTGGCATTAGTTTTTCAATGCGAAAGTTAAGAGCTTTCATTCCGTTTATCGTAGGTTGTCCAAGATCGTCTGTGCCTATCTTCTTGACAACTGTTCTTTTGTTCTTAAATCTTCCTGTCATTATCACATCGCCAACTTCAAGATCTAAATCAAGAGCTTCAGCTATAATTTTTCTAAGTTGGTTCTTGGTGACTTTCATGAAGGCTCTCCAATAAAGCCTCTTTCGATGTCTAGTTTTAATTGATCTAATATTGCGATTAAGTCAGCATTATCAAAACCTTCTTCCCAAAGGTTGTTGAGTGTATCTTCCATAACTTCAACTGCAATTTCTCTTGCAGCAGGGTTTGCGACTTCTCTGATAATTCTTCTTAATTCATTCTTTGTAACTTTCATCATATTTCTCTCTTTGTTGATCTCTACAACAAGCTTACCCGAACCTTTGATAATTCTATGGTATATATTTTTAGGAATCTCGTAAGTTGTACCTTCTTGCATAACTACAGGAACCTGATTGTCAAGCTGGAGTAACCATTCTTTGCCTTCAAGCACTGTGACTTTTCGGTTTTCTCTATCTCTGTGCCAAACTAATTCGGCTGATGTGGTGGTTTCTCTAAACTCACGAATCAGTTTTCCGTTAATTATTTTTTCTGTAAAGGGAAGGTTAGACATCTTGATTTCTCTCTTGCCAATCCGCGGATTGTAAGTCGTCTTTGATAGGGCCTCCGGCTGCCCACGTGTAACACGTTCTTGCTGAGTGACACTTAAATTTGTGCATCCAACAGTAGCCTAAAGTTTCCCATTCTCTGTTTTCTTCCATGGCATTTGATATGTCTTCTTGGCTCATGATTTCACCAGGCATACAGTCTTGCATTCTGGGTGATACGTCAAATGCTACACAGTTATAACACCGTGATTCTTTGGCAACGTCAGGTGTTGTCTTCCAGTGTTCGGCTGCGCGCTCCCAATATGCCTCGTCTGTCAGGTTAAGAGGTCCGTACTGTATGTAATCGGCTTCAATTGCAGAGTTTCTGTTTCTCGTGTTTAACTCTAGATTCTGCGTAGCTTCAGGGCATTCAAGATTTTTCGCTTGCTCGTATAGAGAGATAAATGATTCTCTAATGAACTTTCTTAAGTGATTTTCGTTTTTCATCTTACCACCATCCTGCGATGTCTCTGCCAAAAAACTTAGTCGCTCTACAAGACCAGTAACCTGGCTTTGTCTTGTCTTTCTTATCTGCACAATTGTGACGAGCTCCGTAGCTTTTTCTGCGTTTTTTGTGTGCTTCTGAGTCGCCCATTGCGTCGGGCATTGAAGAGCCAAACGGTACTTTCTTTACCCTTATAGTACCGTCCTTGTTTTTCTTTCCTGAATTTACATAGACGTAAGCCTTACCGCCTTCACCCTTCTTAGGTTCATTAAGCTTGACTTTTCTACCGTTATACTCAGCTTCGTTAAGATGTTCCTCTTCTCCCTGCATTATCGGGTAATCAAGTGGAACCAACTGATTTTCATAATAACCAAACTCGCCAACATCTGAATCTTCTAAAAGCTCTTTTTCATCAGAAGAAGTAGGAGTGTACTTTCCTTCATTGTACAACCGCCTTGCTTCTCTAAACAGCGCAAAGAAAGAAGAAGAACCAGGTCTGTATATGTTCTTGTCTAGACCTACTCCCGCATCAATGTGATAGCTCAAACCTTCTGACAGGCCATGTCTAGATAGTTTCGCTGCAATGATGCTTCTAAGTTGTCGTTCAGTAACTCTCATTTCTTTTTCTTTTTAGCCTTAGACTTTTTAACAACAGCCCAAGATTTCGAAGGTGTTGCTGAATTTACTCTTGCGTGTGCCCATTGGTGTGCGGTCATTCCCTTTCGAGATCCCGATGACGCATAGGCTGCTAATCCTTTCTTGAATTCTGCGTAGACAGAACCTGGAGTAAGCCCTCTCTTTTCGGCTTTCTTTTTGAGTGTTGCTTTTGTTTTCTTGCTTAACTCTTCTGCCAAAACATTTCTAATCACTTCTCTTAAGTCAGACTCAGTCATACGAATTGATTCATTCTTTTGTCTTTCTTTCTTTTCCATGCGGTCTCTCCTATTATACGCACGTTGCTCAAGCTCTTTTGCCTGCTTTGTTTTACCTTTTTTGCGCAATTCTTTTGCTCGTTTTAAGTCTTTTTTAGTTTGATCAAGCTGCTTGTCTCTCTTGCTACCTTGAGGTGCGCCATACTGTGGATCGTGAGGAGTGTCGTCTTCCTCCAAACTCTTGGCAATAATTGCTTTCTGCAAGTTATCAGGCAGTTCGTCTTGATCACCCACTAATGCTGGGTTATCATCATACTTTTTGGTCATTTTAGACTCTAGCTGAGTTGTGTCTATGTAATCACCATCAGCGTGCCTTTTGACTCCTGGGACACCACCTATTAAATCTTCGATGTCTTCATCAGGCAAACTAATTTCCTCATCCTCAAGATCTTCAAGCGCATCCTCAATAGGATCTAAACCTGCTGCGCCTCCCTCATCACTGAGGATATCCATTACAACATCTTCTATCGCTTCTTTGTCAACAGTAGCTACTTCTTCTCTAATAATTCTTCTAAGTTGATTCTTTGTAATTTTCATCCCATACTCTCTGCGGCATAAATTTTAAGATCGTTAAGGTCACCATCAAAGTACCCCAACAACTCTTCTTGTTCGTCTTTTCTAAACTCAAATACCCAAGCGTCAGCAAGATCGTATGCGATGTCTTGAAGATCAGTACCTGGGTTGTCTGCAAGGTATTCAGCTGCGGCATCTTGGGCCCAATCACTCAGCCGGTCAAGTAACCTGTCAAGTCTTTGGCGCTCTTCTTCTTCGCTAGCTTTAAACTGAGCACGAGCTCTCTTTCTACTTCTCATATCACGCTTGCCCTGCGTTTCGTGATAAATGTCATCATAGTCTTCGGAGTTAAAATACATCGTTTTTTCAACTCCGCCACCGTCGAGGCCTATAGTTTCGCTGCGCTTAGGTTTGACGCTTAAGCGTTTCAATATGTTATCAAGGGCAGCTTCTGGTGCAGCTGCGTCTTTCATATCGCCAAACTCAATAACTTCTCCAGTTTCGTCGTTGACGACGTCAATGGCTTCTTTGATGATTCTTCTTAGCTGTCTTCTTGTTACTTCTATTCTTCGTCGATTCATTTTTACCTCCTTGATCTGATCATCGTCCGCGGGCTTATTAAATTCCTGAAACCAGGCTGGAAGAATTTTATTTTTAATGTGATGCTCGTATTCTTCTTTGGCATTTTCAGGAGAAACTTTGCCAGATGCTAACTTCTGAACAAAGCCTAGAGTTATCGCGTTTGCGTATATGTCAGCACACCTTGCTGTAACCGTATCTTTAAGCTGATCGATTATAATGCTTTCACTCGCTTCAGCAACAGCTCCCATTAAATCTTCAGGTACATGTATCGTAAGAGTTGAGTAAGCATAGTCATAGTGTGGGCTTGGCGACTCGTGATAGATATATTCATCTTTGACGTATACATTGTCGAATTTTGAAATTCTGCCAGTCCATATAACCATGTCTTCTGTTACGCCGTCTGGTTGGCCAAATTCGTCAATTAAAAGTCTAGCATATTTTGCTGCAGGTTCATTTACCCATTTAGATAACGAGATTTCTGCTTCGCTGTATTCATTATTTTGAAGACTTTCTACTTCTTCTTTTATTAAATTTCTGAGTTTGCGCCTTGTGATTAGCATTAGCTTTGCTCTTTCTCTAGTCTGTCTAATATCGACTGTAATCTTTCGTATTGTGACTTGTGCATTTCAACAGCACCTTTTAATTCTTCTATAATTTTTGCTATTTCTGCAGTGTCATTCTTAGAAATTTCTTCAGAAATTATCCGACGTTGTTCTTCTTGAATTATTTGTCTGAGCTGCTTCTTTGTAATTTTCATTTTTCTTCCTTCGTTAGCATACCGCGCTCTGATTGCTGACTTTGCTTTTTCTTCGCTGGTATGACAGGATTCTTGTTCTGTCCCACCACTCTTTTTCTTTTTAACGACAACATGGGTGCCCTTCTTTCCAGAAGATTGTTTGCAGTCTCTTTTTATTGTCTTCCAAGGCATCTAATTAATCTCTAGTCGTAGTAAGGTGCAGGTGATCTCTTATATGGTTCACGTCTTCCGAGCTGGCCACCAGCTCGTGTAGTTAAAAAGTCCATAAAGTCTTCGTATGCACCTGAGTAAAGCCCTTTGATGTCTTCTTTCGAAACATTAATCTCTCCAACACCATGGGAGATAGAACGTGGTGGCTTAATGCGAATATACTTCTTGTACTCTTTCCACTTGATATCTGGCATGTCACTGGGCTCTATCTGGCTTGTGAACTCGTTGCCTAAGAATTCCAAGAATTCTCTATCTGGGTCTGCTTTGATGTCAGCTTGCATCTTCTTGCTGTACACTTTCCAAGCTGCGTCTTCAAGGTCTCTTAGGAACTTGTACGCCTTTTCGGAGTTCCAGCCTTCTGGAGCTGGCATGTTCTCATCTTCACCAACCATTTCAAACCACGAGCCAGCTTCATCAGCTACCCAACCCATTTCATTCTTGTCAACGTAGTGTTTTATATCTGGGTGAGCAAGTGCTCCAGCAATATCGCCAGTCAAAGCAAAGTTTGCAAGAACGTTATAGTCATCCACATCTTCGTATGGATTCGTGATGATGTCCTGCATCTTCTTCTCGACAAGAAGGGATTCTCTAATGATTTTTTGAAGCTGGCGTTTTGTGATTTTCACTTTAGTAGTCCTTCGATTTCTCTCGCTTTGCCTACATAGCCAGCCGAGTCAAGCACCTGCGATACCACCATCAAGAACGCGCCAACCGCTGCTTCTTCTGCAGACAACTCGTCTTCTAGATCTTCCAAGGCTTCCATCTCAACGCCCTGCATCAAGTCGAGGCCATTCCTTTTAAAAGTATCTAACAACGCGGCGCTAGCGTACATACCGACTGCTCTTTCAGCATTTGCGCGAGGGTTCATTTCGTTGAGAAGCCTTGACTTCTCTTCTTTAATGATCTGTCTAAGTTGTCGTTTTGTGATTTTCATTATGATCTCCAATACTCTAGATAGTTTTGAGCCCACGGCAACAAAGCTTTGATCTGTTCTGCTTCTTTCTTGCCGCCTACAGTTCGCTGTCCGGCTTCACTCGTTACTAAATCATTT
>MDTD01028853.1_pt1 | contig 13161 bp, 13 predicted proteins | sample 811221 | NCBI WGS metagenome assembly MDTD01 (sample SAMN05326646, study PRJNA326480) | marine metagenome | isolation source: seawater | place: Pacific Ocean: South West | collected 2011 | reverse complement strand
TTAATCCAAAACCACCTGTAGCGAAAAAAGAAAGATTCATTGTTGTTGAATTAACCTATTGACAATAAGTTCGCTTAAATCTTCAGCCTGCTTTACAAGTTGTTCACGTGCTGAAGAAGTCTGACTTTCAATTTCTAGTCTTGCTTTTTCCTTAGAAGCATTAGCTTCACTATTTGCAAGATCTAGAGCTTCTTGAAAAAGCTTATCAGAATCTTTTTCAGCCTCGTCTACAATTTGCGCAGCCTCAGAACGAGCAATCTGAAGTTGATTTAGTAAATCAGCCTCTAACTTTTCAACCTCAGCAAGTTTTGACTTGGCCTCAGTGATGCTTGTAGTAACAAACTTTTCTCTTTTTTCAACAACCTTTCCAACAGGCTTGAAGAAAAGAGAATTTAATAAGTAAGTCAGCACAACTACTTGAATTGCCATCAGTGGCAAAGTGGCGTTTATATCAAATAGTCCACCTTCAGTAGCAAGAATAATAGAGGCAAGCATATGCTTAATTTGAAGTATTAAGTAAAATTATTGCTTAATTTAAATAAGCAAAATAATTTTTTAAGAGAAAGGATTAGCAAAAAGCAATACTAGAGCAACAACCAACCCGTAAATAGTTAGTGACTCCATGAAGGCAAATGATAGAAGTAAAGTTCCTCTGATTTTACCTTCTGCTTCAGGTTGACGAGCAATACCCTCAACAGCACCTTGAGCAGCGTTACCTTGACCAAGGCCAGGGCCAATAGCACCTAGACCAACTGCTAAACCTGCAGCTACAACTGATGCAGCGGAAGTAATAGAATCCATAGTTTTGAAATAAAAAGCTTAAAGCTTGTGATAAATCTTTTGTCGAACACGCTTGGACATCCTTTTTTCTTAAGAATGGGCCTACATTTAGCAGACCTACGCGATTAGGTATTTTGGCAGATTATATGCTCTTTGTAAAAGGGTAAGTATGTAATAAAAAAAAGCTAATGATGTTCCTCAACTGCTTCACCAATGTAATATGCCGCTAATGTGGCGAAAATCAGTGCTTGGATGGCACTAGTAAATAAGCCCAGAAACATTACTGGGATAGGTAAAACTAAGGGTACTAAAAATACGAGCACTGAGACAACAAGCTCATCAGCAAGGATATTTCCAAAAAGCCTGAAAGACAGTGATAAAGGCTTTGTAAAATCCTCTAAAATCTTAAATGGCAGCATAATTGGAGTCGGATGCACATAATATTCGAAATATCTCCAGCCCTTGTTACTAAGACCAGCATAAAAGTAAGAGAGTGAAACTAATAATGCCAATGCAATAGTTGTATTAATATCGGCAGTTGGTGCTCCAAGCTCACCACTTGGCAGTTTTATTAACCTCCAAGGAATTAATGCTCCACCCCAGTTACTAACGAAAACGAATAAGAAAAGTGTCCCAATGAAAGGCATCCAATCTCTATAAACCTTCTCACCAATTTGGGTTCTAGCTAAATCCCTAATATAATCCCAAAGAAACTCAAGTAAATTTTGTAATCCTTTCGGATCGTTCTCCATTTTTTTCGTGCCTAAAGAAATAAATACTAGTAAAGCACCTAACAGAATCCAAGATGTTAAAAAAACTTGGCCATGAATTCTGATACTGCCTATTTGCCAATATAGATGTTGGCCAACTTCTAATTCTGCAAAATTTGTGAACAAAGAATAAAAATTCATTTTGATTTATAAAAATTTAAATAAATTTTGGAATCCAAAACTTATTTAGGAACGTGAAAAATAGAAAATAAGAGCTGGCTTATAAAAAAAGAAGCCAATGATTGACGGGAAAATTTCAATCAATTCATTTTTACTAGCAAAAATGAATAAACAAACTGGTATAAGCAGCTGAGCTTTTGAAACCCCGGATGAATTTATGCCCAAACTTCCAATACTTTTGGCTAGCAAACGTAAATAAAAAATTCCAGCAATAGAGCCTACAAACATACTTAAACCAAAGTTAATGTTTATGAAAAAACAACTAACTAAAGATGTAATTAATGAAATAACGAAAGTTATAACAAAAATAGTTAATTGTAATTTCAAATAATCATTTTCAGCTGTTAAATTAAGAAATCTTTTTAAGAAAGAAATTTTTTCTAGAGCTAAAAAAGAATTGTCTGTTTCAGATGAATTAGAGGCATCTAAGCAAGCAGATTGCTTAATTTTTTTTTCATCTGAGTTCACAATTGTGAACATAATTTAGAAATCCCCTTTGGTTTAAAATGAATGATTAAACTCAGGGAATCTATCACGAATGGGTGACATTTAGCTAGACATTTCTTATGAAAATATAAATTCTTAAAGTTTTTTGAAAAAGAGAAAGGATAATTAATTAGAAAATTTGGTAAAAAAAATTCAAAATTCAAATCAAACTCTTGGCAAAATAAGATTTTGACGGCTCAATAGGTTATCTAGAATTTTTAATGTGTCGGATAGAAAATTAATATCAAAATATTTTTACGAACCCAGCAAAGAAATTAAATCTAACTTCAAGAATGAGGAATTAAATAATAAAAATAAATTAATTCCTTTACCATTTAAATTATGGCCTTATGAAGGAAAATTATTTATTTTATTTCTAGGAATTTGGTGTTTATTTGGTATTTTTATACTTGGTTCTGCTAGCTGGTGGGTTGCCAGCAAAGAGATGGGCGATTGGACCTATTACATCAAACGTCAACTTCTTTGGTATGTTCCAAGCTTAACTATTGCTTTACTAGTTTTTCAGACAAATATTAGAGATCTTTTAAAGATTTCAAGAGTTATTTTTTATATTATGATCTTATTGGTAGCCTCAACTATACTGTTCGGAACTACGGTAAATGGCTCCTCAAGATGGCTTATTCTGGGACCATTGCAAATTCAACCTTCAGAATTAATAAAGCCAATTTCAATACTTGAAGCAGCAAATATTTTTGCACATTGGAATTTAGTAAAAATTGAGAAAAAAGTTGCCACAATTTTTCTTTTTGGGTTATTAATATTTATGATCATGTTGCAACCAAATTTAAGTACCGCAGCTTTAACAGGTGGTCTTTTCTGGATAATGGCTCTATGTGGAGGCGTTAGAATAAAAACACTTGGAGCAGTCTTCTCTTTAGGTTTTTTCAGTGCATATATAAGCATACTAAGTAATGAATATCAACGTTTAAGAGTTATATCTTTTTTGAATCCATGGGCTGATTCAGAAGGTAATGGTTATCAATTAATACAAAGTTTACTGGCTATTGGATCTGGCGGTTTACTGGGTCAAGGTTACGGCTTATCAATGCAAAAATTACAGTACTTACCAATACAAAGTACAGATTTTATATATGCAATCTTTGCTGAGGAATTTGGCCTAGTAGGATCTATTCTTTTATTAGGATTTATTGCCTTTCTTTCATATCTAACTTTAAGAATTACTTTAAGGTGCAGAAATAACTATACGAAATTAGTTGCTACTGGATGTGGAACTCTTCTAATAGGGCAATCGTTAATGCATATAGCTGTAACAACTGGTTCTATGCCAACCACTGGCTTACCTTTACCTTTCGTAAGTTATGGAGGAAATTCTCTTTTAGCATCATCAATTATCGCATCCCTACTATTAAGGTGTTCCATAGAATCAACTGGTCTTATAGGGACACTTCGTGCACGAAAGACTATAAATTAGTTAGAATTTAATAAATTTGTATGCACTATTAGTTCACTGAATTTGCTAATTTCTGAATTTGCCCAAAAGGGAAACTTGCTAATGCAGCATGGGGTAAATAATCCTGGACCATTAACAATTTTATTTATCTTTTGCGCAGGTCTTTTGACAAGTTTAGGTCCTTGTTCACTATCTTTATTACCGATTACAATCGCTTATGTCGGTGGAACTGACAAGAGAAAGAATGAATTAAAAGTATTAAGTTTCTGCGGAGGGATAATATCATCTCTAGTTCTTTTAGGAGCTTTAAGCGGTCTTTTAGGGAAAATATACGGACAATTACCAGATTTTTTTACTTTAAGTATTTCATTATTAGCAATTGTAATGGGCTTAAATCTTTTAGGGATAGTGAAGTTTCGTCTCCCTGATGGTCCAAATTTTGAACTTGTTAAAAATAAAGTACCTTCTTTCATGGCTCCCTTTGTAACAGGAGCCGCCTTTGGACTGGCTTCTTCTCCATGCATTACACCAGTACTAGCGACTCTTCTTGCATGGGTATCCCAAGCGCAAAACCCAATTATTTCAATTATATTTTTATTCTTCTTTGGACTAGGACAAGTAACTCCCTTATTTGTAGTTGGAATAACGACTCAAAATTTAAAAAAATTATTGGAATTAAGGAAATATAGTCAATTCATACCTACTTTTAGCGGCCTTTTATTACTTACTCTAGGTATTTTAAATATTATTTCTAGATGGATTTAAATGACTTTTATTAACAAACTAATAATAAATATATCAAGTCTAAAATTTGCAATAACATTAATTATTTTTATTGCATTTGTAAGTAGTTTAGGAACATTAATTCCTCAAGGTAATAATACTTCTGAATATATAGAGCTCTATGAACTTAAACCCTTTCTTAAAATTCTTGATGGAGAAAAAATATTAAAGTTGGGTTTAGATCATATTTACACTAGTAATTGGTTTCTAACAACTTTAGTATTATTATGTATTTCTTTAGCAGCATGCAGTTTTAGAAGGCAAATCCCCTCTCTAAAAGCTTCATTTAAATGGATTGATTATAAAAATGAAAATAAATTCAAAAAGCTTCAAATAGCTTGTGATTGGACATCTAACAATTCCCAAGATACAATTTCAAATGCGGAAAAGTTACTTAATGCTAACGGCTGGGAAAGTTTAATAAGCAAAGATAGAATATCAGCGAGAAAAGGAATCATTGGTAAATTGGGGCCTATAATAGTTCATATTGGATTAATAATTCTTTTAATTGGATCTGCTTACGGTAATCTAACCACTCAATCTAAAGAAATATTTTTGTTCCCAAATGAAGAATTAGAATTAATTAACGATAGTACAAATAAAAAATTAACTTTAAAATTAAAAAACTTTTTTATAGAAAGAGAATCTGATGGGACTCCAAAACAATTTATTTCTTCATTAGATTTTAAATCTAAAAATTCAAATAATGATCTTAAAATAGCGAAAGTGAATCACCCAATTCGCTATCAAGGATTAACAATATATCAAGCAGATTGGGCGATATCAAGTGTTATTCTTAAAATTGAGAATATCCCCTATCAGTTGAATTTAAAGCCTATTCCAGAGATTGGAGAACAAGTCTGGGGAGTCTTACTTGAACTTGGGAACAATGATAAAAAAAATTATTTATTAACAATCGATAATGAGAATGGGCCAGTTAAATTCTTTGACGCGCAAAATTTCGAAGAGACTGATGTTTACCTCGATAACAAAAAAGTAACTATTAATTCTTCAGATGTCGAGATAAAAGAAGTTATTACAAGTAGTGGATTGATTATCAAGAACGATCCTTCAATACCCTTTATCTATTTCTCTTTCATCTTGATAATTCTAGGAACACTTTTAAGTGTTTTACCTACAAAAAAACTTTGGATACTAACAAATGAAAATTCAAAAAAAGTATATATGGGTGGTCTAAGCAATAGGAATCTTGCAGGTTTTAGGAATGAATTTCTTAATTTAAGTAGTCAGTTAAAAAATTACTAGGACATTTTATCTCCCACAAATAAATCTAACTTCATGGAAACATTGCCCCTTGGATTAAAATCTGCATGTAAGTGAATCCAATGAGGATTTACAATCTCCACTAGATCATCCATTATTTTATTAACAACTTCTTCATGTGATATTTTTGTATCCCTATATTTATTTATATAGAGTTTAAGTGATTTTAATTCAAATACTTTTTTGTCTGGCTGATAATAAATGTATAGCTTTGCGAAGTCAGGATAACCAGAGAAAGGACATTTGCATGTAAATTCTGGTAATTCAATTGAAATTTCATAAATTCTTTTTATGTTTGGGTTATCGAAGCAAATAATTTTTGATTCTGATATTATTCTTTCTCCATACAGAGGACTTTTTGTTTTTATATTAGATTGATTATCCATTTAAATTTATTTTACTTATTTTAAAATATATAAAATTTTAAACATCGTCCAAAAATTTTTTATAGTTAACTATAAAAAAATTGATTCCATTTATGTTTAATTCCATTTTTGTATCAACGAGTACATTTTATATTCTCTTCAGGAGTGTAAATATAGGTAACTGAAAAATTAATTAATGGACATTTGTCTAACTAAAGTTGATAACACATCTACCAAACTACTAACTCCTTCGAGTATTCATGGGATGTTATGGTTACAAACTCACTTTGAAAATGATGAATGGAAAGCTTTGTCAGAAAATAAAGTACTAATTTCGGATTCTGATTCTCATATGTTAATAAAGGACGCAAAATCTGCTGGCCTCTCAGTGGAGATAATTTCTGAGGTTTCAATTTTGGATGTTTTACCTAAAACTAATTAATATTAGGTTGTTATTACTATAATTATGAAAAAGATTGAGGCGATCATTCGGCCATTTAAACTAGAAGATGTAAAAGTAGCTTTAGTTAATGCTGGCATAGTCGGAATGACTGTTAGCGAAGTTAGAGGCTTTGGAAGGCAAAAAGGGCAAGTTGAAAGATATAGAGGATCTGAATTTACAGTTGAATTCCTTCAAAAACTTAAAGTTGAAATAGTTGTTGATGATAAAAAAGTTGAGTCAGTAATTGCAGCAGTAGCAGAAGCAGCAAAAACAGGAGAAATTGGTGATGGGAAAATATTTATTTCACAGGTAGATTCTGTAATAAGAATAAGAACTGGAGATAAAGATGAGGCAGCTCTTTAAGAGATAGTATTTGATACTAATTCCTTTATAGTTTTTCTGCTTGCAACAAAGTCAATAATTTTTTCATTGCTAACCCAAATCAGATATTCATGATTTCCTGCAGGACCAACTAAGGGAGAGGAAGTTAATCCATTTATTTCAAAATCTTTAGAAATTGCAAAATCAACAATAGACTCAATCACTTCAATATGATGAGCAGCATCTTTGACTACTCCACCTTTTGAAACTTTTTCTTTTCCTACTTCAAATTGAGGCTTTATTAAAAACACCCCTTCATAATAATTATTCGTTAATAATTTTCTTATAGGTTCTAGAACTAACTTTAAAGATATAAAAGATAAATCTGCTACAAAAAAACTTGGCAATTGACTTTTCTCATGAGAAAGAGTTGCAGGCTCAAGATATCTGATATTAGTTCTCTCAAAAAGCTTTACTTTTGGATTATTTCTAATTTTCCATGAAACCTGCCCGTATCCAACATCTATTCCATAAACCAACTTTGCCCCTTTTTGCAATAAACAATCGGTAAACCCCCCTGTTGAGATACCAACATCTAGGCAAATTTTATCTTTAACATCAATAGAAAATTTCTTAAAAGCTTCAATTAATTTATCACCTCCTCTAGATACAAATTTAGGTTCAGAGATAATTTGAATTTCTGATTGGATAGAAATTTGTTGACCTGGTTTATCTAATATTTTTCCATATTTATCTTTAACCTTTCCTGCTAAAATTAAACTTTTTGCTTTTTGTCTAGAATCAACAAAACCTCTATCAAACAAATACAAGTCTAAACGAATTTTCTTATTCATTTATTTAAAATCAAATATTATCGAAAAATATTTATTCAAAAAATAATCTGAATAAACGATTAATTGCTGAAATTTCCAACATACTTTATTTTAATTATCGATCCGAAAAATGTTACTTGATTAAATGACTTTTATATATTAAATATTTAATACACAAATTTTATTCTCTATTAATAAAAACTAATTTGTCTAAATTCTTGAAAAAAGTGGAAGAAATATATCCAAAATCTAGAAGAACTTAATCCTATTAAGCGAGTATTTGAATTTAGTTATAAAGTTTAAATATATATTTAATTTTAAAGTGATTGAACGTTACACACTTCCTGATATGGGTAACATTTGGACAGAGCATGCAAAATTCCAAAGTTGGCTTGATGTGGAAATAGCAGCTTGCCAAGCCAACTGTGAACTTGGCCTATTGTCAAAAGAAGACTTACTGCAAATTCGCGAAAAAGCTCAATTCAATGTCTCAAGAATAAAAGAAATTGAAAAAGAAGTAAAACATGATGTAATTGCATTTCTAACAAATCTAAATGAATACGTTGGAGATTCTGGCAGATTTATTCATGTAGGAATGACCAGTAGTGATGTCTTAGATACAGGTTTATCTTTGCAATTAAAAGCTTCATGCAATTTACTGATTGCTGAAATTAAAAAACTTGAAATAGAGGTCAGATTATTAGCAAGTAAGCATAAAGAAACAATAATGATTGGAAGATCTCATGCTATTCATGGTGAACCAATTTCATTCGGCTTTAAATTAGCTGGATGGTTAGCAGAAATTATTAGAAATAAAAAAAGATTATTATCAATTAAAGAATCCATATCAGTTGGTCAAATTAGCGGGGCTATGGGAACCTACGCAAATACAGATCCAAAGGTAGAAGAATTGACATGCAAAATATTAGAATTAAAACCTGATATTGCAAGTACTCAGGTAATTTCCAGAGATAGGCATGCAGAGTATGTGCAAACACTTGCATTGGTTGGGTCATCTTTAGATAGATTTGCTACAGAGATAAGAAATCTTCAAAGAACTGATGTATTAGAGGTTGAGGAAGGATTTAGCAAAGGTCAGAAAGGTAGTTCTGCAATGCCACACAAACGAAATCCTATAAGAAGTGAAAGAGTAAGTGGCTTATCGAGAATACTAAAAAGTTATGTTTTTACAGCATTAGATAACGTTACTCTTTGGCATGAACGCGATATTAGCCATAGTTCAAATGAAAGAATTATGCTCCCAGATGTTTCTATTTGTTTGCATTTTATGATCAGAGAAATGACAGAAATAATAAGTAATTTACAAGTATATCCCGAAAATATGACTAAGAATATTAATATTTATGGAGGTGTTATTTTTAGTCAAAAAGTTTTACTATTACTTGTTGACAAAGGGCTCTCAAGAGAAAAAGCTTATAGTCTTGTGCAGAAGAATGCACATCTGGCTTGGAATAATGAGAATGGCAGTTTTAGAGAAAATATTGAAAATGATCAAGAAATTATGACCATCATAAATAAAATTGAATTAGAAAAGTGCTTTAATTCCTCAATTCATCTCATGAATTTAAATGTAATATGGGATAGGTTAGATATTTAGAATTTAATTAACTTAACTAAATTTATCTTATTTTAAGATGTTATTTTGCATTGTCTAACTTTATATAAATGAAAAAAGATTTTAGATTAGAAAAAGATAGTCTTGGATCGATTAAGGTTCCAATGGATGCCCTCTGGGGTCCACAAACCCAACGAGCAATCCAAAATTTTTCAATTGGTGATGAATTAGTTCCAATAGAATTAATTTACGCAATTGTTTTAATAAAAAAAGCAGCATCGATCGCAAATTATAATTTAGGTATTTTAAGTGAATCCAAAAAAAATCTTATCTTAGAAATTTCTAATGAGATATTAAATGGTATTTATGATAAGCATTTCCCTTTAAAAATATGGCAATCAGGTAGTGGCACTCAAACAAATATGAATGTAAATGAAGTTATTTCAAACGTTGCCTCTTTAAAAAGCAATTCAGAAATAGGAACTCATTATCCCTTGCATCCAAATGATGACATTAATAAATCACAATCAACAAATGATACTTTTCCCTCAGCAATTCAAATAAGCGTAGTTGATGAGATTCATAAAAAACTTATTCCTGCAATTCAAAGTTTAAAAGAAGAGTTTGACTCTAAAAGTAAAGAATGGTCAAAAATAATAAAAATTGGGAGAACCCATTTCCAAGATGCTGTACCAATATCTTTAGGACAAGAGTTATCAGGATGGTCTAAACAATTGGAGGATGCTAAATCATCTATTCTTTTAAGTTTAGAGGCTCTCTATTATTTACCAATTGGCGGCACTGCTGTTGGAACTGGAATCAATTGCCCTGTTAATTTTAGTGAAGAAGCTATACAGATAATTAATAAAGATACTAATTACAAATTCAAGAAATCTGATAATCACTATTCGTTAATGGCCTCGCATCATGCACTAGCAAATATTATGTGTCAATTAAAGAATCTAGCCGGTTCATTATTTAAGATATCAAACGATATTAAAATATTATCCTCTGGGCCTAGAGCAGGAATATATGAATTATTAATACCTCAGAATGAACCAGGAAGCTCTATTATGCCTGGGAAAGTAAATCCTACTCAATGTGAATCACTTTCTATGATTTGTACTCAAATAATGGGTTTAGAATATGCTGTATCAATTGCTAATTGCAGTGGAACATTACAAATGAATGAATACAAACCAGTTATAAGTTTTAATATCTTAAAAAGCATCAAATTACTTACTGGAGGCCTAGTTAACTTTAGAGACAATTTAGTTATTGGTATGCAACCTAATTTTAAATCTATAAAAATAAATTTAGAAAGTTCTCTTATGCTAGTTACAGCTTTAGTACCTGAGATAGGATATGAGAAAGCTGCAGAAATAGCTAATCTTGCCTTTAAAGAATCAATAAATTTAAAAGAAGCATCTTTAAAACTAGGTTATCTAAATGAAGATAAATTTAATGAAATTATAAAAATAGATAATATGATTTAAGAATTTTTATGAAAACTAATTTTCATTTCTTTTTGTTGCAGGATTAATACTATTATTTTGTGAAATATTTAGAAGATCATTAGACTCAGCAACTGGATATCTATTAATCAGCTTTAAAGATAACTTTGCATTATTTTTTAATTTATTACTTAATCCAACACAAAATTGTATTTGAGAAAGGATATCAATTGTTCGTCTGATAATCCTTACGACATCGCCCTCATCTAAGGAAGTACTAAAAATTACTTCTTTCCATCTTTTGCCTTTTGCCCATGCATAAATAATACCTGTTAAATTTTGTTCTAAATAAAGTGGGGTTTCAATATTGTATTTACTTTGTTGTACAGAAATTAATTTTTTAATTATCTCTAATTCATTAAATACTTCAATAGTCTTTAAAGAAGATTTATTATTACACCATAAATCAGGTCTTCTAACCTCTACACAAATACCCTGAATTACTGCTGCCAAATCAGCAGGAGTTAATTCATCAAGATATCCACTTAATAATACAAGGCCTAACCATAATTCATTTTCCGTTCTAAGTGAACTTATTGACTTACCAACCTCAGTTAATTCATGACCATTCAAACAACCAAAATGTTTTAATATTTCGGTAAGTTCAGTAAATCTTTTCCAGTTAAAATTTTCCTTTTCTTGAAGGAATTGATTCTTTTCGTTTATCTCTTTTTCTATAGAAATGATTCTTTTCCTATACTTTTTCAGTTTCCTAAAATCACCAATTTCATGAGCCATATGATTAATAATTTCATTTTCTAATTTGTTTATTAATTCCCTTTGATTTATTACTTCATTAGCCAAATCATACTGGGGAGTTTTTAGATCATACTTTTTAGAAATTTTATTTATTTTATCGACATATAACTGTGAGTTTGAATCACCTTGAATAATTTCTCCTAGGAAATTTATTTCTGGAAGGCTGAGTTTTGAAAGATCTATATTTTCTATATCAGGAAAAATATTTACAACAAAATTTGGCTTAATAAGGATAAATATATTATCTAATGTTAAGCAGAGCAAACTTTTTATTCTCTTATTTTCGTATATTTTTTTACAAATAACAGCAGGCACAATTTTTCTCTTAATTTGCGGAGCTTTTATTGATATAAAACTTCCATCCTCAAGAAATTTAATTGCAATAACTATTTCTTCAGATAATTTTTTAGAAGCTTGTTTTTCTAAAATTTTTAATATTCTTTTTTCCTCCTTCATACGCATTGTAAGTTTTTCATAATGATCGAAATCTTCCCATGAAATATTTAGAGTTAATTTCTTCAACCCAGTCAATTCTTTTTTCAGATAATTTAGATTTGAATTCTCAGATGCAGATTCTTCCAAATAAACAAAACTACCAAAACTTCTTTTTATCAATTCTTTAGATTTTTCAATACTATAATTTTGCAATAAATTTAAAACCATCCCATAACTTGGTGTGAATTGGCTAATCAAAGGATTAGGCTCACTTAGTGCCAGAATACTAGCTTCTTTAGCTCCTTCAAATCTATTTTGTACTGTAACTACATAACCTTGAGTATCTTTTCCACGCCTTCCTGCTCTTCCAGACATTTGTAAGAATTCACTACTGAAAAGTAATCTATGTCCATCCTCAGTTCGTTTTGAAAGTGATGAAATAATAGTTGTTCTTGCAGGCATATTAATTCCAGCCGCAAGGGTTTCAGTTGCAAAAACAACTTTTAATAATCCTCTTTGAAATAATTCCTCTACTAATTCCTTCCAAGCAGGAAGTAAGCCCGCATGATGAGCTGCGATGCCCCTTTTAAGAGCTTCAAAATGTAATTTATCTTTAATACCTTCTTGATTATCTTTTATATATTGAGATAGCTTTTCATTAATTAGACTAGCTTCCATATAATTAACTAGAGATAAATCTTTAATATTTGCGACTGCTTTATCACAACCTTTTCTACTAAAAATAAAGTATATAGCAGGCAACATTTTGCGCTCAGCTAACTTTGTAATAATAAAAGATAACGGCGGAGATTTTGGTTGAGTAATTCTTCCAAATTTACTTTTTTTTAGTTGGCCTTTAGGCGCTCTCCATACTTTGCAATTAGGATGAATACCGCTACCTTTTTTATTTAATAATGGATGAAATCCCTTTGCACTGCAAAAAATAAATTCTAAAGGTACTGGCCTAGTATTGCTATTTATCAATTCTGTAGGTCCATGTACTTTATTTATCCAATTTTTAAGTTGAAGAGAATTAGAAATTGTGGCAGATAAAGCAATTATTTGTGTATTAATGGGGCAATGAATTATTGTTTCCTCCCATACTGTCCCTCTTTGAGGATCATTCATATAATGGCACTCATCTAAGATAACTGACTCTAAATTTAATAACGGATCATCAAGCTCCTCAAATTCTCCATAC
>MDTD01135513.1_pt1 | contig 13164 bp, 15 predicted proteins | sample 811221 | NCBI WGS metagenome assembly MDTD01 (sample SAMN05326646, study PRJNA326480) | marine metagenome | isolation source: seawater | place: Pacific Ocean: South West | collected 2011 | reverse complement strand
TCTTATTGCTGGGGAGCATACTGATTATGAGTTGAATTAAAAGAGAAAAAAGGACCCCAAAACCAAATTGAAATGCTATAACTTAAGCAAATAAAGGGTTTTTTAAATACAACGTGAAATTGAATCTAGATAAATTGCGAATAACTCTTAGAAACACTCTAATCAGCGTATGGGAGTATGTTATCCCTATTTGGAAAATTTCTGGCTTTTTTAGAAGTATAAAATCAAAAAAAGATTTAGAAAAATTTATACAAGAAAGATCAGCACACGTATCACAGACAACTCTTTATGGATATTTAAAAACAAGAATTGGCGTAAAGTACATTGCTATGATGGAAGACGACAGATTTCTGGAGTCAGTTAATATTGCTAAATGGAATATTTACATGGCTGCATTAGCGGACTGTGCTTTTTATGTTTTTTCATATTTGATCACTGAAAAAAATCTACAAACAAACGATTGCGAGGAAATCTTTTTAAATATTATAGATAAAGAAAAGAATAATGGGTTAAGTGAAGAAATTTACAACAGAGGGAAAAAAAATTTTTTAAAGAGATTAGAAAAGGTAAATTTTAATAACTACCATTTAGTAGATCCATTTAAAGAAAGTGGTGAAGCATTATATTATTGGTCTCCCATTGCCGATGAATTAAAAACTCTTGATAAAAAAATTGTTTTAAATTCTATATCCCTAAAATGGAGTTTAATAAAAGATGAATTCAAAAAAATTACCAAAGACTTAAATTTTAACTAACCTTTATTTTGCCTATTTTCTACTAAAGAAGTAACCACACTCGGATCTGCTAAAGTTGTAGTATCACCTAGATTGTCTGGTTCATTTGCTGCAATTTTTCTTAAAATTCTTCTCATAATTTTTCCAGATCTTGTTTTTGGTAAACCCGGAGCAAACTGAATTACATCAGGAGTTGCAATGGGTCCAATTTGTTTTCTGACCCATAACTTTAAATCCCTTTCTAAATCACCGGTAGGATTTTCTCCCGCATTTAAAGTAACGTAACAATATAAACCGTTACCTTTTATACTATGTGGAAAACCAACAACTGCTGCTTCAGCAACTTTAGGATGAGCGACAAAAGCACTTTCTATCTCAGCTGTACCGAGGTTATGACCTGAAACTATAATTACATCATCAACTCTTCCAGTTATCCAATAGTAACCATCCTTATCTCTTCTGCACCCGTCTCCGGTAAAATATTTTCCATCAAACTGTGAAAAATAAGTATCAATAAATCTTTGATGATCGCCGTAAACAGTTCTCATTTGTCCCGGCCAAGAGGAAGCCATGCAAAGTCTACCTTTTCCCTCTCCTTTAATAATTTTTCCATCTTTGTCGACTAAGACTGGTTTAATTCCATAAAATGGTTTTGTAGCTGAACCTGGTTTTAAATCTATTGCTCCTGGTTGCGGGGCAATTAAGATACCGCCAGTTTCAGTTTGCCACCATGTATCAACTATTGGGCATCTAGAGTCTCCCACTGTTTTGTAATACCACATCCATGCTTCTGGGTTAATTGGCTCACCAACGGTTCCAAGTAATTTCAAAGTTTTTCGACTTGTTTTCTTGACTGGTTTATCCCCCTCTCTCATTAGAGCTCTAATTGCTGTAGGGGCAGTGTAAAAGATGTTTACTTTATATTTATCAACTATTTGCCACCAACGTGAACTGTCGGGATAGTTAGGAACTCCTTCAAACATTATTGTTGTTGCTCCGTTAGATAATGGTCCATAAATTATATAACTATGACCAGTAACCCACCCTATATCTGCAGTACACCAATAAACATCATTAGCTTTGTAATCAAATATATATTGATGAGTCATCGAAGCATAAACCATATATCCTCCTGTAGTATGAAGAACGCCTTTTGGTTTTCCTGTAGAGCCAGAAGTATAAAGAATAAATAAAGGATCTTCGGCACCCATTTCTTCAGGTTCACATTTAGAAGGAACAGAAGATATTAATTCCTTATAAGAAACGTCTCTTTCGTTATTCCAATTGACTTGGTTACCTGTTCGTTCAACTACAACACACTTTTTTACACCTGGACATTGATCTAATGCTTCGTCAGCAATTTTTTTTAAAGGAATTATTTTTCCACCCCTTACGCCTTCATCTGCAGTTATTAAATATTCAGACTCACAATCAGTTATTCTTGTAGCAATCGAGTCAGGTGAAAAGCCACCAAAAATAATTGAGTGTACAGCTCCAATTCTTGCACAAGCTAACATTATATAAGCAAGCTCTGGAATCATTGTTAAATAAATTGTTACCCTGTCTCCTTTTTGAATTCCTAAATTTTTTAACCCATTTGCAGCTTTACAAACATTTTGATGAAGTTCTTTGTAAGAAATTTTCTTTGTATCAGCTGGATCGTCTCCGACCCATATAATAGCAGTTTTACTTGGATTTTTTTTTAGGTGTCTATCAATGCAATTAGCAGAAGCATTTAAAGTTCCATCATAAAACCATTTGATTTTTACTTCATCTTTGCTGTATTTAATATCTTTAATTTTTGTATACTTTTTAATCCAAGTAATTCTCTTACCTTCTTTAGCCCAAAATTTATCATTCTCTTTAATAGAAAGTTTATATTTTTTTTTGTATTTGGACTCATTAACATATGCATGATTTGCCCAACTATCTGAAACTTTAATTATTGAGTTTCCATCGCTATCCTTCGAATATGTTGGAGCTTTAAGATTAATTTTTCTAATTTTTTTTGTTTTTTTTCGCGCCTTCTTTTTCTTTGATTTTTTAAATTTTTTAGATTTTTTTCTAAACTTTCTAACTTTTTTAGAAGTTTTTACTTTTCTAACCTTTTTATTTTTTTTAAATTTTTTCTTTCTCTTTTTCTTTTTTGCCACAAATACCTCAATTTTTTTTTATATTTTACCCATGTTACAAATAATTTTCCAGCTTTTATAATCAATCGGCATAACTGATAGTCTGCTCTGTTTTATTAAGGGTAAATGATAAATTTTCTTGTTTTTTTTAATTTTTTCTAATGAAACCGCTCTTTCTAATTTTCTAACAAACCTAACTTGAACGGCCACAAACCTCTTCTGTATGTCAGTTTTATCGATAAAGGCAGTTTTTATTACTTTAACTATACCTACAATTTCCTTACCAATATTCGAATGATAAAAAAAGCATAGGTCGCCAATTTTCATTTTTTTTAGATTGTTTGCGGCTTGATAATTTCTTACACCGTCCCATTCGACACCTCTTGATCCAGCCTTTTTTTGTTGTTCAATAGACCAAACATCAGGCTCAGATTTTAGAAGCCAGTAATTCATAATAATTTTAGCCCTGGACCTTTCATATAAGGAGCCTTTTGATCAAGTGGCCATCTAGATTTTGCAGCAACACTTATATTATCTATCAAATTCATTTTGAATCTTTTAATACCAGCCCAAGCAATCATAGCGGCATTATCACCACAATACTTTACATTTGGATAAATTGTTTCAAACTTCATCTTATTAGACAAATTAGTTAAATTTTCTCTAATTGTTTTGTTTGCTGCTACTCCACCTGCTACGATTAATTTAACATCTTTCGAATGAGTTTTTTCTTTGAACATTTCTACCGCAGCTTTAGTTTTTTTGTATAAAATTTTATTAATCGTGTTTTGAAAAGAAGCAGCAAGGTTATATTTCATTATTTCATCATTATTAATTTTTTTAGACTCTCTTAAAACCGCAGTTTTAAGTCCCGCAAAAGACAGATTGCATCCTGCTTTATTCACTATTGGCTCTGGAAGTCTAAAAAAATTTTTGTCTCCTAATTTAGAAAATTTTTCTACGCTTGGCCCCCCAGGATAACCTAAGTTAAGCATCTTAGCTGTTTTGTCAAAAGCCTCACCAAGCGCATCGTCAATAGTGGTTCCAAGTTGTTCATATTGATTTACACCCTTTACAATTAAATATTGTGTATGACCGCCAGAAATTAACAAAAGTAAATAAGGAAATTCCATTTTATTTTCCAATCCCGGGCTTAAGGCATGGCCCTCTAAATGATTTACTCCAATAAATGGTTTGTTTGAAAATGCTGCAATTGTTTTGCCAATGTTAAGACCTACAGTTAAACATACTATCAAACCAGGTCCAGCTGTAGCAGCAATACCATCAATTTCATTTAAACTAGTATTACTTTTTTCTAAAGAAGCATTAATGATATAATCAATATTTTCTAGATGAGCCCGAGCAGCTAATTCAGGAACTACTCCACCAAATTCTTTATGTTCTGTAATTTGACTAGATACAATATTTGATAAGACATCTGCAGTTCCGATATCATTTTCTCTAATAACGGCGGCTGCGGTTTCATCACAGCTAGTTTCAATTCCTAAAAATGTAATCTTTTTTGTCATCTCTTTTTTTAATTAAAGTAGTATAAAATAAACTAATCAAATATATAATCAGTTAATGACAAAAATTACAATTGGGGCACGAGGTAGTAAACTTTCTTTAGCCTATGTGGCAAAAGTTAAAGAGCTTTTAATTAGAAATAACGAAGAATTAAACGATGAAGATATTGATTTTAGAGCAATTAGGACATCAGGTGACCTAAACTTGAATAAAAAAATATCGGAAGTTGGAGGGAAAAATTTATTTTGTAAAGAAATTGAAGAATGTTTGCTAGCTAAAGAGATAGATATTGCTGTGCACTCACTTAAAGATATGGACTCAACTGAAAATAACAAACTTTTAATTGGAGCCTATATAAAAAGAAATGATTTCCGCGACGTTATAATTAGTAAAAATATAAGAAATATTTCAGATTTAAAAGACGGTGTAAAAATTGGATCTAGTTCGAGAAGAAGAAAACTACAATTAAAAAGAATTAACGAAAAGATAAAAGTTATAGATATACGAGGTAATATAGACACCAGAATTGAAAAAATTAGTAAAAATAATCTTGATGGTATAATTCTTGCAGCTGCTGGAGTAAAATCTTTAAAACTTAATGATAAAATCGGTTTTACATTTGAAAGTGAAAGAGTCTTGCCAGCTGTCGGTCAAGGCATAATAGCTGTTCAATGTAGGAAAGATGACAAAATTAAAAAGCTACTGAATAAAATAAATGATACTTCAACAAGTTTTTGTGCATTAGCAGAGAGAAAAATGCTTCAAACAATAGGGGGCGACTGTGATACTGCTGTTGGCGGATTAGCTGAGATTAAAAATAACTACTTAACTTTAAAAGCTCAATTATTTTCAGACAACGGTGAAGAAAGTTTTGAACATGTTCATTCAGGTAAAGAATCTGACGCAATAAATATTGGTAAGAATGTTGGTGAAAAATTATTAGAGTTGGCAGGTACAAAATTTAAAAAATGAATATCCTAATAACTAGACCATTGATAGACTCTGAAGATTTAATGGGAAAATTATTTTCTCTAGGTCATAAAATTATTCACGTACCAACTTTAAAAATCTCTTCGATTGAACTTAAACCAATTGATCCTGCATTATATGATGCATTCATCTTTACAAGTGCAAATGCAATAAGAAGCCTCAAATTATTGAAAACAGATAAAGACAAACTATGTTTTTGCGTTGGTGCCATTACAGAAAAAATTGTTAGGCAAAAAGGTTATATCAACACAGTTTCAGCAGGAGGGACAATAAATGCACTAAAAAATATAATTATTAATTCGGAAGATTTAAGTAAAAAAAAGGTTTTGGCATATATTTGTGGCGACAACGTAACCTCAGAACTTGACCTAGATTTAAAAAAGGAAGGATTCCAAATAGATAAAATTGTAAATTATACCTCAAAAAAAATAAAAGAATTAAATGAAGATACCAATAAAATCATCAACAATCATCCTCCTGACATAATTCTTGTTTACTCCAAAAGAAGTGCTGAAAGCTTTATTGAATTAGTTAAAAAATACTCTCTCAATGGGTTGATGACAGAGTCAAGAGTTATGTGTATAAGTGAAAACGTTTTAAAAGTGTTTAAGCAAGCAGGTTGGAAAAAATTAGAGGTTTTTGAACCTGGAGAAGAATTAATAAAACTAAGTAAGGTTTAAATGGAAGTTTTAGAAAATTTTAAAAATTTATTTTTTGATGTTTGGAGCAAAGGAATTTCTGGAGTTAATATTTCTGAAATTATTATTGCAATATTAATTTTTTTATTTTTCCTTTTTTTAAGAGGAATTTTTTCAAAATTTGTTATTAAGCGTTTAGAAAATTATGTTTCTAAAACAACAAATAATTTTGATAATTCTCTTGTTTTTTCAATGGAGGGACCCGCAAAGTTTTTTCCGATTGTTTTAGGTTTTTTTGTTTCTACAAGTTATTTAACTATTGAAACTCAAGCTGCAGAATTTATTGAAACTATAAATCGGTCTTTGATAACAGTATTGATTTTCTGGACTTTTCATCAGATCATTGGACCATTATCAGTTGTAATAAAGTCAGTAGGCGATTTAATTTCTCGCGATCTAGTAAATTGGATAATAAAAGCGATTAAAGTCCTAATTTTTATTTTAGGTGTCGCAGCAGTTTTAGAATTATGGGGAATAAAGATCGGACCTATAATCGCTGGTTTAGGTTTATTTGGTGTAGCTGTTGCTTTAGGAGCCCAAGATTTATTTAAGAATTTAATTTCTGGGATTTTAGTTTTGGTAGAAAGAAGATTTCAAGTTGGCGACTGGATTTTCGTAGAAGATGTCATAGAAGGAACAGTTGAGTCAATCGGTTTTAGATCAACTGTTGTAAGAAGGTTTGATAAATCTCTGGCTACTATTCCAAACTTTCAATTTGCTGAAAAAGCAGTAATAAATAATTCTTTGATAACGAACAGGAGAATCAGTTGGATTATTGGACTTGAATATAGAACAACTAGCCAACAGCTGACGGATATAAAAAAAGAAATTGAAGCATATATTAAAACTAGTGAGCATTTTACTACTTCGCAGAATACAATACTTTCTGTAAAAATAGACCAATTTGCTGCAAGCTCAATAGATATTAAGTTAATATGTTTTACTAAAACTAAACATTACTTAGAATGGATGAAAGTTAAAGATATTCTTGCCATGGAAATCAAAAATATTGTTGAAAAACATAAAGCGTCTTTTGCTTTTCCAAGCACATCAATTTATGTGGAGAAGAATTAATGAAATCTATATTAATATTATTTGATAATATTGTTAATCTTTATATTTGGATTTTGATAATTCATGTAATTTTCAGCTGGCTAGTTGCTTTTAATGTACTAAATACAAGTAACAGATTTGTTTATTCCGTTTTAGATATTTCTTACAAATTAACAGCACCTCCTTTAAATTTTATTAGAAGATTCTTGCCTAATTTAGGTTCTATTGATATTTCACCAGTTATTTTAATTTTAGGATTGATGTTTTTAAGGAATCTTGTTTTTGAAATGTTTGCACCGGGGTTATTTTTGAGATGATAATTGATGGGAAAAAAGCAGCAGAAATTATTCGTAACGAAATTAAAAAAGAAATTTTTAATTTAAAAAAAAGAATTAACAAAATTCCCAATTTAACTGTGATACTAGTTGGAGATTTTTTACCAAGCCAGATTTATGTAAAAAATAAAGAAAAAAGTGCTAAAGAGGTAGGTATAAATTCCGAAATTATAAAGTATCCAAAAAATATTAGTGAGGAAGAAGTTTTAAAAAAGATAGATGAATTAAACAAAAATGAAAACATATCCGGAATACTTGTCCAGCTCCCTTTACCTGAACAAGTAAGTAAAGAAAAAATTATTAATGCAATTGATCCATCTAAAGATGTTGATGGTTTTAACCCTGTTAATGTTGGTAATCTGTCTTCAGGTTATAAATCTATTATTCCATGTACTCCTTTAGGCTGTTTGTTACTAATTAAAAATGTAGAAAAAAATTTATCTGGAAAGCATGCTGTAATTATTGGAAGATCAAATTTAAATGGTAAACCAATGGCGCAATTATTATTAAAGGAAAATTGCACCGTAACTATTGTTCATTCAAAAACTAATAATTTAAAAAATGAGTGCCTAAGAGCAGATATATTGGTTGCAGCAGTTGGTGTTCCAAATTTAATTAGGAAAGATTGGATAAAAGATAATGCAGTTGTTATTGATGTAGGCATAAATAAAGTAAAGAATAAAATCGTTGGTGACGTAAATTTTGATGAAGTGAAAGATAAAGTTAAAGCAATAACTCCCGTACCTGGTGGGGTGGGACCAATGACAATAGCTTGCTTATTAAAAAATACTCTTGAGTGTTTTAAAGCTCACCAGATTTAGATTTTTCAATCTTAAGGAATTTACTGTTTCTAAATCGAATTATAACTGTGGCCAGGGCTACGATTAAAATTGCTAGCGAGATGTAAATTAAATTAGCAGGGTCACTCTCTTTATCTTGTAATATTATAAAACGAGCAAGTGCAGTAATTGCTATAACTAGAGGATAAGTAATTCTTACAGCTCTCGTTTCCCAGTAAGATCTTACTAAGCCGATTACCTCTATATAAATGAACATTAAAAGAAGATCAGCTAGTGTTATATCTCTATTTTCGTACATCTCTCTCATTTCTAAGAAGAAAGCAATGATTGTTGAGATTAAAACAACTACTACTGCAACCAGCTGGATATTTCGAATCGAATTGTTCATAAAATATTAATCTATCAAAAAATTATACTTTATTTAACTGTTTAGAGTGAAAATTAATAAAATTTTCTACTTTTTTCTTATTAAAAGTTTTATTTTCCTCAAAAGAAACTTTTTTCATAGAATACGCCTTGTTTTTTGTTCTTCTTGAAAGAATTGTAATATTTCCTTTATATAAACTTAAAGTAATCTCTCCGGAAACCTGTGATCTTTTTTTATCAATTATCTTTTGAAGCTTTAGCCGTTTCTTGGAAAACCAATAACCATTGTAAACTAATTCTGCATATTCAGGCATAATCCTCTCTTTTTCATGAGCTGTTTTTTTATCTAGCGTGACAGATTCAATCGCTCTGTGCGCTGTATAAAGCAATGTTCCACCAGGTGTCTCATAAACTCCTCTTGATTTGATACCAATAAATCTATTTTCAACTAAATCTACTCTTCCTATTCCATTTTTTCCAGCCAAGTTATTTAATTTATTTAAGATTTTTTCAGGACTTAACTTTTTTCCATTGACGGCTACCGGATCACTATTTTTGAATTTAATTTTAACAATAGTTTTTTTGTTTGGTGATTTTTCAGGTGATATACTTCTTTGAAATATAAATTCAGGTGCAGGATTCTTTGGGTCTTCTAAAGATTTTCCTTCAGTTGAGGTATGAAAAATATTATCATCAATAGAAAATGGAGGAGCACCTTTTTTATCTTTCGGGATAGGAATATTATTTTTTTTTGCGTATTTGATCAAATCTGCTCTTGACTGCAAAGTCCATTCTCTCCATGGTGCTATTGTTTTAATTTTTTTACCCCCAAAATAAGCATAACCAAGTTCAAATCTAACTTGATCGTTCCCTTTACCTGTAGCTCCATGAGAAACGGCAAAGGCTTTGTATTTCTTAGCAATAGCAATTTGTCTTTTTGCAATTAAAGGTCTGGCAATCGAAGTACCTAATAAATAGACACCTTCATATACAGCGTGTGCTCTAATCATTGGATAAATGTAATCCTTTACGAAAACATTTTTTAAGTTTTCAATTATTATTTTTTTTACACCTAAAGCTTTTGCATTTTTAATAATTTTTTTTTTATTAATTAATTGTCCAATGTCAGAAGTGTAAGCAATTACCTCAGCTTTATAATTTTCTTGCAACCATCTTAAAATTATAGATGTATCTAGACCACCCGAGTAGGCTAAAACAATTTTTTTCATCTAGCTGCAAGCTTTTTTTGCCGTATTATATGCTTTGGTAAATCCCATCATAGAATAGTGATCTGTCGTTTCTGCGCCTTTTAAAGTTCTTGCTTTAACAATTACATTTGTAGCCTTTTTCATTAGTTTTATGAAATTTTTCTCTTCTTGATCATCTAATAACCAAGCAAAGTTTTTCTGTGAAAAAAAGGAATATTTTTTTTTCCCCGATGAAGCTGTAACACTTGATGTTTTATAGTCATGTCCACTAGTTAAACTTACCTCATCTTTAACCTCTTCTGAAGGTCTAAAGGTTACAAATAATTTTGATTTATCTCTTTTAATTGCTGATGGAGCTCTTTTGGTTGGCACTGTTTGAGCAAAACAAATTTTCCCTTTATCTGTTTCTGCTGTAAAGCTTTCCCAGTTTTTATATTTTCCAGTTGATCTTGGAGTGACAGCAAATACATTGATAGAAAATAATACTAATATTAAAGTAATAAAAATTTTTTTTAAAAGCATAATTCTTTTTTATACTAAAAATTATCTATTTCAATGCTTTGAATTAAGGAGATGGATTGGGATTATTATTATGAATTAGATTAATTTTATCCATAATTTCATTAGACAATTCAATATCGATACTATCTATATTTTCTTTCAATTGATCCATTGTAGTAGCTCCGATAATATTACTGGTAACGAAAGGTCTTGAATTAACAAAAGCTTGTGCAAGCTGAACCATAGTTAAATTATTATCTTTCGCCAATTTAAAATATTCATCATAAGCTTTCATCGCCAAGGGGTTTAAATGTCTTTCCCAACCTTTGAATAAGGCTTGACGAGAATTTTTTGGCATCTGACCATTTCTATATTTTCCTGAAAGTGCCCCAGCTGCGAGTGGATAATAAACTAGTAACCCACATTTCTCTCTAATAGAAATTTCTGACATACCTATCTCATAAGTTCTGTTGACTAGGTTATAAGGATTTTGAACTGACATCATTCTAGGAAGATCTTTACTTTTTGATATGTCAATATACTTTGATAGTCCGTAAGGAGTTTCATTTGATATACCGATAAATCTAATTTTCCCACTTTTAATAAATTTTTCTAAAGCTATAAGTATACTTTCAAAGGAATTCCAATCTCCCTCATCATCATCAATCGAATAATCTCTTCTACCAAAATAATTTGTTGATCTTTCTGGCCAATGTAATTGATATAAATCTATATAATCTGTCTTTAGCCTTTTGAGGCTCCCGTTTATAGCTTCTCCAATTTTTTTTTCGTTAAAACTGTTTTTTCCACCTCTAATCCATCCACATCCAGGACCAGCTATTTTTGTAGCAAGTATAATTTTGTCTCTATTTTTTCTTTTCTCAAACCAATTTCCAATCATAACCTCTGTTTTGCCATATGATGCTGAATTTGGAGGAACAGAGTAAAGTTCAGCAGTGTCAAAAAAATTAACACCTTTACTCAATGCGTAGTCCATTTGTTCAAATGCATCTTCTTCTGTGTTCTGCGTTCCCCAAGTCATGGTTCCTAAGCAGATTAAACTTACATCAATATCTGTTGTGCCAAGCTTTTTAAATTTCATAAATTGCAATATTTATAATAGTTTTTTAGGTCAATTTTTGCCTATTGAAAAGTAATTAAAAAAACTTATATAATGCGTTATGGAGATTAATAAACAAAAAACAGCAGTTAGATCAGCGGCATCCGAAGCTATTATAGATCAGGGATTAAGATCCTACATGCTTAAAGTTTATAATTATATGGCTTCAGGTGTATTGCTTACTGGGTTTGTGGCATTGTTTTTTTTCAAAATGGCAGTTGTTACTTCAGCAGAGGGCCAAATAATTGGATTAACAAACTTTGGTAACACAATTTATGCATCTGGTTTGAAATGGGTGATTATGTTAGCTCCACTAGCGATTGTTTTTTACATGAGTTTTGGAATTGCAAGAATGTCAGCGGCTAAAGCGCAAACAACTTTTTGGATATTCGCGGCATTAATGGGTGCATCGCTTTCTTCAATATTTTTAATATATACAGGTGCTAGTATAACAAGAGTTTTTTTCATCACTGCCGGCACATTTGGGGCTATGAGCATATACGGCTATACGACAAAAAGAGATTTAACAAAGCTAGGTTCATTCTTAATGATGGGTCTTTTCGGTATCATAATAGCTTCTTTGGTTAATATTTTTATGAAATCTTCAATGATGTATTTTGTAATTTCAATTATTGGAGTTTTAGTTTTTGTTGGTTTAACAGCTTATGATACTCAGAAAATCAAAAATATGTATTTAGTAAGTGATAGCGGTGAATTGATGGGTAAAAAAGCTGTTATGGGAGCTTTAACACTATACTTAGATTTTATAAACCTTTTCATCATGCTTCTAAGGCTTTTCGGTCAAAGAAGATAGTCATTTAATTATTTTCAACTTATTCCAACTAGTTTTATTTAAGAGCCTATTTAAATTTTCTGATTTTTTTATCACATTACCATCTTTATCTTTTATAAAGTACCTCTCGCTAATATAGCTTGGTTTTAAATTTTTAGTAATTTTAAGAACTGGTTTTTCGGAAGCTCTTTGATAGACATCAAAAGAAACTTCTTTTGTTCCTGAGGAAAAAGAGTAATCTTTCCATGATCCGTTTGAGACCATTTTTGCGTAAAGATTTAAAATACACTGAAGTTCCCTTTTAATAAAAAATTTCTCTTTTTCAATTTTTCGGATATCGTTATTTACAATAAGTTTAATTTTTTTCATATTTTATTTTTATTGATAAGGGGAACTTGAAAAGCAGTAAATATAAAAGTAATCGGTAGAATACCCCACACTTTAAAATTTACCCAAGTTGTTTCTGGTTGAGTTCTCCAAATAATCTCATTTAATATAGCTAAAAAAATAAAAAAATAGGCCCATCTAAAATTTAGTTTATTCCAACCTGTTTCGTTTAATTGGAAAGCAGTCTGCAAAAAGAGCTTGAGGAAGTTTTTTTCAAAGAAAACTTTACTAATTATTAAAATACAGGCAAATATCAAATTTACTATTGTTGGCTTCATATAAATAAAGACCGGATTATCAAAATATAAAGTTAAGCCTCCAAAAATTGTGATGATGATACCGCCAATTAATGGAACATAAGGTATTTTTTTTTCTACGATGTACATAATTGCAACAGCTATAATGGTGGCAATAATTAATGGAGGAATAGCGACAGTAAGGTTATTTCCACTTTTATAGTAAATAGTAAAAAAAATAAGAAGAGGCCCAAAATCGGTGATAAATTTTAAAAATGACTTAT
>MDTD01130751.1_pt1 | contig 13165 bp, 9 predicted proteins | sample 811221 | NCBI WGS metagenome assembly MDTD01 (sample SAMN05326646, study PRJNA326480) | marine metagenome | isolation source: seawater | place: Pacific Ocean: South West | collected 2011 | reverse complement strand
TATGATTAAAAATAAAATTAGATCCTGCAATCGTAAGTTTTGATCTTAACATAATACTATTATAAAATTTTTTAAGTTTACTTTTAAAATTATAAGTTCCATGAAAAGTTGTTACAAAAGTTCTATTAGTCATTAAACAAGCAAAATAGCATGACCAAGCTGGTGCTCTGCTTCTAGCATGAACGATATTTATTTTATGTATCAATATTAAAACAGTAAGAAGAATGGTATTAAAAATAATTAATAAAGGATTTTTAGTGTGGACAGGTAATTTGAAGATTTTTACTTTATCTTTTTTAACATATTTCAAAAGTTCACCGCCAGAAGTAGCTATATAAGAACCACAATCTTTTTCAGCTAAGTAATGTGCTATATCATAGCAACCCGTTTCAGCTCCTCCGAAGCCAAGTTTAGGTATTACTTGTAAAACATTTATTTTAGCATTCATCTTAGTATATAATAGCAAATTAAATGATCCTTATATGAAAAAATTTAAGTATCTAAAAATGTCAAATACAAAAAAGCTTAGATATATTGACAATTATTTTAAAAAAAAACTCTATATAATTTTCCTTCCAGGTTTCATGTCAGATATAGAAGGTAAAAAACCTCAAACTTTTTTAAAATTTGCAAAAAAGAACAAATTGGGTTTTTTAAGTCTTGAATATTCTGGGCACGGAAAATCTTCGGGAATATTTACTAAGGGAAATATAAGTATTTGGTCAAATGATACCAAAAGGGTTATAAAAAAAATTGTAAAAAAAAATAATTTTATTTTAATAGGCTCAAGTATGGGAGCATGGATCGCCTTAAATCAATTTAAACATTTTAAATCTCAAATTAAAGGATTTGTTGGAATAGGTGCAGCTCCAGAATTTTTAACTAGACTTATGTGGAATAAATTTCCTAAAAAAACAAAAAAAGAATTACTCAGATCAGGAAAAATTCTTGTCAAAAATGAAGGCTATGAATATCCTATTACTTTACAGTTAATTAAAGATGGAAGAAAAAATAAAGTTTTAAATAAAAAAATAGACTCTGTAATAAATGTTACTATGATACATGGCAAGAAAGATGAAGTTGTTCCAATTATTTTTTCAAATTATGTTTTAAGATTATTTAGTAAGGCTATAAAGAAAAAAGTAATTATTAAAAATGGTGACCATAGTCTATCTAATCAAAATTCTCTTAAAAGAATAATAAAAGAATTAGATGCCATTATCGAAAATATAATTTAGACCTTCCTTATATGTAGGATATTTCAAATTATATTTAAAAAAAGATTTCATTTTTTTGTTATCTACTTTTTTTGAATCTTTGTAAAAATTTTGCAACATTTCACTCTCAACTTCCTCTAGCTTTATTGGATTTGGTTTGTCCAATTTTAATAATTTTGCTCCATAGGCTGCAACTTCACTTTGTGGGGCAGGCTTGTCATCACAAATATTATAAACCTCATTGCTTTTAAAGTTGTCAAGTGACTTAAATAAAATATTAGCTATATCCTCAACATGAATTCTCGAGAAAAAATGGTTTTCTTTATCTACTATTTGCACATTACCATTTTGTAATCTTTTTAAAATATTAAACTCTTTAGAATATATACCGGCTAATCTAAAAATTTGTAGCGGATAATTGTTTTTATTCGATAATCTTTTCCAAGTTTTTTCTGCTTCTAATCTACCTACCCCGTTAACTGATGTAGGTTTAGTAGGACTATTCTCATTTACCCAATTGCCTTTATGATCCCCGTATACGCTAGTTGCTGATAAATATGTGATCCATTTACAATTTTTTATTTTAATTTGATTTTTATCAAGGTAATTTACTACAATATCTTTACCTCCAATAGGTGGAATAGAAATTAAAAAGCAATCTGCTTCCTCTAATTTTGCTTTGATAGAGCTATCAAACTTATCATTTGAAAATTGGTAGGAATTTACCTTAATATTATTAAACTTTATCTTTTGGGTTTCCTGTCTAGAAGTAATACTTAAATCAGAAATTTTTTTTTCCTGAAGTAGCTTATTAACAAAACTTTCTGCAACTTGACCAAAACCAAAGCAAAAAACTTTAAGCTTATTCATCAACCAGCTTTCTTAATATATGGCTTCAAACTAATTGGATTATCCAACTTATCTAACATTTCAATTGGGCAAATTTGTTTGAAATTTTTTAGTTCATTCTCAAAGTTATCAAGAATTTTTTTTGCTTTTTTGGAATTAGTATTATTAAAAAAATCCTTGATTTTCTCTTCTAAGTACTTTTTCCAGTAATCAGTTTCAACTGATTGCCAAATGATCGAGGATGGATTAGCAAAATTTTCAAAAATATTTTTCTCATCGTACACAAATGCCATCCCTCCAGTCATACCTGCTCCAAAGTTATCTCCCACATCACCCAATATGATTGCAGAACCTCCTGTCATATATTCACATCCATGAGCGCCACACCCCTCAACAACTGTAAAACTTCCAGAATTTCTAACGGCAAATCTTTCACCTGCTTGACCAGAGGCGAATAATGTTCCTGAAGTAGCTCCGTATAAAACTGTGTTACCTATAATTGTATTTTCATCAGAAATTAATTTACTGTTTTGTGATGGTTTCACCGTAATTTTACCTCCTGAAAGACCTTTTCCAACATAATCATTACAATCACCTTCTACAGTTAGATTTATGCCTTTAGTTAAAAAAGCACCTAGCGACTGACCTGCAGACCCTTTTAAATTGATATTAATTGTATCGTCTTTTAATTTATTGTTTCCAAATTTTTTATAAACATAATGCGAAAGCCGTGTCCCAACAGATCTTGAGGTATTCTCTATTTCATATTCAAAATTATTTTTTTTATCAATATTGATTTTATCTTTAATTTCTGACCATATTTTTTCATCTAAAGTATCTGGTACTTTATTAATATGATTATCTTTGCAATATCTTAAATTTTCTCCTGGATCGGCTTGAACTAGTAAAGGATTTAGATCTAAATCATCAAGATTTGGTGCTCCTTTATTTACTTGAGATAGCAAATCTGTTCGACCAATTATTTCGTTTATAGATTTAAAACCCAATGAAGCTAAAATCTCCCTAACTTCTGTCGCTACAAATTTAAAAAGGTTCACAACTTTTTCAGGTGTTCCAGTGAATTTCTCTCGTAAAGAAGTATCTTGACTGCAAACTCCTACCGGACATGTATTGGAATGACATTGTCTTACCATTATACATCCCATAGCTACTAGAGAAGATGTGCCCATACCATATTCTTCTGCACCCATCATAGCTGCAATTACGACATCTCTTCCGGTTTTTAATCCACCGTCAGTTCTAAGAGTAACGTTATGTCTAAGATTATTTAAAGTTAATACTTGATTAGCTTCTGTAAGGCCCATTTCCCATGGAATACCTGCATATTTAATACTTGTTTGTGGACTAGCTCCAGTACCACCAGAATGACCTGAAATTAAAATAATATCTGCTTTAGCTTTAGCTACACCTGCAGCAATAGTTCCAATACCAGTAGAGGCAACGAGTTTTACCCCAACTCGAGCTTTAGGATTTATTTGTTTTAAATCGTAAATCAGTTGAGCTAAATCCTCAATAGAATATATGTCATGATGGGGCGGTGGGGAAATTAATGTTACTCCAGGAGTAGAGTGCCTAAGTCTAGCTATTTCATCTGTGACCTTAAAACCAGGTAGTTGTCCCCCTTCTCCAGGTTTTGCGCCTTGAGCAATTTTTATTTCTATCTCATTTGCATTATTTAAATAATCTACTGTAACCCCAAACCTTGCTGAGGCGATTTGTTTTACTCTTGAATTAGCACTATCCCCATTAGGAAGTACTTCAAATCTCTTGGCATCCTCCCCACCTTCACCGCTGCATGAAGCTCCTTTTATTCTATTCATACCTGTGGCGAGAGTTTCATGAGCTTCTGCAGATAAAGCCCCGTGGGACATACTCCCACTGCCAAATCTCTTTAAAATTTGTTCAATAGGTTCTACTTCTTCAATATCTATAGCTTTTTTAGTACTTTTAAGTTCTAATAAGTCTCTTAAATTGATTGGTGGCAAATTGTTTATACCTGCTGAATATTTTTTATATTGATCATAGGATCCACTTCCTACTGCACTTTGCAAAAGATGAATTAGCTTACCTTGGTATTGGTGATTTTCCCCACTTTTTCTGTATCTGTAAAGACCGCCAATTGGTAAAGTAAATACGTTTTTTGCATTAAACTTTGCGTGTAATTCTTTAATTTTTTTTTCAATTCCAATGATACCTATGCCAGAAATTCTCGAGGACATTCCAGGAAAATAGTCTGAAACTATAGCTCTGCTTAATCCAACAGCTTCGAAGTTACAACCGCCTCTATAAGAACTTATAACTGAAATTCCCATCTTAGACATTATCTTCAATAGACCAGCATCAATTGATTTTTTAAATTTGATCACACAGCTCTCAAAATCAGATTTACCAAATAATTTTTTTTCAAATCTTTGGTAGATACTATCAATAGCTAAATATGGGTTTACTGTAGTTGCTCCAACACCAATTAAAATTGCAAAAGAGTGGGTGTCTAAAGCATCTGAACATTCAACGTTTAAAGAGCAATATCCTCTTAATCCAAGCTTGACTAAATGAGAATGAATTGCCCCTACAGTTAAGATACTAGGTATACTAGCTTTGTTATTAGAAATATTTTTATCTGATAATATTAGACATGTGCTACCCTCTCTTACTGAAGTTTCAGCCTCTTCTCTAATTGTTTCTATTCTCTCTTTTAATGATGAAGTTATATCAAATGTGCAATCTATTATCTTAATTTTTTTTGAGAAAAATTTTTTAAATTTATTAAATTGAGAATTTGTTAAAATGGGACTGTTTAAAACATAAATATTTTCCTCTGTTAGATTATCAAAATCCAAAATATTTCCGAGATTTCCGAATCTAGTCTTTAAGCTCATGACTTTGTTCTCCCTTAAAGAATCTATGGGTGGATTAGTAACTTGGCTAAAATTTTGTCTAAAATAATGCGAAACTGGTCTAAAGTGACTTGATAAAACTGCTACCGGTGTGTCATCTCCCATAGACCCAGATGCTTCTTTTCCCTCTTCAGCCATTGGATGAAGAATTAACTCAAGATCTTCAACGCTTAAACCAGAAAGATATTGTCTCTTTCTAAGTTCTTCGCTGGTAAAATTTGGTTTCTCGCTTTCACCAGAAATTTTTTTGTCTAGTTCTAAAATTTGTTTGCTATATTTTTTGTAATCCTTAGCTAATAAATCTTTTATTTCTTTATCTTTAAAGAGTTTGCCTTTTTTCAAATCAATAGCAATTATTTGCCCAGGGCCTAGTTTTCCTTTTTCTATTATATTTTTTTCAGGAATTTTAATCATACCAGTTTCAGAGCCAGCGAAAAATAAATTATCAGATGTAATAGTGTATCTTAGAGGCCTTAAACCATTTCTATCTGATGCTGCTAAAACCCATTTAGCATCAGTAGCACATATTGCAGCTGGTCCATCCCAAGGTTCTATTGTGCTATTTAAAAAATTAAAAAGTTCTTGATGATTCTTTGGCACGGTTTTACTTCTTTTTGACCAAGAGTCTGGTATCATCATCAATTTAATCAGAGGCGCTAACTTTCCAGAGTGGACTAATAGTTCAAAAACGTTATCTAGCGCACCAGAGTCAGACGAACTTCTAATCACAGGTTTAAGATCTTTAACGTTTTTAAATAATGAACTTGACATATCCTGCTCATGAATTTTCATCCAATTAATGTTGCCTTTTAAAGTATTAATTTCTCCATTGTGCGCCAAAGTTCTAAATGGTTGCGCTAAATCCCAGCTAGGAAAAGTATTTGTTGAATATCTTTGATGAAATACTGCAAACCTTGAGGTTAGTTTTTTATCATTAAGATCAGGATAAAATTCAGATAACATTTCGGCCAAAAACATGCCTTTATAAACGATAGATCTAGAGCTAAAAGAGCAAATATAAAGATCTTTAAGCTGGCTATCTCTCGCAACCTTTTCAATTTTTTTTCTGGTTTCAAAAAGATCTCTTTCTAAATCATTAGTTTGTAAGTTTTCGTTTTTTTTAAACATCACTTGGGCTATTTCTGGACGACTTAGATCCGCAGTTTTACCTAGAACTGAAGGATTGATAGGGACCTGTCTCCACCCATAAATATAGTAATTACCTTCTAACAACGCTGACTCTATTATTTCTCTACATTTTTCTTGCTCAGAATAATCGGTTCTTGGCATAAAAACCATTCCAACACATAATCTTTTCTCTTCATCTGGACTATGACCGGTTGACAAAATTTTTTCCTTAAAAAATTCAGGAGCTATCTCTATCTGTATACCAGCACCGTCTCCTGATTTACCATCCGCATCTACAGCTCCTCTATGCCAAATAGACTTTAACGCTTCAATTCCATAATCAACAACCTTTCTAGATTTTTTTCCATCTGTTGATGCTATTAGTCCAACACCGCACGCGTCGCGCTCCATTTCAATTTTATAATTGTGAGTTTTTTCAAGTAAAGATTTATTTTTTTTATACTTTTCCATTTACGCTGCTACTGAAGATTTGTTTTTATTATTTTTTGATTGCAAATATTTTTCAATTTGGGAGGCTGCATCTCGTCCATCTCTTATTGCCCATACCACCAATGATGCACCTCTAACGATATCACCTGCAGCAAAAACCCCATCCAAGTTTGTCTGCATTGTTTTTAAATCAATTTTAATTGTACCCCACTTTGAAATTACCAATTCTGGTGCATTAAAAAGAGTAGGAATATCCTCTGGGTCAAATCCCAAAGATTTTATTACTAGATCAGCAGGAATTTTAAAGTTTGAACCTTTTTCAACTTCTGGTCTTCTTCTGCCTGATGAGTCTGGATCACCTAACTTCATCTTATTTACTTCAACTCCATTAACTTTTGTTTCGCCAAGAAAACTTTTAGGACTTGTTAACCAAACAAATTCTACTCCTTCCTCTATAGCATTTCCAACTTCCCTAGCTGATCCTGGCATGTTTTCTCTATCACGTCTGTACAAACATTTTACTGATTTAGCTTTTTGCCTAACAGAAGTTCGAACACAATCCATCGCAGTATCTCCACCACCAATAACAACTACATTTTTACCCTCTGCGTTCAAAGTTCCGTTATCAAATAATTCTACTTTGTCTCCTAAACCTTTTTTATTAGATGCTGTTAAAAATTCCATTGCAGGATAAATATTTTTTAAGTTGTGTCCTGGTATTTCAATTTCTCTTGGTTTATAAACTCCTGTTGCAATTAAAATTGCATCATGTTTATTTTTGAGTTCATTCAAAGTTTTATCTTTTCCAACTTCAAAATTCTGAACAAATTTTATACCGCTATCTTTTAAGAGGTTTGTTCGTCTTTCAACTACAAATTTTTCCAGTTTAAAATTTGGTATACCGTAAATAAGTAAACCGCCAGGTCGATCGTATCTATCATATATAGTTACCTGATATCCGCTTTTCCTTAACTCTTCTCCACAAGCCATTCCCGCTGGACCAGCACCAATTATACCTATTGATTGCTTTAGCTCTCTCTTTACTTTAATCGGTTTCACCCAACCTTTTTCCCAAGCTGTATCGTTAATATATTTTTCTATTGACCCTATAGTTACAGTTCCATGGCCAGACTGTTCTATAACACAATTACCTTCACAGAGTCTGTCCTGCGGGCAAATACGTCCGCAAACTTCCGGCATATTGTTTGTGCTCTGAGAGGTTTCGTAGGCCTCTTTTAATCTTCCTTCTGCTGTAAGTTTCAACCAATCAGGAATGTTATTTCCAAGTGGACAGTGTATTTGACAAAAGGGCACTCCACACTGTGAACATCTACTTGATTGCTCTCCTGCCTTACCTTTTATAAATTCATTGTAAATTTCGTTAAAATCGCCTTTTCTTTCAGAAGTACCTCTTTTTTCAGGTGCCTCTTGTTCTAAACCAACGAATTGCAGCATTTTTTTTTTCATAAGTCAGACAAAATAGTTAGAAAATGCTTAAATTAATAGGAAATAAAGGTCAATATAAATGACCTAAAATTATAAAAACCTTTAATTTTGTAAGTAATTTTTGCATATCTGCTATGAATTTACAATTGTCATTAAAAAAACATGCTTAAGTTTTAACTCTCAATCAATGATTGAGATATTGATTCTTTCTTTTGTGCAAGGAATTACAGAATTTCTACCTATAAGCTCATCATCGCATCTTATTTTACTGTCAAATTTAATTGGTTTTGATGAAAAAAGTCTTTCAATTGACATTAGTATGCACATCGGATCATTTTTAGCAGTAATAACTTATTTCTACAAAGATTTTATAAATTTAATTGAAAACATAAATTTATTTACCAAAATTTTAATATCCTCAATTCCCGTAATGATAGTTGGTTTTTTTGCAATTCAAACTGGTTTAATTGAAAAATTAAGAAATATAGAAGTTATTGGGTGGATGACGTTAACCTTTGGTGTATTATTATATTTTAGTGATAAATTTAAACTTGAAAAAAATATTAATAAAGATTTTAATTATAAATCTGCTTTACTTATAGGTTTATTTCAAATTTTGTCTTTAATTCCTGGAGTAAGTAGGTCTGGAATAACAATTACAGCTGCAAGATTACTAAATTTTAATAGAGTCGATTCAGCAAAGATATCATTCCTACTATCCGTGCCCACGCTTGGAGCGGTTTCTATTTATGGTTTTAAAGATTTAATAGTTAGTGAAGATATCAATTTTTCCTTCTTAAACTTGATTTGTATTATTCTATCCTTTTTGTTTTCATTAATTACAATCAAATATTTTTTAAAGTATATAAAAAGATTTAGTCTAAATATATTTGTTATTTACAGGATTGTTTTAGCGATGGTAATATTTTATTACGCTTATCTATAATATAACCGACAGAAATATCAAAAAAACTAAGACGATAATAAAAAATACAATTACTGCTTTATTTAGCGACAAATCTATTAATTTTTTCATAACTTTAATAATGATCTAATTTTTTTAATTGTAAATAAACTCAAAATTATCTGAATTGTCAATAATGATAAGCTATATCTAGGAAGTATAAAAAAAACTGAAAACAAACCTAAATTAGCAAGATAAAAAAAGATGAAGTAATTTGTAATATTTATACGCATACTAAACGCTGTTATGACCCCCAAGAAACTAAAAACGGAAATCATAATTTTTGGGACTATGTGTAGTGGTGAATAATACTTTGGATAACTAGAATCTAAATCAAGAAACATAAAAGCTAAAAATTTTTTAAAATACAATTTTATATACCTCGAGGGATCATCTTTAATAAACTTTAAAGCTTTCTCCATAAGTATTTGATCCTGAAGTAAATCATATTTACTTTGAGGTCCTTTAGATTTGAGTTCATCCAACTCCTGTTTCACTTCGGGAATTACCTTATCTATATTTGAAAACATGCCTGTTCCCTCTACTTTGGTCCTAGGGTGATTTCCTTTTAATAAATTGTATCCACTCGACTTCGTAATAGTTACGACGCCAAAAATTTTATAATTTCTATAAAGGTATGGGGAGATTAGAAGAATAACTATCAAACTTATCGCAACTACAGTTCCTAATTTCTTATTTTTGATATAAAAATATATTAAAGATAAAATTACAAAAACAAAATATTCTCCCCTTAAAAGCATTAATAAACCTGAAGATAAGGAAAATAAAATAATATGTTTATAATTTATTTTCATAAAAATCTTTAAAAAGGAATATATAAATAAGTTCAGTAGAAATATTTGAATAGTTATTGAAGAAATTTGAGAAACTGCATAGACATTAAGGGGAAAAATAGCAAAAACAAACGTCCCTATTAAACTTAAGTTTTTAGAAAAAAGATTTAGGAGAATTTTATAAGTTAAATAAACACTTATTACTCCAAATAGTAATTGTATGAATTGAATAGTCCATAAGAAAAGATCTAAATCAACAAAAAAATTTTTTATTACAAAAAGAAAAAAAGGATACAAAGGCGGCATGAAAATATTTGGCACTGGAACTCCTTGAACTGAATGTACGCTTAAAATATTATAATTTTCCAGATTGTTTAGTATTATTCCCCATTCATTACTCACATTTAAGTCTCTAAAAAATAGAATAGATATAACTCTTACTATAATAGACAGGATTAATATTATAGGCAGAAAATAATTCTGAATTTTTATCATTTAATTAAAATCTTATATAATTTGATCAAAAATAAAAAAGGTAACAACTTTAGAAAGACAGCAATTATGTTCCAAAAATAAGGATAAAAAGTTTTTTTTAAATTTACATTAATATTTTGATAAACAATCTTAGCAAGTTTTTGTGTTGAGCCTTTTGGAAGAATTAAATCTTTACCGAATGCGAGATTTGTATCTAAATATCCTAATGTATAAAATTGAATATTCATATCTTTCAACTTTTCATCAAAGGACATACTTTCAAAAAAAGACTCGAGGCTTCTTTTGGCTGCCGCATAATTCATATTTAAATTTCTTCCAATTAAGCCTGATACTGATCCAAAACCTACAATACTTAACTTCTGTTTGTTTAAACATTTTCTGGCATAATTTATGGTATGAACAATTGATAGATAGTTTGTAAATGTTAATTTTTTCAAATCTTCCTCACTTATATCAAAATTATCTTTTTCATGCATAAAGCCAACTGGAAAAAGAATTCCACTGAGATTTTGAAACATTTTTTCTTTGAGAAGTTTTTGATTTATTTCATTGAAAGAGGAGAAATCTAGTGGAATTTTTTCTACTTTGACATTGTATTTAATTTCAATATCTGCTTTTAGGGCTGTTAAATCTCTTTCGTCTCTGGAAACTATAATTAAGTTTTTTTTTTCTTTAGCAAATTTTTCTGCAAGCGCACGACCTAAACCAGATGAGGCTCCAATTATTAAATAGCTCATAATTCTAATCGCTTTGAAACTTCAGATTTGTAAACCCTTTTTTTATCAAATTTATTAAGTTTTTCTCTAAAATCATTTGCGTATCTGTAGGTTTTATCAAATATATTTTTTGGTATTCTAGAGTCTTTAATAATTGAGGGTAAAATCTGATATTTTAAACATAAGTTATCTATTTCATTCATAAAATTATTTGATGAATTATTTTTAATCAGATCAAAAGTTAAACAAACTTTATTATCCTCAAATCTCAAATAACTCTGCTCACCACTCATTTTTTTTAAAGAAAAAAGTGTTATGGTTGGTTTGTGTATCTTGAAGATGTTTTTAAATTCAGACATAAAGTCGTTTATTTTTGACTCAGAAATTAATAATTGACTTTCTGTAAATCCATTATTTCCAAAAAAATTAAAATAACTTTCTTTGCTGTAAAAAGGAAAAATTACTTTAAGGAAACTTTCAGTTTTTTCCTCGGTGCTTAGTCTATTCAAATATAGATATAATAAATTACAAAGTTTAATTGATAACTTATTCCATACAGGAAATAAGAAAGGCTTAAGTTTATAATTTTTATCTTTAAAGCCTTTAAAATCGATGATTTTTTTTTTATCTATAATATTTTCAAAAATAATTCCTTCGCCAAAATTTTTAATATTATCTGCTTTATGCCACGAATAAAAATAAGAAGAATTGTTATAATTAGAAATTACTTTATTGCATTCTTCAACAGATTTAATTTTCTTTTTTTTTGTTATAAATAAGGTGTTTTCAATATTTGTTAAATTAAAGGTTATCTTAACAATGGTGCCAGTCAAACCAAGGCCTCCGATTGTCAAATCAAATATTTCTTTGTTTTCTTTTTCTGAAAGATTCATCCATCCATTAATTTTATGAAATAAAAGTATGCTTTTTATTGAATTTCTAATTGTGCCATGTGTGCTACAAGATTTACCATGTGCGTTTGTAGCTATAGCCCCTCCAAGTGTAATTGAGGGGTATCCAGGTAATTGAGGTATCCAAAAATTATGTTTTAAAGTAAAATTTAGAAATTGAATTAATGTGATGCCAGCTTCTACAGTAATAGTTTTTTCATTCTTATTAAAATCTAAAATTCTATTAAATTTTTTAAAATCTAAACAAATAATATCTTCGCCGAAACTGAGTGGGCTATAAGAAAGACTTGAGCCTGTGTTTATAATTTCCCTATTTCTATGTGATATGGTTTCTAAAAGTTTGTATTTATCGGGTTTAGCTACTAAAATATTTCTTACAATATTTTTATCAAATGAACAAATCTCTTTTTTTTCAGTATTATTTAATTCCATTTATATTTTTATCCTAAAAAATAGTATTAACATTTCTTTTATTGTAAGTAATATATTTTTTAAACTTACAGATGATCCGCTACCAAATGTTCTCGGATAGGTGTGTATCCCTACCTCGGTAACGTCGTAACCTTGATATTTTGTTTTAATTGCTAGTTCTGCGCCCAAAAAAGGGCTATCAGAAACTAGATTTATTTTTCTAAGAAGTTTTTTTTTCACCAGTCTTGAGCCAGTAGAGATGTCTTTAAAATTAGTATGAAATAGTATCCTTAAGATTTTATTGTAAATCCAAGAAATTATTATTCTATTCGTTTTATATTTTTTTTTTAATCTATAAGTAATAACCAAGTCAGAATTATTGGTTTTTTTTATTAGTTTTAATAAGTCAAATACATCATATTCAGCATCACCATCAGTTTGAAAGATCCAATCTGAGGAGCAGTTTTTGAATCCAGTTCTTATTGCAGCTCCATAACCCTTATTACGTTTATGAAAAATTATCTTTATATTTTTTCTTTTAGAAAATTTTTTTGCGTATTCCCCCGATTTTTCAGGACATCCATCATCAACTATAATTATTTCATTTTTTTTTATTTTTGTTTTTTTAAGTGCGTTCTGGCTGTTAATTATCATTTTTTTTACCGTATTTTTGTCCTTATAAAGTGGAAAAATTATGCTCAAAGAATTTATTTTTTTCATTATACTTATGGTGCGCCTGCTAGGATTTGAACCCAGAACCTCCTGGTCCGTAGCCAAGCGCTCTATCCAGTTGAGCTACAGGCGCATATTTAAAAAACATTAATAAAAGAATTTAAATCTAGTTTCATTTTTTTAATAAATATCAT
>MDTD01005017.1_pt1 | contig 13170 bp, 20 predicted proteins | sample 811221 | NCBI WGS metagenome assembly MDTD01 (sample SAMN05326646, study PRJNA326480) | marine metagenome | isolation source: seawater | place: Pacific Ocean: South West | collected 2011 | reverse complement strand
TTACCTGCGATAATAAAACAATTAGTTATTACTAACTGTACAAAGATAAAAGTTCTGATGATGCAGATAATATCATCATACTTCTTTGTGGTTTCATCTTGGAAAGATCCGAGTGCGTACTTCCAGATCTTCCACACTTCAGCCATCATACCCAGTACTTATATAATGTATATATTACACCAATTAGTACGATGGTAGCGAGTGCACCCATTACATAAATCATAGGTCACCCTCCTTACGGTTCTCTGATTCTTCGATTGAGAACTCACCACCAGGATATCTAGCAGCAAGTTTAAGTGAGTTAGTATAGAACACTTCATCCAAACGAATGTCAAGTGCCCTTGCTGCACACGCAGCATACCATAGTACATCACCCAACTCTTTGATAAGATGCTCTTTGTTAGCATCGTTCCAAGGTTTCCCTTGGTACTTTAACTTCTTAACGATCTCACAGAACTCACCTGCTTCAGCAGTTAGTCCTTGAGATGCAGTATCTAAACGAGCAATGTCACATCCCTGTTCAGATAGTTGTCTCAACCTATCAATGTATTGTATCTTATCTTTACTAGCATCAGAACAAGTCTTGTCTTGGAAGTCCATGTACTTGTCTAAGTCTATCTGAAACTTAGTCTTGTCCTTCTTCTTCTTTTCATCGGTTCTAATTTTCTCTGCTGCTTGCCATGCAGTAAACCCTTTCTGTTTGATAAACTCTTCTGGAGTTTTAGGTGTTTCATCTGCAATCTTCTTAGCACCTTCTGCCATATCATCTTTGGCATCTTGTGCAGAGTTATTCATTTCCTCTGCTACTTTCTGTGCATTGTCAGTTGATGCAGGGTCAAAGGGTACAGGACCAGGTACTTCATTTTCATGGTCGTGGTCATGTCCGTGGGAATTCTTCTTGCTCATATTTTAAATGAATCGAATTTGGTTGCGGTCTTGGCAATCTCTAAGACCTCTTCTTCACTACCTGAGTCGGTAAGTTGCTGCTGTTCACAATCATACAGCTTCATCTTTGATCTGTCAATACCTATGACAAATCTTTTGTGAACTGTTGGATCATTATAACGGTTCTTTAATTGTTTAACCATTATTTGATTTACTCCCTCGAGCTCCTCTGTACTAATAAGAGCAAACATGAGGTCAGCAGTAGCAGGGAGACCAAAGGATTCGGAGGTATCAGTAAGATCCACATCAGAACTACCATATCCAGAACGAGTAGTCTGAGTAGCTGAGACGATTGGGACATTTGCTTCCACCGCAAGACCCCTAAGTTCCTCAGCAATTGCTTTAACGAACGTGTAAGAATTAACAATTGTATTTTTATAACGAGATGACGAACATATATTAAGGTAATCTATGAATATAATATCAGGACTAAACCCTTTCTTCATTGCTAACTCATTGATCAGTGACTTAAAGTGACCGACATGAGCAGATGCAGTTGGGTATTCCTTAATGATAAGTCTGCCTTGTGTCTTTTTATTTAGCTTGTCTATCTTAGTCCTAAATTGTGCCTTACTAAAGAGTGGATCTTGGAGTTGTTGGATAGGTACATTAAGTAAGTTAGCATCTATCCTTTCTGCAATCTTCTCTTCAGCCATCTCCAAAGTAATATAGAGAACGTTCTTACCTTGGAGTAAACTAGAACTAGCACAATGGCACATAAACAAAGACTTACCCACACCAGTACCTGCAAGAGCAATGTTGAGAGTTTTATTAGGAAGTCCACCCTTTGTAATCTTGTTGAGGAGTTCCAGATCGAACGGAATCTTTTCCTCAATGGTGTGGTAGAAATCGTATCTTTGATCTGCGTCTCTAATATAATCGTGTCCAACTGTGTCATCAAAACTTGTACCTAATGCTTCCGACATGATATGTGGAATAGCATCCTTACTTTGTGTCTTATCCTGACCGTCAGCAATCTTAATACTATCCATGAGAGCAAGGTAGATAGCACGTTCCTTACACCACTTTTCTGTTGTATCTAACAACCAATCTTTATTATAATGATCTCTATCAATCCTATTATCTAGGAAATCTTCGATCTCCTTAATGATTTCTTCACTTATATCTCTCCTTTTTTCTACCTCAATCTTAAGTGCCTGAGGTTCAGGCATTGCAGAGAACTCCTGTACATACTCCTGTACAGCAGTAAACAAAACCTTATTATTAATGGTGTCAAAATAATCATCCTTAAGAAAAGGCATGACTTGCCTACAATAATTCTCATCAAGGATGAGTTTACTGAGGGTGATCTCTTCGATCTTTTGCATTAGAGGTAGTGTAAATAAGTGCTGACCACCCACTTGTCATGAGACAGGGGTGCTTTTCCTGAGTGAGGGAACATCCATGAAGGAGGGAATACCAAGGCACTGCCCTCCTTTGGTTGGATGCTGTAATCTATATTATGAAAGCATGTTTCTCCACCTTTGTCAACATCATTAAGATAAAAGAACAAGGCAAGGAATCTTCTAGCACTATCATGGTTACCTACATCCACATGTAGATCAAACCTATCATTCTTTTCTTTATCATAGTGCTTGAGTTTAATTTGCTCAAATGAATTTTCTATTGGCCAGAAGTCTTTACAATTGACCTCTGCCATATAGATCTCAGAGAGACGCTTGATATATTGGATCAATTGTTGATGAATCTTAACCCATTCATCCTTAGGATTTTCTTTCTCAATCTCATGGGTAATGTTAAACATATTCCATTGAGGTCTACCCTTCTGCTCCCACCTTTCTAGTTCAGTTTTCTTTCCTAGATCAATGATATTACGACAGAGACTGGGATCTAATGCCAGAGGGTAGTGTCTGACATAATCTTTAAGCTCCATATCCGAACTCCTTAGCAGCAACTTCATCTAGTGCTTGTAGAACTTCGGGTGTGAAATATTTCTCTGGGTTACTCAAGATTTGTTTAGGATATAGATTAACTTCTCCCATCTTATATCTGTTACCTATTCTTGTAAACACTCCGTGTTTCTCTCCTAACTCAAGAAGACCATAATACTTATCAAGTCCTCTCTCATCATAGAATAGTCTTGATTCTATCTTAGCATTCTCTTTGGTGAACCTAGACTTCTTAGTCTCACATTTGATAATGTTACCGATCACATCCTTACCATCTTTCTCTTTAGATTTGCTGAGGTATATGATAGTAGATGCTGCATACTTAAGACCACTACCACCACCCATCTCTTTCATAGGTACATAAGCACCCACTACATCATAGGTATGGTTGGTAACAATCATTGGTACATTTGCTTTACCTAATTTGAGAGTAAGAACTCTGAAGATAGACTTAACAACCTGTGCTCTAGTCATGTCACGAGTATCTTTACCTGCTTCAGTATCTTCTACCTCTTTACTGGTAGATAACATACCAAGACTATCTAACACAAACATCAATGGTTTACGTTCTTCTTCTTTCTGTGCCAGATACTTATCAATAATCTTAATTGCTTGCTGACGAAACTCCTGTACAGTTACAACAGGCACAATCATCATACGATTAGAATCGATACCACGACTCTCAATCATCTCTTTACTTATAGCACTCTCAGACTCAAAATAAATAACCCCACCATCACTATGGTCGTTGAGGAAAGACTGTACAATCCCAAGACAAAAATAAGTTTTGCCTGTACTCGACTCACCTGCGAGAGCTGTGATCTTGTTCCCTGGAACTCCACCTTTGATGCTTCCTGAGACAAGAGCGTTAAAGAGGTAACTGCCCGTGTCGATAAAATTATTTGTGTCACCAGAAGCGACACCATCACTAACGATACTAGCGTATTCATTACCTATTTCTCCTGCTATGTCCTGTAAAAATGAACTTGTCATCCGAAAATATGCTCCAATGTAACTTTTTTTTCTGGTGTCCAACCTATTGCATCAAGGATACCCTTAATAGGAGACAAGAAACTCTTGTCAAATTGTACCTCATAATCCACTGATCCGTCAAGTTCGAACTCGGTTGGAAGAGTCTGGAAGAATGAGATAACATTCTCTCCTATGCGATTAGGTTTACGAAGGTAAAGGTATTTGATCTTCTCACCCTCTTGGATGAAAGGAAACTTGTTTTGTATCTTATGCTTCTTCACATAATGATTATAAAGTAGAGATCCACGAACGTGTATAGGACACCCCTTACCATATATGTCCTTGGTGGATGTAAACTTTTCTATGTTATTGCAACTACGAGGAAATGATATATCCTCCAATGGCATAGACTCAAACTTCTTTCTAAACTGTGCAATGAATTTCTGCACATCAGATTCTTGTTTGGTCATGACCAACTCAAGTGCTTCTTTAATAGCACCTCTGCATGGCATAGGTGTGGAAGACTTAACTGCTTCGATACCCATCATCTTTAGTTTAGGTTCAGCATACTGAACACCCTCACTATTCCATACATTTAAGATGTATCGTTTCTTGGCAGTCCATATACCTTTGTTGGCAATGTTCTCCCTCTTCATGACCATCTTCTGAGAGTATGCGTTTACATAGGTGGCCAACTCCTCGTAAGAATTCTCGATATACTTCTCAAATTCCACGTCACACACCTTCTCAAGGAACCTAAGTGTGCTTTGATCGCTCTTCTCTCTGTTCTGGAATACCTTCTCCACAAGAGGACCAAGGTGCAAGTAAATGCTATCGGTATCACTAGCAATAACGTAATCATAATCTTCTGTCTTTAATAATTTGTTGAGGTAAGTATTCATCTTATTCTCTATCCATCTGATAGAGACCTGTCCTGATAATGTGATTGCTTCAGCATTAGCAAGATTGTAATACCTAAAGTATTGGTTACCAATAGCACCATAGGCAGAGTTAAGTTGGATCTTTCTTGCCATCTGGATGTTATTAAACTTAGAAATATCTTTCCTAAGTTTATCGGAAGGAGAACTTTCATAGTCCTTCTTCGCTTGTATCATCTTCTTCTTATAGATCGTACGTTCATCGTAGATCCTTTGCATTATTTCTGGAAGAAAACCGTGGATGTCCCTTCTATACTGTGCTCCATTGGCACACACTGCAAAATCTCCAGAGATTTGTACATCTCTAGCGAGCAATCCTTCCACAGATGCGGATGGATGTCTTCTATCCACCAAGGTTTCTGGGCTAATGTTGTACTGCATGATGAGATGAGGGTACAGACTATTGAGATCAAAACTGACGACCCAATCGTACATACCTGGTTTAGGTTCCTTGACGTAGGCACCTGCGTATTGTTCATTCTTACGTTCTCCTCTTTTCGGTGGGACAACAACGTTTCTCTTTTTAAGATCGTTGTATATTAATGTGTCCCACATTCGCACCTGTGAATACACATCAGACAAGTTAACCTTAGCGTCATATGCTAAGGACAATGCTAACTCAATCAGTTTCATCTTGCCTTCCAACTGGTCAACAAGTTCCACGTCATGAATATTATATTCTACGAACTTCTGCCAATCATTTGTATAGAATGCTTTAAAGTTCTCATACTCACTGTGATCTAACTTGTTCTCACCTAGTTCGACTTCAGCAATATGATCCAGACGATAAGATGCTTGTGCTGAATAAGTAAACTTCTGATACAAATCAAGATAGTCAAGGACCGTAACACCTGCAATATCATATGCAAGTTGCTTACGACCCCTGATAACTATCTCCCGATCCAATACTCTGTTCCACGGAGACAGAGATTTCTTCCACTTCTCACCTAACACACGCTCGACCCTGCGACAAATGTATGGAATATCATACAAGTTGCAGTTCCATCCAGTAATGACATCAGGAGTTCCAGAGACCCACCACTGTAGGAAGTCCTCTAGCAACTCTGATTCCGTATTAAATAACCTGTACTCATGTTCCCCTTGGAACTCACGAGTACCCCAAGTAGTAATCTTCTTGGTGATGAGATTCTTCATCGTAATACAAAGCATCTCTTCACGACACTCCTCTACAGAAGGGAATCCATTATCACATGCGACCTCGATGTCAATCGTATAGATCTTCATCAGATCCATATCGAAATCAATCTCATCAGGAAATTTATCTGCTATGAATTGATATACAAATCTATCATACCCATGCACCTCTAGACCTTCCACATTCTCGTACTTCTCAATGAAAGAACGAGCATCCCTAGCTCCATCGAACCTTTTGGGATGAGCATACCGACCATCTAGAGTTTTATATTTTGACTTCTTGGTTTGATCCTGAGGTACAAAATATAACAGGGGTCTGATCTTCTCACGATAAGTGATGGCATCACCATCTTCATACCCTCGGTAAAGGATATCATCACCAAGAAGTAATACGTCTGTATAAAAACCCATTAAGTAAGTGCTCTGTACTTCTCCGCTATTTCAGGAGATGGATCAATTATAGTAAAAACATTGTCACTTGTCAAGAACAAGTCACGTTGATCCGTATGCAAAGGATACTTCTCTAATGCACCGTCCTTAGTAATCATCATGCAATTTTCTATCAGAATGGATGGTTCTTCATCCAACTCTGTCATCATTCCCATCAGGTGTATCAGGGGGTTTGATTGTAGTATCAGTATCTTTAGCATTTTCTTCTAGTAGTTCATTGTATTTGGACAGAAGGTTGTCATGTGGTTCATATATTAATGCAACCGAGGGTATCGGTACCATGATGTATGAATGTTTAGAAAGTGGCACATAGGTTTGGAACTCAACGTCCAAGTGATCTAAGTCCATTGACTCTCCTTCTTCTAATAGCATCGCTTTGTTAGGTTGTAGCGTAAGTGCATAGGCAAAGTCTAACTTGTAAGCAAGAGGTGTACCATCTTGGTTACGCATCTCCTTAACGTCAGCTATAACGTCCTCTCCGTTTTGCATTCTTACGACCCTTACGCTCATAGTCTTTCTCCATTAGTTGATTAAATGTTGTCTTTACTAAGTCAGTAAAGGATCTTCTTGCAGAGATATTCTTTTCCTCTGCGAGGATGTGTACCATCTGCATAAACTCTTCAGTATACTCAGGTGGTATGTCCACAGTTAGGGTTTCTGCCTTATCATTATACCGATGGCATAGGTTTACATACATGTTCATAGTGTTATTGGCAAACAAAAAGAGACCTCTGGGGTCTCTTTAGTTGTACATTATATATGTACGTTATTCAGATACAATTTTCAGTCCACCAGAAAGTTTTGCTTCCAGTTTATGAAGATGTTCTAGCACATGGTCTAATTTAGTACTGAGTTCAGCAACAGAGTCAATAATCTGAACGTGTTGTGGATCTGAATACTCAACATTAAATACACTTCCATCACTTCCCTCTGGATATGATGTAACTGTTACACCTGCTGTAGTAGGAACAGGTGTCGGCTTAGGATCTATCTGTAAATCAATGTCTGACGCTTTCATTTGTTTCTCTCTACTAGGGTTTATGTTAACACATTATTATGTATGTGTCAATAATCATCAAAAGATGTATTTGATTCTACCCATTCAGCGTTGTTTCTACAATAGGCATCAGCATCTATTTTCATGTGCAGGTGTGCACCTGTATGAATACCCTCTATCATTGCTACCATGCCAAGAACCATGACTGGTAGCATCCATAGAGGGTGACTCATTATCTTACCCATAGGGAAGAAATATAACTGTCTCTATTTAGAGATAGTCTTTACGAGCATGATGTTCTGGAACGATCTTTCCTAACAATACGTTAAGTAATCCGTTATCAAAGTCAACATGTTTGATCTCTACATCTTCAGACATCTGCCACATTCTAGTGAAAGATCTCTTGGCAAGACCACGATGCATGAATTCTCCCTCTTCCTTCTTATCTTCTATCTCTGCTGTCACATAGAGTTTACCATACTCTGTGTAGACTTTAACTTCTTCCTTTTTAAATCCTGCTAGTGCTACTTCTAATCTACTTTCGTGATTACTTAGATGGATTAGGTTATAGGGTGGGTAGTTACTGTTCTCATTGTAGGAAAAGAACTGATCGAAGTAACTGTCGAGTCCTATACCATACTTATTGATCTTATCCATCAACTGTGGTAGATCGGCTGCACGATACCTTTGTAAATTGCTCATAATAGTCTCCTTTGTAAGCGAGTTGTTTGATTGTGGATCCTTTCGGCATCCATATGTATTTATAGCACACTTCTTACCCACTAGCAGTAGTGCTATCCGTATAAGTACCTGGTGAACATAATTTTTTTGATAAATAGAGCTAGTAATCCTACAACTAAAACGGAGAACAATGAAGAAATTAATTTTACTTCTTGGTATGGGGATGCTGTTACCAACTGCTGCGAATGCAGATCTAGTTCATAGATTGACTACCAGTACACAGTTAACTGTAGACGGGGCAGCAACACAGAGTACAAGAATAGGTAGTACTTACAGTGTAAGTGGTAACAACATCAAAGTGGCATCATCAGACGATCACTTCGGTAAGCTAGTAACACCAAGTGGTACTGCTGCTGCAACACTTGACGCAGGTACATACGATATTAATACTACAGGCTCAGCTTTCAGCTTTAGTGAAAGTTTCGTCGCAGGTGACGCTGTAAATACTATCGGTAGTGGTGTAGACGTGACCAGTGGTGTTGTCGCAGACATGCCAGCTTTCGGTATCACAACTACTCAAAGTGGCGGTGTCGCAGGAACCCTTGCAGGAACGATAACCTCAGCAGGTGTGATGACAATAACAGCTGGTGGAGCTGGCACTACAGCTACGGGTCAATTCGTATCTGAACTCACCATAAATTAGGGATATATATAATGAAGAAGGTAGTATTAGCTAGTCTTACTATCATGTCACTAGGTACCCCAGTGATGGCGGTGCCCGTGGTCCCCAATTTCACCCAAGGCTCCATGACTAGCCACACCGAGACAACTTCTACGGTGACGGAGACCATAAATTCTATAGATTATAATACAGGATGGCAATATTCAGTGACAGGGACAGGGGTTTCCCACAATGGCGACAGCATCTTACCAGATGGAGTGACAACATCAGGAAGCATAGACCTTCTTGGAACGTCGGGAACTACACCCCAAACTACACATGGTCTGGATCTCTCAACACTAGGAGACTATACCATAACGACACCAGGAGCTGCCTTCCAACTCACAAATACATATCAAGGACCAGGGATCTCCAACCAGACCGTGATCCAAAGAGAAACCACCGTAACAAGCGTCACAGATACAACAAGTATCTTCTCCCAGTAATAGCAGCAATTACATGTTCTCCTGCTGCTATGGCTACAGACGTAGGTGGTGTTTCTGCGACTGCTAATCCAATCGCCAACTCTTCAGGCTCAGTCACCAACCAGGCAATACAAGTTTTACAAGGTCCATATATTAACAACCAATATGGTGGTGGTATATCATGTCAAGGACCTACCCTCAACATCACCCCCTTCGTTACTGGGGCGTTATCTGAACAGCATCCTTATGAATCGTACTACAATGACCCTGTTTATAATAACGCAGATAATGATGATGACGGTATTCCCGATAATCCAGGTGAAGTTCTTTACTACATTCCAACAAGAACTGGTCAGAAAAACAATACCAACCTATCCTTGGGTATCAGTGCGACAGTTTCTATACCCCTAGACAGACAACTGCAGCAGGGTTGTAAGAACGCCTTTAATACACAGATAGCCTTACAACAACAAGTCTTGGCTAATAAGCGTCTAGACTTCGAAATTGCAAGGCTAAAGAACTGTGGTGAATTGATGCAGCGAGGCATATCGTTCGCACCAGGTACACAATATGCTAAGGTCTGTGCTGATGTAGTTGTAGCTAACCATACTATAGTAGGTAATGAACATAAGGATGGTCACACCCACTCAATACCACAACAGTTCCTCAACTGGGAACCTAAACAGACATCTGTAGTGGAAATAGATAAGGACGGTAACAAGCAATTAAAGCAAGTTACATTTGAGATCAAGACTAATGGTACTGAAGTATCTACATTCTCATACGATGCTGACGGGAACGCTACGTTGATCAAACGGGAGAACCTCGGACCAAACGAGAACTTCGAACTAGAGAATAAAGACAAACCAGAAAAATGAAACTAAGGTTGCCCAAGAAAAAATTATTTAAGTATGCACTTAAAATGAATAGGTGGCCAGTGCATTGGTTTGACCAGAAAAAAGATAAAGAGAAAGAGAGACAAGAACGCATCAAAAAATTATACCCATGATTAAAGATCTAATTAACAACACAGACACCCTCCTCTCACGGAGGGTTAATAATTGCTCATACAACTTAGATAGATCTGAGTTAGCACAGACATTGGTAGAGAGTATGCTACACCATAGAGGTGTAGGTCTGTCTGCTAATCAGATTGGTATAGAAGAGAGAGCATTCGCTATGGTATCTGACATAGAGACCATGCAAGTTATTGTGGTGTTTAATCCTAAGATTATTAAAGAGTATGATAGAAAAGAAATAATGGAAGAAGGATGTCTATCCTATCCAGAGACATTCTTAAAGATAGAAAGACCATGGGGTATCGTGGTCAAGTTCGAGGACGAATATAAGAGAGTACATAAAGTCAAGATGGAAGGACTGATGGCAAGAATATTTCAGCACGAATACGATCACATGGAAGGAATTAACTTTACCCAGAAATAAAAAAAGACCCCTAAGGGGTCTTTATTATTTTAAATCTATCTCAGGAGATCCGAACATATTTTCCTACAACTGTTCGTTGTGCTATCGCAGTCAATTAGACATTCGAAGTAGTCGTCTATTAGGTCGTCTGTAGAATTGTACAGGGGTAGCGTCTCAACATGATTCCATTGTGCTAATTGATTATGAGATACTCTCATGGTCTTTCCTCCTATCTTTAAACCCATAATATAGAGGGGTTTCAGTGCATCTTGTTGCTCCGTGTGTAGGTTTCCCTGACTGCCATTATTTATGCAGCAAACACCATTTTGTCACAAAAATTTATGCCTAGTTCTTTTTCTTTTTCTGTTTCTTAAGAGGGGGTAAACCTTTCTTTTCTCTATATTCATTTGCTTTGATCTCCCACCTATTAGTATGAGGAGGAGTCCTTCCTAGTATTGCATTGACCTTAGCAACTCCTTTCTTAGCCAGTGGTTTAAATACTTTCATCAAAGCATCGGCAAGAGGTTTTGCTAACAACGCTGACGCTGCTGCAGTAGTAGCAATCGCTGCTGTAGTTGTGACCACAGAAAGTTCTGGAACATACTCACTAAAAACAATTGGTTCAGGAGGTTGTTCTATAATTTGTTCTGTTGGTGGTTCTACTTTATCTACACATTGCTGAGTAATAGGATCCCTGACCTTAGGTCTAACACAAGGGGTCTCTGGTACCTCTGGTGGAGGTGGCATTGGTGGAGGTTCTATCTTAAAGTCTGGTTTATATTCTTCTTGCTGAAATTCTAATTCATCTGAAACATAATCTATAGGATTAAATGATGGTGTACCTGCGTCACAGAATGTCTGTACACCTTTAGGATCATCATCCATTAGTTCATCATTCTTTCCTTTGTTATCCTTGTGTGCTTCCACACAACCAGGTATATTAACAATAGGTTTACCTAGTTCAGTAACAACTGGAACTGTAACATTTCTGACAACAGGTGGTTGATTATTGTTTACCTTTATCTCCCCATTAAAAGACCCCCTGATCTCTATCACTGGGATATCGACCTGTACATTGGGTACATAAGGGGGTTGTATTGTATTAATCTCCTGTACCCTTACAAATATATCATGTATAGGGTCAGACATTTATGGTATAGGGTTACTAGGTGCAGGTAAGATTGCAGGTCCTGTGGTAGGGGGAACTGAAGGTACAGCAGGTAATGCTGTCTTAACTAAACTAGGTAATGCCTTTTGTAATTCTTCGGCAACTCTTACTTTAGTTGCTTCTATAATAGCATCCTTTCTGATGAATACATATCCACCAAGACCAACTACACCAAGTGCTACAGCACCTGAGAAGATGGCAATTCCATTAATAATTTTTTGCATGATCTAATCCTCGTTGTCATGTTCTTGTGAGTATATAGGAGGTCCTAGAGTCTTGTACTCTAACTGTTCCCTAAGAAACGTTATCTCTGCTTTTAGTTCATCAATCTTCTTGATGTTTATGTCGATCTCCTCTTGGTAGATGTGAATCATACTTTCCAGTCGTTCGTTTTCAGAAATTAGTTCGTAATATGGTCTAATATCATTATAATCCATGTACAATAGTAACATGAACTATTATTTATGGCAAGGGTTCCTCGCAAGCATCGTTAAGTCCTGAAACCATGTTACCACCGATCTCAGCACCTTGGTTACCACCAAACATTGCAACCCAACCTGCAGCTAACCATCCTACGAATGGTATACCTGATACAGCAGGAGCAGCAGCAGCACCAACGCTAGTTCCGACAAGTCTTCCTGTCTGTTTTCCACCACCTACCGCCTCGATGCACTCGACGGTCTTGGCAGTTAACTTTCCCACACCACCACCTGCAGTACCTTCTACGATAGTAGATGGATCTTGCCATGATCTATGGTTAGAAACTGGACCTCCCTGATTGGTCTGTCCATCCATAACATACTCCTCAACAATCTGAGTTGTATTGTTTGCTAGTCCTAAGAAACCACCCTTTCTCTTGATGTCCTTAGTGATATGCATTGTCTTAGGATCGTTAGCAGTGTAACTAATCTTATATCCATCTTCTGATGCTGAGACAACATAGGAAGTATAGTCACCCACTGGTGGGTTGATATATGGTACCTTACTATTTTGTCTAGTTGCTAGTAAACCTATCATTCCGATATGTGATATACCAAAGACGGTTCCTAAACTAATTCCAATCCACTTGTTCATTGTCTTACTTTGTATCTGGGACTATCTTCACAGGACCTGATTCGATCCTTATTGTTTGAGCAGGAGCAGTCTCTGATGCTTTAGCTATAAGAAACTCCATATCTTTCTTAGATATGTTAGCACTACCACCATTGTCACCATTCTTTTTCTTACCTCCTGCAGCGACCCCGAAGGTAGCTAAAGTTCCTGTGAACACCGAAGCTATGAAAGTTGGATCAATTCTTTCTCCTCGTTCGTAACCTGGTATTTTAACATAATTTAAAGTTAAAATTCCTGCGGACCAGACGAGAACGACTACTCTTATTAAAGTCG
>MDTD01020347.1_pt1 | contig 13171 bp, 8 predicted proteins | sample 811221 | NCBI WGS metagenome assembly MDTD01 (sample SAMN05326646, study PRJNA326480) | marine metagenome | isolation source: seawater | place: Pacific Ocean: South West | collected 2011 | reverse complement strand
GATGTAACTTAACAGCATTATTCATTATATCGGAGGTCACTAACTCACCCATTTATCATAACAGATCAACCTTCAATGTACTCTTTAACAAAAAAAGTGCGAAACCCGTTTTACATATTCGAGCCTCTGTCAAATTAGATTCCGGAAAAAATACTTCTTAATCAGAACAAAAATCTATGAGTGCACCATTTTCAGGCCTAATAAGCTTGGGCCTCCATGGCCAAATCATTGTTATACAGGCTTGCTCTTTATCATCCTTCTTCCTTAATATATCGCCGGCCGCTTGAAAAAATTTCAGTGCCATACCAATGTTACCTATTTCCTCATAACATTTTGCTAACTGGGCAAAGGTATCGGGGTGTTGCGCACCCAAGGATATCGCTTGCTCATACGCGGATATTGCAGCCTCTGACTCGCCAAGTTTGGTGTATGTGTCACCTAAGCAATCCCACGGTTCGTATAGCGTTTGGCAATTTTTCGCAGCATCTCTGTAAGCATACATAGCTTCCTGATAATGTCCCTCTTCGAAAAAGGCGTTGCCTAGATTGAAATGAAAGGCAGGTTCACAATCGTTAAGAGCAATTGCTTTTTGAAGCAACTCAATTGCATCTTGATGCTTTCGAAACATATTGGCAGCAATACCTAACATTCCTATCGAGTTTGCATGACGCGGTGAGACCTGAAGAATACGTTGGAAAATATGGACTCCTTTGTTGAAGGTTGCCGCGCCGCCACAATATAATTGAACTCCCATTTTGAACGCGTCGTCTATTTTCATTTCTGAGTCGTTGGCACTCAATGAAAGAATTTCCGCTTTATTATCTCTATTTACTAATTCCCGAAAAAGCTCGTCAAAGCCCCCCATCTCGCGAACAGTATCCTGAGGTAACGAAACCTCAACGCCCAGAGTGCAGACTTTATCAGCTGCCTCAAACAATGCGTAACGCAGGTCATAATGCACGCATGCAGGGAAATACACGCCATATTTTTCAGCTTCTTTAACAGAAAATAAAAACGTGGATTCAGATGGCACAACTAATAAAGTTTCGACACCAGCATTTCTATTTTCTTTAATTATAGTCTTAAGTTTATTTGAGTGGCTCTGCTCTCCATTCAACGTTTCAAAGTTTCGCCGGCTCAATACAACAACAAATAACTTGGATCCTTCGCAGTGCGCTGACTTCCAATTTATAATATATGCCTTAGCTTGTGAGGTTGAACTCAATGAAGACAATTTTTTATCTAAGACTGATGTGTTTATCACATCGTTAGTTTTTGAATCGTCTTTGTTTGACCGATTGTACATAGTTTTTTGTACTGCAAGAAATTGAAGTGCTTCGTTACGGTCGGCGAAGAGTGACATACCTTTATTATTGCATATCGTTGGTATCCACCTTGCGATTAAGTGCATCATCGCTAGTTTTTTTTCGGTACCGGATTGTTCATTTTCTTGCGGCACTACACATATATGGTTAGCGGATCCGGAGGCTGAACCAACAGTCTGTTTAAAGCCTTCATACACCGCATCAAAATCATCTCCATTAGATATGGAGCCCAGGTCATAGATAATGAGCAACTCACCTTCTGCTTGAGAAAAATTTTTAGTGTCAAATTTTTGCTGCTCATCCATCATCAAAGTCGAGCCAATGCCTGGCAAAATTTGGTGCGTATGCCGGCCCTCTAACAATGTTTTTTTCCATGGGAACAGCACTAATTCTGCCTGTTTTAAATCCCGCTCTAACTTTTTGTGGCAATTTATACCATTAAGGTAACTATTCAGCGCTTCTTTGCTTTTACCCAGTTTCGTCTGACAGGCAGCTAAATCAAACCAAGTCTTCCACTTGAACGGATTTGATTCCAGGTCTGCAGAAAATGCATCGGCAGCTTTTTCAAAGCTCTTCTCAGATGAGTAGAATTCACCAAGGCAGCCAAGAATACCATGCATTTTAACACTATTAACTTTTAAGCTTTCCAATATTTTGATCGAAGCTGAAGTATTTCCCAGAAGAAATTCTGCAAGAGCCAAATTAAATGAGCACTGTTTGAAATATGGTTGGCGCTCTAGACAACTCTTCAGAACTACTTTGGATTTCTCTAACTGGCCGAGATGAAGAAGCGCTAGACCTCGCATTACAGAGACTTCAATATCATCAGGGTAAAGTGTTAAGAGGTGATCGTAAATATCCAAAGCATGCTCGAACCAACTCACCTCATGTAAGGTCACTGCAAAGCGAAAGCTTCCGTCACGTCCTGGACTTGGCCGAATTTCCATTTTTTCTAGCTCATTACGTCCCGAAGCATCATTAATAGCGTGAGAAGTTTCCAGAAAAGATTCTATTAAAACCTCGTAATTGTCATCATCCCAAATTACCCGCTGAAAGGGTGTTGCCATTGGTAATTGGCCACCAATGGGGATCCCGTAAACGCCACATGTTGCTCTCTCATCTGCTTCATTTGTTACATTAAACATCTTGTAGGCCAGATATCGAATTTTTGGATTTAGGTAGCAGACCTGTAATGGACCATTGTTTACCAACATATTAAGAAATGCGAACTCGTAAAATGCTAGGCGCAGGTCGAGATCTATCGCTGCCTCATTGAAATGGCACAAACCTTTTATTTTGTCGGGAACAGTCGAAAATACTGCATCTGTGTCACGAATTATAACGGGAAGAAATTCATTTTCATCAATGGTCGCTGCAAAGCGTGCCCAAGCATCAAGGTTACTATTGCGAGCCGGATCATTAGGAGACTCGCGCAAAGTTATAGCAATTACCTTGCGTCCCTTAGCATGCTTCTCATACCACTCCCTAACATATTGTTGTGCTCGGAGCGTCGGAGTTAAAACTGGGACTTCATCGCCTTTTAAGTGCCTGATAACAACCCCAGCAAACATAAATGCATCAATCGATGACTGAATAGCCTTTTGCGAGTCAAAAATATGGGTGGTGTAATCAACCGGAAAGATATTCGATGCTAAATTATCCTCTATAGAAGTTGCCTGTGCCCGTTTGGAGCAAACTGTGATTCCTTTAATCGAAGAAAGGAAAGAGCAAGCAGCAATATGCATATTTTGTAATCGCCAACGACTAATATCACCTGACAAATGCATCATACGGAAACCGTCATCGGCCCCCGGGACAAAAACTATATGTAATGACTTGCAACCAACCTGAATTCGTCGCATTTCTGCGCGAAGAAGAAAGCTTAGAAAGTCAAAGGTCACCGTGCATATTTGCAGATCGTAAAACGCATAAAGCACAAGGGATGACTTTCCTTTATTTACTGTCATTTAAGAGTGCCCACAAAAAGTAAAAAAGCTTTTTCCACCTGCGTACCACAAACAGACATCAATTTTTATGATAGACCTCAAACGCGCTTATCTGCCAGATCAATAATTGGCACACGAGAGCCATCACAATATAATTCCCACATTTTTTTTAGTCCTATCTGCACTGTGCGCGAAAATCGTTCCACATCACAAAGGGGAGAACTTTCTAATTTTGAAGGTAATTTTTTCCTCAACTGACGAAGAGTATCAGGATGCATAGAAAGCTTCTTCGCCAAATTTACATATTCCTTCGCTGAATTTGTTGCAAACTCTTCAAGCTTCAATGTTTCGTAAATCGTTCTGCCTGTTCGACATATAATTCTATCGTCGTAAACCCAATTTATAACTGGCACTCCATGCAAAAGAGCTTCGAGCGTAGTGCAGCCTCCCTGCTCTGGTACAGTGTCGAGGGCTATATCAATATTATGATAAATAGCTAGATGTGAAGTTTGATCAGTTGGACCTAAGAAGGATAGCCGGTCTGATCTAACATTCTTTTTAGAAAAAAAAGCTAAAACCCTTTCTTGAATGAGGGTTTCATCAAATTGACCTCCTTTTAAAATCAATCGAGAATTGGGCACGGATGCCAGCACATCAGACCACACCTCTAAACAAAGTGGGGTAATTTTTACAAATCTATTGAGACTACCGAAGGTAATGAAGCCATGTCTATCGAATGGTAATTCCGTCTCAGTCTTAGTCCTCTTTGGGGCAGTCCAACAAAAATATGGCCCATCAGCCAACACCATAGCGCCATCGTACGCATGGTAGGTTTCCTTTGGAACAACGCTGCGATCAAACCAGAAATAATCAAATTCACTGGACCCCAAGGGCACGCAGGCGGTCTCAACCTGAATTGGAGCAGCTCGGCCTGCATACACCCGTGCACGTGGACGATCACCGATGGCACCCAAATGTATAAGAATGTCAATTTTATCTTCTCTCACTTTAAATAGGACTTCCTCATCAGTAAGGTTAGAAATTTGACATTGGCGATCAAAAATATGCGTAAAATCGGGAACGGTGCCAAAGCACACATCTCCATCAATATACCCAAATAATTCAAAATCTTTTTTTTCGTAGCCGCCCAACCAGCCTCCCCAGATGTAGAGCAATGTGTTTGCGTCGACTAATTCGAGCGGCAAAAACCCAATGCGAAGGCGCTTGTTCTTTACTTTTTTCACTGCTTCATAATCAAAGTCAGGCACAACGCCGTAATTGTACTTTTGGAGATTTTCTAATCTAGAAAAATGATTTGATTGGTCTGGAGACCTCAATGAAGTCTCGGCAAAATGAAAGTATAATGCCTCGGAAGGAGCCCCAGATGCCATAATAAGAGGCTTGAGCATTTCCATGCCCTCACTATGGAAACCCCGAGTGAGAAAGACATATGCTATTCGGAATCGAAGTGCATCCAATTCTAAATCCTGCATCGCAAGAAAATGTTTTGCTCCATCAAGGGCTACTTCAATATTCCCCTGATGCAATAGCGTAGCGAGGACACCGATCAACTCATCGTGAAAATATGATAGATCATTAAACTGAACCTTATGCTTTTTTAGTAGAAAGCAAGCGGTTGAAAACTTTCTTTGCATTAAGAGGGAGTCAAACCAAAATCTTAATGCAGGCGATTCTTTGTTCTGAGGGTTTTGAGTACAGATCTTTTCGAAATAACCTTCTGCTTTTGTTGGCTGCTGCTTTTGCAGATAAATTAATCCAATCAACAATAGCGCGTGGGCCTGACTTGGTTCAGTTGATAAAACGTCAAGTAACAACGCCTCTGCCATATCCAAGTCGCCAGCCTTTTGATACTTTATAGCCGACTCTATATTTGATAGCACATCATTCATATCAATTGCTAACGCGGCAGGACGAGAACTGTCCTATAGAATCAACGGCCATCTTTTCCAACAAACGCACCTATTTCAGATAGTGTCTTATAAGCTTTTCTTTCGCCCATTTCCGGGTGAACACCGGAATAAAAGAAATATGCGTTAGAATCCATACAGTCGCCACAAAGACTGTGATCGGAACGGCACTTCTGTATTTCTTCGTGTGATACAGCAAGAAAATCCTTTACTGCAATATTGTCGTAAGAATAGGAAGCGCAGCAAATAGGAACTGTGCCATCAAAGTTAATCGCCATTCGATGTTTTTTCAGGTGGCAATCACCAGGAGAATTCTTCCGGAAGGCACCAGACCCATCAACCAACTCTGTCCATTCACGCGGATCTACCGGTAAATTTTCGAAAATTTCTTTGTCAGCCTGGTCATATTCTCCGCGAATGGCTGTGATGGTTTTTTCGACTGGCATGTAAACAGCAAAAATCCAATCAAAATGAAAATCAAGTTCTTCTGCCAGCAAGCGCATTCGCACAAAATCGTCTGAAAAATTGTGCTTGTACACCATATAACCAATTTCAATCGCCGTTTCCGATTTGGTGCGGTCTAAGACATGACGCAACAGATGCATATTCGATTTTACAATATTGATGTCGCCACGGGTATGAGTTTGCATATGAATTTCATTACTAAATCCCGACAGCGATATTCTCAACGCATCTGGCTCCGCTCGGATTATTTCCTCCAGCTTTTTTCGGCTTAAATTATGATTCAAATTGCTAGATAAGCCGACAAGGAATCCATATTCGCGCGTTTTTTTTATGAATTCGGGCAACTTTGGATGGAGCAGTGACTCCCCCCAATTATGTATATCTATCGCTATACTAACACTTGGATCATGAGATTTTTTTATTTTCGACAAGATCCTTTCATATTTATCCAAGTCCATAAATCCCTTTGGAATCCCACTATCATCAAAATTTCCAACAGGGCATGAGGGGCACCTCAGGTTACAAGTACCAACAATATCAATGTTGTAGTAATAGTCTGCTTGTCGCGCAGCATAGTACTTTTCCCGTAACTGCTCCATTTTATTAGCGTCGAACCGAACCGACAGTAATCGGTCGAGTTCCGCATTATCTAACTTTGGCAAGTGCCATAGAGCACGGGTCGCCAAATCATTATTAGGTTGTAATTCGACTACTCGCTCAAACGCCGTGATGGCCTCCCTTATGGCTGCTGATGCATAAAGACTTTGAGCAGTCATTGCCCATTGAACAATATCATCAGAAGCCTGACCATATAAATGTGCGATTGCCAAATGTGCATCCTGATCTCGATAACTTAACTCAGGAGGGTTAATCACCTCAAAGATAGGTAGCTGTGGCTGCTGAAAAGCTGGCGTTTCCCTTGCCAAATCCGTCAAATAGGGGTTTTTGCGGATACTTAAGATACAGTCAATCAAATGGGCCGTAATGGTATCCTTAGGCAGGTCAAAATTATTAAAGACATCTGAGTCTATGAATTGTGCAGTTTCAAGATTCTTAAGGGCTAAGCGCACGTAATCACACTCAGCCGCGAAAATACCAATCACACAATAGGTTTCGGCAAGACTTGGAAGCTTTTTCAAAAGTATGTTGTGTTGATTAACGCCGGAGTCCGCGCATTTTTTTTCGCTGCCAAACCATTGGTAAAGAGGCCGTGCGATTTCTTCGTATTCAGTCGAAATACCGCGCCCTTGTTCACGGGCTTTATCGAGTGCTTTGAGAGAAAGCTTGATCTGCCCTAACTCAAGAGAAATGATTGCTGCTTTTATTAACGTATCAGGCTCCAATGACGCTTTAATAATCTCAGCAATCAAATGATGTGCTTTGTCTAAAATACCCTTTTTTAGGTACTCCCGCGCCATGGCTATTCGGTCAATGTCACTGGAGCTTGATGTTTTCTCAGAAACCGTCCCACTTTCAGATTTTTCTTCGGTCGAACCGCAGAGGTCGCCCGTCCTATTGCTATCCGTTTCAGTGATTATTTCTGCAACATTTTGATATGACATATGCAGTTGTCTCCGGCTTATTGATCAATACATAGCCACCTTGGCAGCCGATAGTCACCAGCTCCGCAACGGGGAGAAGATCAACCCGAATAGGTTGCCCTTTTGATGTCCGGACGAAACTACATTAAAAGCTTGCAAATTTCACACCAAGTAGGAGGATCTGTATAAATTTGTATACGCACTACAGAAGGTTATTTGGTTGAGGAAAGTTCCATGAAAATCTTATTACTCGGAAACCGCGGTCAGTTTGGTACTGCATTCGAAAAGATATGTAGAATGCGGGGGATCGAATGTATTGCTCCTAGCCACTCTGAATTAGATGTAACGCAACCTCAGAAGATATCCCATGCGCTTTCAAAAGAAGCACCAGATGCAGTCGTTAATTCCACTGGAATCATAGACATAGGCGAATGCGAATCATGTCCATTAGATGCCTACAAAGTGAATGCGCAAGCTGCGTTATACCTCGCTGAAGCGACAGCAGAAAAAAAAATCACACTAGTTCAGACCAGCACACATCTGGTTTTTGACGGTAAAAGCCACCAACCCTACACCGAGTATGACCTTCCGTCGCCAAACACTGTATATGCAGCAACCAAACTTATAAGCGAGCATTACGCAATAACTCGAAATTCTAAAAGTTATGTGGTGCGTTTTCCAACTCTTTTTGGCCATCGGCGTAATGAAAAATCAGGTTTCGTTGAGAAAATGATCACAAAATTAATAGCTGGAGATCCTCTTAGGATCGCTGATGACCGGATGGATTGCCCAACCTGGTCAGAAGACGCCGCACGCGAAGTAGCCGAAATAGTTGTTAGTCGCGCTACCTTCGGACTTTACCATGTCGCTAATCACGGTGCTGTGAGTTATTTCGATTTCATTGCTACATTGGCAAAATTCTTGAATAGCCAAAGCGGCATAGAAGCTGCAAAGGATAAAGAGTTTATAGCAAGACCACCAAAACCACTACGCCTTGCTATTTCTTCCGACAAACGGCCAGCACTCCGATCGTGGCACGAAGCTTTGCAAGAATATTCAGAAGTCTACAGGTAAATTGAATGTCCAACGCTAAAATCCGAGAAAATTATCACTGTGGGATATGCGAAAGTAAGAGCCTTGAAGCAGTCATAAGGCTGCCAAATTTTCCAATTACCGGGGTTTTTGTAAGTGAAAGTGTCCCAGGGCCTATACAAGGTTTTGACCAGACCCTAATGATGTGTTGCGATTGCTTGCACATGCAATTGTCTCATATTATTCCGCCGGCACAACTGTATGGTGATGATTACACGCATCGCTCAAGCGCGAGCCATATCACTCCTACTGCATTTTCCGATATTCTTGAATATTTGAATGAACTGAGACCAGGTCAACAATTTAGATCAATTTTAGAAATTGGATGCAATGATTTAATGCTCCTTACACAATTGTCAAAATTGGCAGACCAGGTTGTCGGCATAGACCCTATCTGGATCGGGAAAGAAGATGATGCTGAAAAAGCTGAAAATATGAGAGTGATTGGAAATTATTTAGAAAAAGTCCAGCTATCGAAGGAACTCACTATCTCTCCAGACATCGTAATCTCAACCCATAATCTTGAACATATAGAGGAACCGATGTTGCAAATTCGCCGCCTTTTGGACACTGCAGACGATGATGCAATATTTCTGATTGAAGTGCCTGACAGCGAAGTTATGGTTCGCAATCTTCGATTTGATCAAGTTTTTCACCAGCACATTCATTATTTTAATATTTCGACCTTCCTCAAAATGTTGGAAGAGGCAGGTGGTTATTATTTTAGCCACCGAGTCCATCCAGGAAACTGGGGCGGCACAATCGCTGTGGCATTTACAAAAAAACCTACTGGCGTAAAAGTGCCGCAGACTAAGGCTGTCACCGCAAAGCAAGTTAAGAAGCAATTCAACCTGTTCAAGCGAAAGATGTTGGACTTTACGCAGACCGTTGTGGCCCTTGAGGGACCTGTGTACGCGTATGGGGCAGCCCAAATGCTTCCGACACTTGCATATCATATGGAGAGCAATCTCGCATTTTTGAGTGGTATACTTGATGACTGTAAATTCCGACCTGGCCTTACCTATCCCCATATCCCAGTGCGCATACGTCGGCCAGAGGAAGCTGACGATATTCGTGATGCGACAGTGATAATAACAGCATTGGATGCAGTTCGACCCATCATTAAACGCCTGCGGGATTTTGGCCCCGCATACATTACAACTCCTGTTCAATTTTATTAGGTTTAAGAATGGCTAAATAAAATTTACATGCTGCGGGGTAAAGTCCGGCTCTTTGAGATTTCTCGGCTGGCCACTAATGTCTGAGAGAAATCTATTCAAATAATGTTGTCGGCAATTACTCTCACAATCTTTGTTGACGTTTACTGCTTGCACGCGCTGTTGTACTTCCCAATACCGTTCCGACTCAAAAATTTCTTTAAAAGATTGTTCAATAATATTGCCCATCAGAAATTCCTCTTGGCGCACATCAAACCAATGACCGCAAGGAAAAACGTTGCCCGTACCACTAACAGCAATTAAGAATTGAGTGCCGAAACAGACATTATAATCTTTGTGACCCAAATTCCCTAACTTCACGATTTTTGGAATGACCTCGTAGCCCGGCTTAGAAAATTTTTTGGCCTCCATGAAAACGTCCCAATTATCTATGTACTCTTCCTTTGGGGAATCGAGTTTATAGTCCGATGTATCAGAACATGGCTTAATAACAAAATAATCAGCATCAAGCTGATTGCCCAGCTCAGCCAGAGGAACTACTTGATCGAAGTTTTCTTTGGTCATCACCATCTGCAAACCAATCGTGCACGGATAACCATATTTTTTCTTCGCTTTAACCATACGATCAATATTATCCAAAACCCGGTCATATTGTGGAACTTGGTGTATCTTTTCAAAGGCTTCTTTAGTGCCCGCACTGATATTTATCCTCAACCACGTCAAACCAGTCAAAAGGCTTTCGAGCTCAACTGGATCCCTCGGTATTCGAATTCCATTAGTCGCGAGCCCCAAATCGAGCCCGATCCCTTTTGCATAATCAACCGACTTGCAGAGTGCTGGATTCAGGGTATTTTCACCCTCGCCTATTAAAGCAATTGAACGAATTCCAACATCTTTAGCGTCTTTGAAGAAACGCAAGATTGCCTCTTCAGGCATGTTGAACCGTCCCTTTATATCAGTTCCGAAACCTGTCCGCCCTTGGATGACACCATAACAATAGGTGCAAGCCATATTACAGCCGGCACTTATACCCATATCAACGTGGAGGGGCGCAACTCTCTCTCCAGCCTGCCACTGAGAGACACGATCAAGGTGCCACATCAACTTGTGACCATCCATATTATAACTATCGCGTTCCTGCATAAAGCCTCTCCATCAACAAGCAGCCAAACCCTCGTCAGATATCTAAAAAAACTAAAACCCCTAAAACTTTAGAGATTTCATACTCAGCGCCTTTTGAACTTAATATAGCCTATTACTCCACCGGTACATAAAATTCGAAAACAAAATATTTTCCGAGAATCAATCTGTTTATGTTGCGACTTCTATGTCGCTTATTTTATACAAACGATCTATGCTACACATAATGTAATCAAATAATGAGCCATTTTGTCAAAACCGGTATGAACAACCTCGTCGTTCATTGAAAACATAAAAACATTGCTAAAATGATTCTCTAAAGTTGGAACGAGCCGATCAGGAGAGAAAAGATTGATGTGCCCAATCTGGCTACGTTCCGACGCATAGTCACTTGCATGCAAACTGGGAGTGCCAATAATTGCGACTCCCCCTTCTTTCAAACACCCTCTGCAATTTTTTAGAAATGCCAACTCCTCCTCGCCCCTCGGGAGATGCTCGATTACATCTAAACAGACCAAACCATCGAAGGCACTCTTTGCCTCACCGTCTTTAGAAAAGTCACGCGCTTCGTAGGAGAGGCGTCCTCGATCGTCAGGATTCTGCTCCTCAAATGGTTTTAATAAGTTGTTACGTGCGTATGTTATCTGGGATTCATCAAAATCGTAACCTACAACTTGAGCTTCAGTTTCCCCCGCCAGCATTAAGGCACCTATACCCTCGCCGCAGCCAACCTCAATTATGCGTTTTTTATTCTTGAGCATTTTTGACGCAAATTTGTAGCGCGAAAGCACAAAGGTGAAGCATTTTGGATCTTTAAGCAGAAAATAGCTATAGATCGGACCAAGCTTAAGATTCTGATCAATATTCAGTGCAGTTACTTTTTCCCATTGGGCTTTGGGATCAGTCATGGCAAACTCTAGGTTCTGATGGACTATTTTTGTAGGCATATTAATACATAACTATTAAGGATACGATGCAAACCATGGGCCAAACACTCAATGCGTTCTACGACCTTGAGGTCTGTCCGATAACCTTTGACTTCGTTAATTTTCTAATTCTTGCTGAATTAGAGAAGCGCCGACGTAAACTTAAAAATTTACATGTAACTATTGTGCCAGGTTCAAATGAGGGTTTCCGTGATGATGATTCAGCCTTTAACACCCCCAATAAAATTTGGCGCCTCGAACAAGTTGCTATTCCTGCATGTTGGTTGATGCCAGAACCAGTGCGCCTAACAATATGCAGAAAACGCTCTGACCTAAGTCAGCAATTTAATGAATTATCAAAAAATATTTTCCCTTTGGATTATCATCCGGAGACACCACGTGGCGATTTCCTCTGGTCTGGGATAGCCGCCGCTGCAGCAATAGGCGAAGACATTCCTCGTCTTCGCGCAACTGCCCAGGGCAAAGCCTACATGGCCCAATGGCTATCTAGCCTCGGCAAAGAAATAAAGCCAGTAACGATTACACTCCGAGAAAGCAGTCATAAGCCCGAACGGAATAGTAATATCGTTGAATGGGCCAAAGCAGCCAAAAAAATATCAAGCCTCGGGTTTCATCCAATTATTGTAAGCGATACCGAGAATTCGTTTAACACACCTGATCCACTTTTTAAAAACTTCAACCATTGCCCCCAAGCTGCCGTAAACCTCGACCTACGCCTCGCTCTATATGAACTATGCCAAACCAATTTGATGGTACTAAACGGGCCCGGCGTTCTGTGCTGGCTCAGCAAAAAAGCTTCCTACATTATGTTTCGGATGATCACTTCTAATGTAGAAAATAGTAACCTTGCAATGTTGGCATCTATGGGACTCACCCCCAATTCAAATTTAGCCATTGCGAGCCCAAAACAGCGACTTGTTTGGGAGACAGATACATCAGAGACTATAGTACGAGAATTTCAGAAACTTACAAACGCGATAAATGATGAAGATATTAGGGAATCACAACCACTTACAGTAGATTCCTCACTCACATTAGCACAACAATTTTTCCTCACAGGGCGCTTTGAAGAAGCCACTTCAATCGTAAAGAAATATCTCGAATCATACCCCGAAAATCCTGACGCGTGGCAGTTACTTGGTCTCATAGCTTTCAAGGCTGAACAATTTGATGTTGCAGAAAAGATGATGCAACGCGCAATAAATCTCGATGGGACTAAAGCAAGCTTTTTTGCTAACCTGGGCACCTTATATCGGCGGACAAGTCGTCATGAGGAAGCGTTGCAAGCGTTCACTAAAGTAATATTAATCGATGATAACGATGCAGACGCCCATGCTCAGATAGCAGAACTTTTGTTACTCAAAGGTGAAGAAGGTCAGGCTAAAGGCGCTATGGGAAAGGCAGTAGAAATAGGACAGCACTCGCCGGAAATCTGCGAAAAGGCAGCAAAGATTTTAACTGATTTAGGTGATTATAAAGAGGCAGTCGGTTTTTATAAGCGCGCGATTGGGTTAAGAGAGGAGTTAGAGAAAGAACGCCAAATACAAAAAGCGAAAGCACCTGAACTTGTTATTCAATCCATAAAATAAACAACGTGGGCATCTACATG
>MDTD01130201.1_pt1 | contig 13173 bp, 24 predicted proteins | sample 811221 | NCBI WGS metagenome assembly MDTD01 (sample SAMN05326646, study PRJNA326480) | marine metagenome | isolation source: seawater | place: Pacific Ocean: South West | collected 2011 | reverse complement strand
GGTGCACCTCAGGTAGCCTACAGAGAAACTATTTTAGGTTCATCTGAAATGGAATATATACATAAAAAACAAAGTGGTGGAGCTGGTCAGTTTGCAAAAGTAAGATTAAGTGTTGAACCATTGGAGCCTGGAAAAGGAAGAGAGATAGAAAATCTTATAAAAGGTGGCGCAATTCCAAAAGAATACATCCCAGGTGTTGAAAAAGGTGTCGAGGGTGTTGCAGATAGTGGTATTTTAGCTGGGTTTCCAATAATTGATTATAAAGTAAAGATCTTAGATGGTTTACATCATGATGTAGACTCAAGTGTACTAGCTTTTGAAATAGCAAGCAGATCATGTTTTAGAGAGGCTTGTCAAAAAGCTACATTAAAATTGCTTGAACCAATGATGAAAGTTGAGGTGGTCACGCCAGAGGAATTTATGGGAGATGTAATTGGAGATTTAAACAGTAGACGAGGTCAAGTTGGATCCACAGAGCCAAGAGGAAATGCTACCGCAATAAATGCTGTTGTTCCTTTAGCAAATATGTTTGGATACATAAATAATCTTAGATCCTCAACACAAGGAAGGGCGCAATATACTATGCAATTTAGCCATTATGATAAAGTGCCACAAAATGTTCAAGACGAGGTAACTAAAAAATTAGCTTAATTTATGGATAATCAAAATATTAGAATTCATTTAAAAGCCTACGATAATAAGATACTAGATTTATCTACTGAGGAAATAGTAAATACAGCAAAGAGAACGGGCGCACAAGTAAAAGGACCAATACCATTACCTACTCGGATTGAAAGATATACTGTATTAAGATCTCCACATATAGATAAAAAAAGTCGTGAGCAATTTGAGTCTAGGACACATAAAAGATTAATAGATATTATTGAACCAACACCGCAAACAGTAGAAGCTCTTATGAAGCTAGATTTAGCTTCTGGAGTAGATATAGAGATAAAAATATAGATTATGAGTATTGGATTATTAGGAATAAAAATTGGTATGACGAGAGAATTTATGGACACTGGTCAATCTGTTCCAGTAACAGTTATTAAAGTTGAAAAAGGAAGAGTGTTAGATGTGATTAGCAAGGACAAAAGAGGGTATAATGCAATTAAAATTGGTTTCTTTAAACTTAAAAATTCTAAACTATCAAAACAAATGAAGGGATATTTTTCTAAAAAAAATACAGAACCTAAAAAAATATTAAAAGAATTTAGAGTTGAAAATACAGAAAATTACAAAGAAGGAAATGAATTAGGTTTAGAAATATTTAAAGATAATAAATTTTTAGATGTAAGATCAAGAACAATTGGTAAGGGTTTTGCCGGAGTTATGAAAAGATGGAACTTTGGAGGGTTAAGAGCTTCCCATGGTGTTTCTGTCTCCCACAGATCTCATGGATCAACCGGTCAAAGACAAGACCCTGGAAAAGTCTTTAAAGGAAAAAAGATGGCAGGGCATATGGGTGATAAGAAAAGAACAATGTTAAATTTGGAAATAATAAAATCAGATTTAGAAAATAACTTACTTTATTTAAAAGGCTCAATACCTGGCTCAAAAAACTCCACTGTTTTATTAAGGGGATCTGTAAAAAAAGTGACGCGAAAGACTATTAAAGAAAAATATGATGCGAAAGTAAAAGAAGCTGCATCCAAGAAAGGTAAAAAATAAATGAAATTTCCTATCCTAAATATTGATGGGTCAAGAGAGTCCTCAATTGAACTTAATGATAAATTAGTAAAATTAAAGATCAATCATAAACTAATTAAGTTTGTTTTAGATTGGCAACTTAATCATTTAAAGCCGAGAACTGCTAAAACTAAACAAAGAAATCAAATTAAAGGCTCTACAAAAAAAATTATTGCTCAAAAAGGAAGTGGGGGCGCTAGACATGCTAGTAAAAAAGCACCTATATTTGTTGGTGGAGGTGTAGCTCACGGGCCCAAAGGATCCAAGTATAAAATTAAAAAAATAAATAAAAAAGTAAGAAAGCTAGCTTTGGCTCAAACACTTTCGAAAAAAAGTAAAGAAAATAGCCTTCATATTTTAGCCGATGTAAAAAAAGAGATCAAAAAAACAAAAGAATTTAATAAATTTTTACAAAAAAACAAATTATCAAATGTATTAATTATTTCAGACGCAGATTCACTAAAAAATATAAATAGGTCAGCTAGAAACATCAAAAATGTAAAGCTTATTAAAGAAGAGGGAGCAAATATTTATGATATTTTTAAATATAAAAATTTAATTATTACTTCATCTTCTGTTAAAAAAATTCAAGATAGGATTCTCAATGAAAAAAATTAATTATATAGACTCTATCAGACACCCAATAATTACGGAGAAAGCGACTATACTTTCAGAGCAAAATAAGACAGTATTTAAAGTTCATGAAAAAGCTAACAAAAAAACTATCAAAAAGAATATCGAAAAACTATTTAAAGTTAATGTTATTAAAGTAAACATAATTAATCAAAAAAAAAAACTTAAAATGAAACAAGGAAAAAAATCTTATAAAAGTGGTTACAAAAAAGCGATAATCACTTTAAAAAAAGGTCAAAGCATTGATCTAACAACCGGAATATAATCTATGGGACTAAAAACTTTTAAACCATATACAAAATCAACTAGAGGCACTGTTGTGTTGGATAAAAGTAGCTTGTGGAAAGGAGCTCCTTACAAACCTCTTACGAAAGGTCAAAATTTCACTGGAGGCAGAAATAACAATGGAAGAATTACCTCAAGGCATATAGGAGGCGGTTCTAAGCATAAGTATAGATTAATAGATTTTTATAGAAAGAAAAAGAATATCCCAGGAACGGTTGAAAGGATTGAATACGATCCTAACAGAACCGCACATATTGCATTAATTAATTATAAAGATAATGAAAAAAAATATATTATTTGTCCACAAGGCTTGAAAGTTGGAGATATTATCGAGGCTGGTAAAAAAGTTGAGATTAAAATAGGTAATTCACTTGAGCTCAAAGATATTCCTCCAGGTACTTCACTTCACAATGTTGAACTAATACCTGGAAATGGAGCAAAATTAGCTAGATCGGCTGGTTCTTCAGTCACTTTATCAGGCTATGATGGTGATTATGCAATTTTAAAACTCGGTTCTGGCGAGATGAGAAAAGTTAATAGCTCGTGTTTAGCTACCATTGGTGTCGTATCTAACCCTGATCAAAAAAACATCAAGATTGGAAAAGCGGGAAGAAATAGATGGAGGGGTAAAAGACCACAAACAAGAGGAGTAGCTATGAATCCAGTAGATCATCCACACGGTGGTGGTGAAGGGAAAACTTCTGGCGGAAGAAGCCCAGTCTCCCCATGGGGTCAGTCAGCGAAAGGTTTAAAAACTAGAAGACCAAAAAGAAGTGATAAATTAATTTTAACAAGAAGAAAGAAGAGAAACAAATAATGACTAGATCTGTTTGGAAAGGACCGTTTGTTCATCCTAGTTTATTAAAAAAGATTGATAAGCTTAAAGCTTCACCAAATAAAAAACCTATTAAAACATGGTCAAGAAATTCGACGATAATACCAGATTTTGTAGGTCATAGTTTTGCAATTCATAACGGAAAAACATTCATACCTATTACAATCTCGGAGGAAATGGTTGGACATAAACTAGGAGAATTTGCACCAACAAGATCATTTAAAGGTCATACTCCCGCTGATAAAAAAGCAGCTGCCACTGAGCCTGCAAAAGCTTCACCAGGAGATAAAAAATAATGGATAAAAACAATTTACAAGTAAAGGCAATTAATAAAAACGTGAGAACAAGTCCTAGGAAACTCGCATTAGTTTGTAATTTTATCAAAGGAAAAAAAGCAGATATAGCACTGAGAGATTTAGAATTTACGAGAAAAAAAATTGCTAAGGACGTAAGCAAAACTGTAAAATCTGCTATTTCTAATGCAGAAAATAATAATCAATTTGATATAGATAATTTATTTATTAAAGAGGCTTATGTAGGAAAATCTCTAGTAATGAAAAGGTATAGACCTCGTGCAAAAGGTAGAGCTAGTCCTATAAAAAAACCATTTAGTAGAATAACAATAATTCTTGAAGAAAAAAAAGAAACTAAACAAAAGGTAAAAAAATAATGGGACAAAAAATTAATCCAATAGGATTGAGACTAGGTGTTAACAGAGGATGGGATTCTACTTGGTTTGCAAAAAAAAAGGATTTTGGTAAATATTTAATTGAAGATTTTAAGATAAGAAAATTTATCAAGAAGAATATTCAAAATTCTGGTGTTTCAGAAATTATTATAGAAAGATCCTCAAAAAAATGTACGGTATCAATACATACTTCAAGACCAGGATTTGTGATCGGAAAAAAAGGTGCAGATATAGAAAAAATTAAGAAAAATATAATGAAAATAACTGATAGTGACGTTAATGTGAATATTAAAGAGATCAAAAAACCTGAGCTTAATTCAAATTTAGTTGCGGAAAATATAGCTCAACAATTAGTGAAAAGAGTAGCATACAGACGAGCAATGAAGAGAGCGATGCAATCAGCAATGAGACTAAACGCTAAAGGTATTAAAGTAATGTTAAGTGGTAGATTAGCAGGAAATGAGATAGCTAGAACAGAGTGGTTAAGAGAAGGAAGTATACCCTCCCATACATTAAGAGCAGATATTGATTATGGGTTTGCTGAAGCTCTTACTACTTATGGAATTATTGGCGTCAAAGTATGGATTTATAAGGGTGAATTAATGGCGAAAGATGTTGAAAAAGAAAAAAAAGAAAGGGTGAAAAATGCTTCAACCAGTTAGAACTAAATTTAGAAAAGCATTTAAAGGAAGAATTCATGGTAAAGCTTCACGAGCTGTTAAACTAAATTACGGGCAGTTTGGATTAAAAGCTGTTCAGCCAGATAGAGTTATTGGTAAACAAATTGAAGCGGCGAGGGTAGCCTTGACAAGATATATGAAAAGGACTGGAAAGGTTTGGACAAGGATTTTTCCAAATATACCGGTTTCAAAAAAACCAACAGAAGTAAGAATGGGCAAAGGGAAGGGCTCCCCAGAATATTATGCATGTAGAGTTAAACCAGGCAGAATTATATTTGAAATTGATGGTGTTAGCGAGGAAATAGCAAGAGAAGCTCTTTACAAAGCCTCAGCAAAATTACCTATAAAAACAAAATTTATAAAAAGATAAACATGGCTAAAAAAAAGGAAAATAAAAAATTGACTAAGGATCAAGCTGAGAAGAAAATTATAATGCTTAAAAAAGATTTATTCAATATAAGATTTAAAAAGATAAATAACCAAGTTAATAATCCTGCTCAATATAAATTAATTAAAAAAGATATAGCTAGATTAAATACAACAATTAAAAATTCAAAATGACAAAAAAAATATTAAAAGGGACTGTCGTAAGTGCTAAAAATAACAAAACAATTGTTGTTGAAGTTACAAGAAAATTTAAACACCCATTTTATGAAAAAATTATTAAAAGATCTAAAAAATATCACGCTCATGATGAAAATAATAAATTTAAAGAAGGTGAGGAAGTTTCAATAATCGAGTCTAAACCAATTTCAAAAAAGAAGACCTGGCAGGTGTTAGAAAAATGATACAAATACAAACCGAATTACAAGTTGCAGACAATACAGGAGCGAGAAGAGTAGAGTGTATTAAAGTACTTGGAGGGTCAAAGAGAAGGTACGCTGCAGTTGGAGATATCATTGTTATAAGTGTAAAGGATGCAATACCTAAAGGTAAAGTTAAAAAAGGAGCTGTGCATAAAGCTGTAGTAGTAAGAACTCGTAAAGAAATTTATAGAAACGATGGTTCTAAAGTTCAATTTGATAATAATGCTGTTGTTTTAACCGATGATAAAGGTGAACCAATTGGCACAAGAATATTTGGACCTGTAACAAGAGAACTAAGATCTAAAGGTCATACAAAAATAATTTCACTTGCCCCGGAGGTGCTATAAAATGACATTTAAAAAAGGAGTTCAGGTTAAAATTATTTACGGAAAAGATAAAGGAAAAACCGGAGAAATTTTAGAAATAAATAAAAAATTAAATAAGGTTAAAATAAAATCAATAGGTATGATTAAAAGACATGTCAAACCAACCAAAGAAAATAAAGGTGGGATAATTTCAAAAGAGAGTTTTATTCACCAATCAAACGTTAAAAATTTGGATGAAAAAAAAAATAAAAAAGTGGGTAACAAATAATGACAGCACGATTAAAAAAAAATTATGAAAAAGAAATAGTAGATAAATTAATGAAAAAACTGTCATGTAAAAATAAACATGAAGTTCCCAAAATTTTAAAAGTTATTTTGAACATGGGACTAGGAGAAGATGCATCCGATGGAAAGAAACTCAAATCCTGTGCAGATGATATAGCGTTAATTTCTGGACAAAAACCTGTTATTACTAAGTTTAAAAAATCTATATCTAATTTTAAAACAAGGAAAGGATCAAATGCAGGTATAAAAGTTACTTTACGCTCTTACAAAATGTATGAATTTATTGACAGGTTAGTAAATATTGCTTTGCCTAGGATAAAAGATTTTAGAGGCTTATCATCTAAAGGTATAGACAAGTCAAATAATTATTCATTTGGAATAAAAGAACATATTATTTTTCCCGAAGTTAACTTTGATAAAGTAGATAAGATAAGAGGATTAGACATTACAATTGTAACAAATAGTAAAAATCAATCTGGAACTTTTGAGTTATTAAAAGAATTCAATTTTCCAATTAATAACAAAAACTGAGGATATAAATGGCTAAAACTAGTGCAATACAAAAAAATTTGAAGAGAATGAAGTTAGCAAAAAAATTTGAAAAAAAACGCTTAGCTTTAAAAAAGATTATTAAAAACAAGAAGCTAGAGCTCTCAGAAAGGTTTGAAGCTCAGTTGAAATTAAATAAATTACCAAAAAATTCTGCAAAAATTAGAATAAGAAATAGATGTGAAGTTTCAGGTAGACCTCACGGTGTATATAGAAAATTAAGAATATCAAGAATTGCACTCAGAGACATGGCATCCTCTGGTAAAATTCCTGGAATAACTAAATCAAGTTGGTAGGAGGATTATGACACTTACAGACCCTATAGGAGATATGTTTTCAAGAATCAGAAATGGTCAGATGAGATCTTTAAATTCTGTAGAAATACCCTCATCAAATTTTAGAAAAAATATTTTAGAGATTTTAAAAAGTGAGGGATATATTAAAGACTTTTTTGTATCTAAATCAGAAAATAATAAAGTAAATCTCAAAATAACATTAAAATACTATGAAGGAGACCCTGTAATAAAGGAAATTAAAAGAATTTCAAAACCAGGTAGAAGAGTTTATTCAAGAGCATCTAGTATACCTAGAGTAATGAATGGACTTGGTATAGCCATTTTGTCAACCCCTAAAGGAGTAATGAGTGACGTTGATGCTAGAAAAAATAATATTGGTGGAGAGGTAATTTGTAAGGTTTTTTAATGTCGAAAATTGGAAAAAAAAACATCATAATACCAAAAGATTCTTCAATAAAGATTGAGGGTTCAAACTTAACTATCACTGGGCCAAAAGGAACAAAAAAACTCTCAATTAATGATAAAATTTTCTCATCCAAATTAACTGAAAGTGAATTTCAATTATTACCTTTAGAAAAAAAAGTAGATAAAAAGATTTCTGTTATGTGGGGGACTTATAGAAGTTTAATTGATAATGCAGTAAAGGGAGTTTCAGTTGGACATGAAAAAACTCTTGAACTAAATGGGGTAGGATTTAGAGCAAATTTAAAAGGACAAAAGTTAAATTTACAAATTGGTTTTAGCCATGATGTAAATTTCGATATACCAAAGGAAATAAAAATCTTAGTCGAAAAGCAAACTATCATTAAGATTAGTGGAGTTGATAAAGAACTTGTATCAAAGATTGCAGCAGAAATAAAAAGTCTTAAACCCGTTGAGCCATATAAAGCAAAAGGTATTAAGGAAAAAGGCCAATTTGTGCTAAGAAAAGAGGGTAAGAAAAAATAATGAAAAAGTTAAATAATAAAATTAAAAGAAAATTTAGAAATAGGAAAAAGTTAAAAGATGTTAGCTTTGATAGATTTAGGGTGACTGTAAGTAAATCATTAAACAATATTTCAGCTCAAATTATTGATGATAAACAAAATATTACTTTAGTTTCTGCTTCCTCTATTGAAAAAGATTTTAAAATTAAAAAAGTTAAAAAAATTGATAAATCAAATTTAATTGGTGAAATTTTAGCAAAAAGAGCTAAAGAAAAGAAAATTACAAATGTATACTTTGATAGAGGCGAGCACAAATATCATGGTCGAATTAAAGCTTTTGCAGAAACTTTAAGAAAAAATGGATTAAAATTTTAGAATGAGTGAAAATAAAAGAATAGAGAGCGACATCAAAGAAAAACTTGTAGCAATTAATAGAATTACAAAAGTTGTTAAGGGAGGTAGAAGATTTGGATTTGCAGCCTTGGTAGTAGTTGGGAATCAAAAAGGGTCAATAGGTATTGGTCAAGGAAAATCAAAACAAGTTCCAGATGCAATAAAAAAAGCCACTGAAGTTGCAAAAAGAAGTTTAATTAAAATTCCCTTAAAGGAGGGGAGAACACTGCACCATGATGTAAAAGGAAAAAATGGATCAGGCAAAGTTTTCCTCAGAGCCGCACCCGCTGGTACAGGGATAATTGCTGGCGGAGCAATAAGATCTGTTTGTGAAGTTTTGGGAATTCAAGATGTTGTAGCTAAGTCTCTTGGTTCAGCAAATCCACACAATGTTCTCAAAGCTTGCATTAATGGTTTAAGATCTCAAATATCACCAAAAAATCTATCAGCTTTAAGAGGAAAAAAAATTTCTGACATTGTTTTAAAAAGGGAAGCTTAATAATGAATTTAGATAGTCTAACAAAATTAAATAAGAAAAAAATTAGAGTAGGAAGAGGTATTGGCTCTGGAAGAGGAAAAACCTCTTCTCGTGGTCATAAGGGTCAGAAATCAAGATCAGGTGTTGCAATTAAAAGTTTTGAGGGCGGTCAAATGCCATTATATAGACGATTACCTAAAAGAGGTTTTAAATCTTTAAATAAAAAAAATGTAGCCATTTTGAACTTATCAAAAATTCAAAATATACTTGATAAGGATAAAAATAATTTAAAAGACATAATTGATATTAAAATTTTGAGAGAAAAAAAACTTATTAGTAAAAAATTTTCAAAATTAAAAATTCTTGGTAGCGGAGAGCTAAAAAAAAATATTGAAATTACAGCCCACTTTGCTTCAAAACAAGCTTTAGAAAAAATCAAAAAAGCTGGTGGAAAGTTGAATTTAGTTAAAAACAAATAAAATGTCTTCGGAATCTTTAAATACAGCAGGTGCTTTTAGCCAAGCAAAAGATTTAAAAAATAGAATTTTTTTCACTATTTTAATTTTGATAATTTACAGACTTGGAACTTATGTCCCATTAGCAGGTATTGACCCACAAGCTTTAAAAGAAATCATGGCATCAAGTCAAAAGGGTTTACTGGGTATGTTTAATATGTTTTCAGGTGGAGCAGTTACAAGAATGGCAATATTTGCATTGGGAATAATGCCATACATATCATCATCAATTATTGTACAATTATTAACTGGTGTTTCTGATTATTTTAAAAATTTAAAGGAGCAGGGAGAGATAGGTAGAAAAAAAATTACTCAAATAACTAGATACGGCACAGTGTTAATTGCAGCACTCCAAGGTTACGGTGTATCCGTTGGGCTAGAAAACGCTGGTAATTTAGTAATAGAACCAGGTATGTCATTTAGAATAATTACAACAATTTCTTTAGTGGCAGGTACCACTTTTTTAATGTGGTTAGGAGAACAAATTACTTTAAGGGGTGTGGGCAACGGGATTTCATTAATTATTTTTTCAGGTATAGTGGCAGAAATACCTAGAGCGCTTGCATCTACTTTTGAGTTAGGAAGAACCGGAGCTCTATCCGCAGTTATGATTGTGGGCATATTTATTTTAGTCATATTAACAGTTTTATTTATTGTTTTTTTTGAAAGAGCTATGAGAAAAATATTAATAAACTATCCTAAGAGACAAGTAGGTAATAAGATGTATGGTGGAGAGTCTTCTCATTTACCTCTTAAAATAAATACCGCAGGTGTAATTCCAGCAATTTTTGCGTCTGCATTATTATTATTGCCGATTACAGTTTCAAATTTTGGTTTTGCAGAATCTGATAATTTTTTGAAAATTTCTTCAATGTTTACTCAAGGTCAACCTCTTTACATGTTGTTGTATGCTTCTGGAATAATATTTTTTTCTTTTTTTTATACTTCAATAGTTTTTAACCCAAAAGAAACAGCAGAAAATTTGAGAAAATATGGTGGCTATATTCCCGGAATAAGGCCGGGCGAAAGAACTGCCGAGTACATAGAAAGTATTTTAATCAGACTTACAACTGTTGGCTCTTTATACTTAACATTTGTATGCTTAATGCCGGAATTTTTAATTGCAAAATATCCTATACCGTTTTATTTAGGTGGAACTTCAATTTTGATTGTAGTTGTAGTTGCAATGGATACCGTCACTCAGGTTCAAACTAGATTAATGAGCTCTCAATACGAATCTTTGATTAAAAAAACTAAATTTGGAAAATAACTTATTTAATGAATCTAGTAATATTTGGTCCTCCAGGCGCAGGTAAGGGAACACAATCGAAGTTTATCTCAAATAAATTTAATCTTCATCAATTATCAACTGGAGAATTACTTCGTATTGAAATAAAAAATAAAACACCTTTGGGATCCAAGATTTCTTCAATTATAAATTCCGGAGATTTAGTTTCAGATGATATTGTAACAAATTTAATTGAAAAATATGTTTCTCAAAATACTTTTAAAGATAGACTGATTTTTGACGGCTATCCAAGAAATTTAAATCAAGCAATAAATTTAGATAAACTGTTGAAAAAATATGACCAAAAAATTAATTTAGTTTTAAATCTATCTGTAAAATTAGAAACAATAAAAAAAAGAATACATGAGAGGAGATCACAAGAAAAAAGAGCTGATGATAATGAAGCTATAGCGATAAAAAGATTTAAAAATTATGAAAATTCTACAAAGCCAGTAATAGATTATTACAAGAAATCAAATTTACTTAAAGATGTTAATGGTGAGGCATCTATTCCTGAAATTAATGTTGAAATTAGCGGTATAATTGAAAGTATCTAGGGTTGACTTTGAATGATTACTCAATATAAATACGCAGGAAACTTGATTTCATTTAACATATGGCACGAATAGCAGGAATAAACATTCCACAAAATAAAGTTGTTAGTATTGCATTGACGTATATACATGGAATAGGGCTATTTTCCTCAAAAAAAATTTGTAATAAATTAAATATTCCATCAAACAAAAGAGTTAATCAACTTTCTGAAGAGGAAGTTTTGAAAATTAGAGAATTCATCGACGCAAATCACAAAGTAGAAGGTGATCTTAGAAGAGAAGTCTCTGTAAACATAAAGAGATTAGTTGATCTTGCATGTTACAGAGGTACACGCCATAAGAAAAAATTGCCAGTAAGAGGCCAAAGAACACAATGCAATGCAAGGACTAGAAAAGGAAAAGCTATTGCAATAGCAGGCAAAAAATTAACTCCACTTAAAAAATAGATCATGAATAAAAAAATTGAGAAAACTGATAAAGAATTAAAAGACAAAAAAAAAGAGGTAAAAAAACCAAGTTCTTTTAAAAAAAAAAATAAAACAAAAAAAAATATTACTTCGGGTATAGCTTATGTTTACTCAACCTTTAACAATACGATTATTTCAATAGCGGATGAAAGTGGCAATGTTATTTCTTGGTCATCAGCTGGAGCAAAAGGATTTAAAGGTTCAAGGAAATCTACACCATATGCTGCTCAAGTTGCTGCTGACGATGCTGGAGCTAAGGCCTTTGAACAAGGTTTAAGAACTCTTACTGTTCAAGTTAAAGGACCAGGCTCTGGAAGGGAAACAGCTTTGAGATCTCTTCAATCTAGAGGTTTTAGAATTACATCAATCAAGGACACAACACCAATGCCACACAATGGCGCTAGGCCACCAAAAAGGAGGAGAGTATAAATGGAAGCTTCATCAAATATAATAGATAAAAATTGGAAAGCTTTAATTAAACCAAATAAATTAGACATAAAAAGCAATGAAGACAAAACTATTGCTACGGTGGTAGCAGAGCCTCTTGAAAAAGGATTTGGTCAAACTATTGGCAATTCACTTAGAAGAATTTTACTATCTTCTATTCAAGGCGCAGCAGTAACAGCAATTCAAATTGATGGAGTTTTACATGAATTTTCCTCTATAAAAGGTGTGAGAGAAGATGTTACTGATATCGTTTTAAATGTAAAAAATCTTGCTATTAAATCTTCAACTTCAAATGCAAAAAAAATTATCTTAGATATAAAAGGTCCAAAAGAAGTTAAAGCTAAGGATATTACATTAGTTCCTGAAATTGAAATTTTAAATCCAGAACAGACAATTTGCAATTTAGATGAAAAAACCCATTTTCACATGGAATTAATGGTAAATACTGGTAAAGGTTATATACAAGCAGCGAAAAATAAATCAGAAGAAAGCCCTCTAGGTTTAATCTCAATTGACTCCTTGTTTAGTCCAGTAAAAAAAGTTTCTTTCTCAGTTGAGAATACTCGGGCTGGTAGCGCATTGGACTATGACAAACTATTGATGACAGTTGAAACGAATGGAACTGTTGATGCGGAAGATGCTATCGCTTACTCTGCAAGAATTTTTCAAGATCAGCTTTCAATGTTCGTGAACTTTGAGGATCCAAAGGAGGTTATCAAAGAAGTAAAATCAACTGAACCTGAATTTAACAGAAATCTTTTAAAGCGTGTTGAAGAACTGGAGCTTTCAGTCAGGTCTATGAATTGCTTGAAAAATGATAATATAATTTATATAGGCGATTTAGTTCAAAAAACGGAACCCGAAATGCTAAGAACTCCCAATTTTGGACGAAAATCTTTGAATGAGATAAAAGAAGTGCTTAATACAATGTCTTTGTATTTAGGTATGGAAATACCTAATTGGCCACCTGACAATATTGCAGAATTATCAAAGAAACTAGAGGAAAACAATTACTAATGAGACATAATTTAGG
>MDTD01100242.1_pt1 | contig 13173 bp, 14 predicted proteins | sample 811221 | NCBI WGS metagenome assembly MDTD01 (sample SAMN05326646, study PRJNA326480) | marine metagenome | isolation source: seawater | place: Pacific Ocean: South West | collected 2011 | reverse complement strand
TACAAGTTAAATAAATTTATTGCTTAAAAAGAGATTTTTTTTATTGATAATTATTTGATTTTTAGATTATAATTAAATTAATAATAAAAGGAAACCCAGTTATGGCTAATCAAATGGATATGAAAGAGACTTGTTGCAAATACACTTGTTGTGCCGATGGTTGTTGTAGTGATGGTTGCAAAACTGGGGAGTGTAGTAGTACTTGTTGCAGTAATGGATGTTGTGGCGATTCAGAAAACTGCTGCTCCTAGTCTATAAACTTATCCTTGATCATTCCACAGTAACTGATTTAGCTAAATTTCTGGGTTGATCTACATCCGTACCTTTTTTTACCGCAACAAAATAAGCCAGCAATTGTACAGGAATACAATATATAATTGGCTGTATATACTCATTTAATTCAGGTAAAATAATTTTTTTAATTTTTTTTGAATTTATCTTTGAATTCCCTTTTTCATCTGTCACCAAAATTACTCTTCCACCTCTTGCAAGAATTTCTTGCATATTAGAAAAGTTTTTTTCAAATAATGAATTCATTGGTGCAATTATAACTACAGGTACTTTGTCATCTACCAATGCTATTGGACCATGCTTCATTTCTCCAGATGCATAACCCTCCGCATGAATGTAGGATATTTCTTTTAGCTTAAGAGCACCTTCCATTGCGATAGGAAAACAATTTCCTCTGCCAAGAAAAAGTGCACTCTTGGAGTCAACTATTTCTTCACTAATTTTTTTTATTTTATCACTCAATTCTAGAGCTAAAGACATTTTACTTGGCACCTCTAAAAGCGCTTCTGTTAATTTCTTTTCAATCTCTTTAGAAATCATTTTTTTTTCTCTGGAGATAACCAAACAAAGGCACGATAATATACTTAGCTGAGCAGAGAAAGCTTTAGTTGAAGCAACACCTATTTCTGGTCCAGCAGCAATTGATAATGTGAAATCCGATTCTCTAGAAATACTGCTTTCATTTACGTTTACAATACTTAGAATTTTACTCTTATTCTTTTTTGCAAATTTTAAAGCAGCTAATGTATCTGCTGTTTCACCAGATTGAGAAATAAAAATTGAGAGAATTCCGTCCTCTTTAATATAGTCCCTGTATCTAAATTCTGATGCGAAATAAGGAATAGATCTTATACCTGAAAATTTTTCAAACCAATATGAAGCAATTTGACAGGCATAATAAGATGTTCCACATGCTATAAGGTTTATCTTAGAAATTTTTTTCCAGTTAATTTTTAAATTTGGAAAATTTATTTTTTTATTTATTGGATCAAGAAACCTTGATAAAGAATCACCAATAACATGAGGTTGTTCATAAATTTCCTTTTGCATATAATGGCTAAAATTTCCCTTAGAAAAACTTTCACCAGAATGAGATGATTTTTTCATAACTCTTTTTACTTTTTTAAAATCTTCATCAAAAATTTGATAGGATTTATTTTTTATGAAAACTGTATCACCCTCTTCAAGAAAACAAACTTTATCTGTAAATGGCGACAATGCAACGGAGTCTGAACCTAAAAAAGTAGAATCATCGCTAATTCCAATTGCAAGTGGACTTCCTTTTTTTGAGCCAACTAACAAATTAAATTTTTTAAAAATTATAGCGAGTGCAAAGGCACCTTCCAACAAGCCTAGGGTTCTCTTTACTGCTATTTCTGGAGGATTGCTTTTTAGTTCCTTATTTAATAAATGTGAAATAACTTCACTGTCAGTTTCAGATTGAAAGATACAGCCTTGTGAGATAAGTCTCTTTTTTAGCTCAGAGTAATTTTCAATAATACCATTGTGTACTATTGAAACTTCATCAGTTGTATGTGGATGCGCATTATTTGTTGATGGTATACCATGTGTAGCCCATCTTGTATGACCAATTCCTATTTGTCCTTTAATTTTCTCTAAATTTATTTTTTTTTTAAGATTGATTAACTTTCCTTTCGCTCTAATAGTTTTAATTTTTTTATTTTCTAAAATTGCTACTCCAGATGAATCATAACCTCTATATTCCAATTTGGTTAATCCTTTAATAATCTGACTTATTACAGGATAATTACCTAGTATTCCAAAGATTCCACACATATTTTATTTTTTTTGTTTTTTTATTAATTCAGATTTTCTATATACCACTGTTCCAGAAGATATATTTTTATCTATTACGGTACTTGCACCAATTATTGAATTTTTTTCAATTTTAATAGGTGCAATTAAAGAAGTATTTGAACCTATGAAACAATTTTCTGAAATAATCGTTTTATTTTTATTTTTTCCATCAAAATTACATGTAATTGATCCTGCACCAATATTTGTAAACTCTCCAATTTCTGCATCACCTATATATGATAAATGGGAAATTTTTACTTCGCTTTTTATTACAGATTTTTTTATTTCTACAAAATTTCCTATTTTTGCACCCTCATGAATTGTTACCTGATCTCTTGTTCTAGCAAATGGACCAATTTCAACGTTTTTTTTAATTTCTGAATTTTCAATGTGACTAAAACTTTTAATTTTAATATTATTTCCGATTTTAACATTTTTACCAATTATAACGTTTGGAAAAATTGTTACATCTTTTCCGATTTCTGTATCTAAACTAAAAAAAACTGAATCTGGATCATTAATTGTAACTCCAGAATTTAAAAATTTTTTTCTAGTTAAAGACTGGAATTCTTTTTCAACTAAACAAAGATCATTTTTATCATTTACTCCTAATGTTTCTCTGTGATTGCATTCAAGATGATTCACTTTTAGATTTTGTTGGGAAAAAATATTTACAAGATCTGTAAGATAAAATTCCTTTTTTTTATTTTTATTATTTGTCTTATCTAAATTAGAAATCAATAGATTAGTTTTCACAATCATTATTCCAGAGTTACATAATTTAATTTTTTTTTGTTCAGTGTTTGCATCTTTAAATTCTATGATTTTTTCCAGCTTATTATTTTTTATAACCAACCTCCCATAAGAGTTGTTCTCATTTTTAGGTTTCATAGAGAGCACGCACAAATCTGAATTCTTAGAATTAAATTTTTCCAAAGCTCTTTTCAATGATCTTTTTGAAACCAGAGGTGTGTCTCCAAACAATATAAGTGTAATTTTACTCTTTGCATATTTTGGACTCTGAAATGCAGATTTAACAGCATCAGCTGTTCCCAGTTGATTTTTTTGTATTATATATTCAATTTTATCAAAGCTTTGTTTTAAAATATTACTATAGTAATTAAAATTCTTTGAAACTATTGTTATAATTTGCTTAGGATTAAGTGCTTTTGCAGTTTTAAGAACATGATGAATCATTGGATAATTTCCAACTTCATGAAAAACCTTTGGTTTTTCAGATTTCATTCTCGTACCTTTACCTGCTGCTAAAACAATTATAGAAAGATTCATTTAACTAAAACTTGAAAAAAGAATTTAAATTATATTATAACCTTTTATCTTAAAGAAAAATTATTTTATGAAAAAAAAAATAGACAGTATTATTTTTGACTTAGATGGGACCATAATTGATAGTGGTCCAGATTTATTAGACTCGCTAAATTTCGTTTTAAAAAAAAAAAAACTACCGTCAATAAGTAATAAGGTCATTGGCAATCTTGTTGGAGGTGGTGCTTCTGCAATGATAAAAAAAGGTTATGAATATATAGGTAAAAAGATTGATGACAGGGAAGTCAAAGAACTTGTTGAAGTTTTCTTAGAATATTATTTTCAAAATTGCTCAAAAAAAACTACAATATACGATGGTATCCAAGATTTTATTATAGAAATGAAAAAGAAAAATTTTAAAATTGGTTTGTGCACAAATAAAAAACAATATTTAACTGAAAAGATTTTAAATGATTTTAAAATAAATAAATATTTTGATGCTATAGTTGGTTCAAGTATAGATATCAAACTTAAACCTGACACTGAAATGCTGGAACTTTGTTTAAATAAGCTAAACTCTATACCTCAAAATTCTGTGATGGTCGGTGATAGTCAGAATGACGTTATCCCAGCTAATAAACTTAATATGACATCTATTTTTGTTACTTATGGATACGGTAACTTAAAAGAAAAAATTCGGCCAGATTTTACAATTAACAAAATTAATTTGCTTAAAGACTTTTTAGTGATTTAAATTTTTATTCTCTCATTAAAAAAAAGATTGATTTCATTCAAGCCTTGGTAAATTGTTAAAATTGCTACAATAAGAGCCAAAAAACCAATAATATAAAGATACTTATAAAACTTTGGGTCCATATTAATTATTATAACAATGATTAGATTATTAAATAAAAAAAAATACAAATTTATAAAAACTAAACTAAATTATTCTTAATAAAATAGAATTGTGGAAGAAAATATTTTTAAAGAAACTAGTAAAACAAAAAATCTTGCATGTGATTTTCTCAGGAAAGGTGAAATTGTTGCTATTAAAGCTGAGACTGTTTACGGACTAGTCTGTGATGCAAGTAACCAAAAGTCAATAAGTAAGATTTATCAAATAAAGAAAAGACCAAATTTTAACCCTTTAATTATTCATGTTAACTCAAAAGAGATGGCTGATAAAATTGCTTTTTTTAACGATGATGCTGTAAAATTAATTAAAAAATATTGGCCAGGCCCACTTACGCTAATTTTACCCAAAAGAGAAACTAAACTTATACATGATAAAGCAACTGCTGGACTAAAAACTGTTGCAGTAAGGATGCCTAAATCAAGGATCTTCTTAGAGATAATAAGCTTATTACAGAAACCTGTTGCTGCTCCTAGTGCAAATGAAAGTGGGTATATAACCTCAACAAATGCTGAACATGTAAAAGAAAGTTTTGGAGATAATTTAAAAATTATCATAGATTCTGGAAAATCAACCTTAGGTTTAGAGTCTACAATTATTGATATGACAAAAAAACCTTATTTAATTAGACGTCTGGGGATTATTACAAAAGAGAGTATATTAAATACCCTCGGGATTCATACCGTTTTATATAATACTTCGATTTCATCTAATAGGCCTAATTCTCCTGGGCAACTGTCCAAACATTATTCACCAAAAACTCCACTAGTTTTAAACGTTATAAAACCAAAAAAAAATGAAGCTTTTTTAGCTTTTGGAAAACAGTTAAATAAAAATAATTTCACTCTTAATCTTTCAGTCGATGGTAATTTAAAAGAGGCAGCACATAATCTGTACGATTATTTAAGAAGATTGGATAAAATGGAAAAAAAAAGAATTGTTGTATCACCAATTCCTTATCAAGGAATAGGTGAGGCAATAAATGAAAGATTAAAAAGAGCATCAAAAAAAAATGATTAAAAAATATAATGAACTAGTAAAATTTCTTGAAAAATCAGAGTACTCCTTTGACAAAAATTTAATTAAAAAACATTGTATGGATTGGAGAGAAGAATTTTTTGGAACTTCAAATCTTATTATTTTTCCAAAATCTGTAGATAAATTATCTAAAATTGTAAAAATCTGTAATAAAAAAAATATAAAGATTGTTCCTCAGGGGGGGAATACAGGTTTAGTTGGAGGTTCAGTTCCCAGAAAAAATAAAAATGAAATAATAATCAATCTTTCAAAGTTAAACAAAATAAGAGAGGTTGATTTAATTGGAAGTTCTGTAACTATTGAAAGCGGGTGTATTTTAGAAAATATAAAGAATGAACTTTCAAAATATAATCTTGAATTTCCACTATCCATGGGATCAAGAGGTAATTGTCAAATCGGTGGAAACATATCAACCAACGCAGGTGGTGTCAACGTGATCAAATACGGAACATTAAGACATAATGTTCTTGGACTTGAGGCAATCTTATCAGATGGTACAATTTATAGTTCTCTAAAAAAAGTAAAAAAAAATAATACTGGCATCGATTTAAAGCAACTTTTTATTGGGTCAGAAGGAATTTTAGGGATAATTACTGCTGCAACCATTCAAGTTTATCCATTACCAAAAGAAAAAATAGTTATCTGGTCGTCTTTTTCTAATTTTAATGATGTTTTAAGTTTCTATGGATATATGACAAGAAAATTTAATAATTTAATAACCAGTTTTGAATTTATGAATAAATTTTCAATTGAAATTTTAGAAAAACATGAACTTAGAATCGATAATCTTAAAAAAAATGAATGCTATTGTTTAGTTGAAATCTCTAACTTTCAAAATGTTAAAGATTTTAATGAATTTATAATTAATAATATTGATTATGAAGCAATTAATACTGATGATCTTATTATTTCAAAATCTGAGTCAGAAAATAAAAAATTATGGAGTTATAGAGAGTCGATCCCTTTAGCCGAAAAGAAAGAATTATTTATAATTGCACATGATATATCAATACCTCTTCAAAATATTGAAGGTTTTGTAAAACGAACTACACAAAAAATAAAAAATTTTAAAAAAAATTCTGAAATTATTAATTTTGGACACCTTGGAGATAACAATCTTCACTTCAATGTTTTAATAAAAGATGATGAACTTAAAAATAAAAAATTGATTCAAAAGTCGATTAACAGAATTGTTTATGACGGTGTTAATTATTTTGAAGGTTCAATAAGTGCAGAACATGGAATTGGACAACTTAGAAAAAAAGAACTTACAATGCATAAAAATATTGATGAAATAAAAAGAATGAAAAGTTTAAAAAAACTTTTTGATCCAAAGAATATTTTAAACCCTGGAAAGGTAATCTAATCTAAAAATTCCCTATAAATTGTATTCGCTTCTTTACAATTGTTTAATATATTGTTTTTAGAACGAAAAAATCCTCTTAGATACAATATGAACCAATAAGAAAATAAACTTGCTTTTTTAAATCTTTTAGCAAATCTCCAAGCTCTAGCAGTTAATCTTCTTTGAGCATACAATTTATATTTTATATCCATGTTAGGATTATCTTCTAAAAAAAGTTCAAGCGCTTTTGATACTCTGCTTATTTGATTGTTTTTTTTTTCAGAGATTTGACCTGGAGCATTCAATGGCAGGATTGTAGTTGGAAAATTTACCATTGCAAAATTTCCCAACAATGAAAGTCTAAGGGTTAATGAATATTCTTGACTAAATTTTATTCTTTCATCGCATCCACCAACTTTTTTACAGAACTTAGTTCTTACTAAACATTGAGAGGGATTAAACATAGAATTTCTCATAGCTTTTCTAACTGTATTTTTGACAATAGTGTAATTTTGATGATTAAACTCTTGATCTAAGTCAACCTCTTTCAAGTTGTGTACTTTTCTTTGCAAACCATAAGCAAGAACAAGATTAGGGTTTTTTTCTAAAATATTTAATAGACATAAGGTTGTGTCACTTAAAATAATATCATCTGCATCAAGGAATTTAATATATTTCATTTTGGCAGCTTTTATACCTTGATTCGTTGCATGTGCTGATCCACGATTTTTTTGTATTATAATTTTACAATTTTCCATTTTTCTTGTTTCTTTTTTAAGAATTTTTAAAGAATCATCTGTTGATCCATCGTTAATAAAAATAAATTCTTTTTTATAAGAACCATTTTGATTTTTTAGACAATTTATTACTAAGCTTAAAAATGAAGATTTGTTGAAAATTGGAATAATGAATGACACAGAACTCATTTTTATTTTATTTGAATCAATTCTTTAACAAAACTTGTTTTTCCAAACGCTGAAGCTTTTGTATCTTCATATCTTTTTTCTATAACAGTACCCACTCCATTGCAAATCCATTCCTCACTTTTAACATCAACCTTCAAAGGTCCTGATCTATCATCAGCGATAAAACTTGTGGTTCCATTACCAATGACATGATAACAATCATTAAAAGTGACACCTCTATGTTTAAATCTTTCAATTTTTTTTTCTAAAATATATTTCATATCAATTTTAGTCTCAGGTCTAAAATTTCTAACAGGAGGTTGGTGACCTTTTGTCAAAAAAAGCTGTTCTTTTGTTATCCATTTATTTTTTTTGAATAATACATTAGGATAAACATCTTTGCTTACTGGCTCAACTAATCCTTCACTCGTTTTTAAAATTACTGATGATCTGGATAGTTTTTTATCATATCTATCTAACCAATATGTATAATAATTTCCATTTGAGTGCAATCTCACCAGTTCAATACCATCCTTTTTTTTGTGTGTTTTAATATTCGTTATTAAAAGTCTTTTCTCAGATTTTTTTCCAGTATAGCTTGAAAACAACTCAATAGAGTAAGTCCATGTTAAACCTTGTTTATAGGGAAAATAATCTTCTTTATTTTTGTTACATCCAATTAAAAATAAAAAAAATAAAAGTAAAATAAAATTTTTTAACATCTGGTTAAGGTGCCCAGGGGAGGAATTGAACCACCGACACAGCGATTTTCAGTCGCTTGCTCTACCAACTGAGCTACCTGGGCAGGTTATTAAAATCATGATATTAATTAAGCTTTTAATTTTTACAATGCAATTAATAAATTTGCTACTTAAAAAATCCATGACTCATTAAAATATTATAAACATCACTTAAAGAAAGACCAACTACATTAGTATACGAGCCTTTGATTTTCTTTATGAATTTTGTTGCCATGCCCTGTATAGCATATCCCCCTGATTTTCCAATTCCTTCATTCAAAAGTTTATCATTAGCAAATTCTTTATCGTTAATTTTATGAAAATAAACTTCTGTTTTAACCAATTTTTTTGAAACCAATCCATTCGGTGAAATTACACAGATACCTCCATAAACAAAATGTTTTTTCCCAGAAAGCTCTTTTAAATAATCTTTTACCTTTTTTAAATCTTTAGTTTTGTTGTAAAATTTTTTTGCCCTGTAAACAATTGTATCTCCAGCAATTATAAAGTATTTTTTGTTTTTTATTTCTTTTTTTTTTTTTACTGCCATAGCTTTTTCGAAAGCTAACTCTAGAACTAATTTTGTAGGATTTTTATTTTCAAATGAAGATTCATTTATTTCGGGGGCAATAATCTTTAATGGGTTAATACCGATTTGGTTTAGAAGGTTTATTCTTCTTTCTGAAGTTGAGGCTAAAATTAATGATGCAACCAAAATAAAATTATTTAAATCTAAAAGTTATTCTACCTTTTGTAAGATCGTAAGGAGTCATTTCAACTGTAACTCTATCTCCAGCAAGAACTCTAATTCTAAATTTTCTCATTTTTCCAGCTGTGTGCGCAATAATTTCGTGATTGTTATCTAACAAAACTCTGAACATGGCATTCGGTAAAAGTTCTTTAACTGTCCCATTAAACTCCATCAGTTCTTCTTTTGCCATATTACTGTATCCTCTAATTATTTTTTATTCTGCATTCTATTGATAAAGCATGAGCTTGTAAACCCTCTTCATAAGCTAGCGTGATAGCATCTTTTCCAATAATATTTAAATTTTTTTTATTACAGCTAACTACTGATGTTCTTTTAAAAAAATCCAGTAGATTGAGCCCTGATGAGAATCTAGCTGTTCGATCTGTAGGAAGAACATGATTAGGACCAGCAATATAATCTCCAATAGCTTCTGGGGTATATTTACCTAAAAAAATAGCACCTGCATTTTTTATTTTTTTTATGTATTTATATGGATTTTTTATTGCTAATTCCAAATGCTCAGGAGCAATCTGATTTATAAGCTCAAAGGCTGACATGAGAGATTTAGAAATAATAATTGCCCCAAAATTTTTCCAACTTTTTGAAGCAATTTCTTTTCTATTTAGATAAGTCAAATATTTATCTACACTTTTAATTACCATTCTTGAAAATTCTAAATTGTCGGTAATTAAAATTGATTGTGCTAGAACATCATGTTCAGCTTGTGAAAGAAGATCAATTGCTATGTGATCTGGATTATTCTCTTTATCAGCTAGAACAAGTATTTCAGATGGACCAGCAATCATGTCAATACCAACTTGTCCAAATACTTGTTTTTTTGCAGCTGCAACAAAAGCATTTCCTGGACCAACTATTTTATCAACTTTTTGTATAGTTTTAGTTCCATAGGCTAATGCTGCAATGGCCTGAGCTCCACCAATTTTGTAAATTTCATTTATTCCTAAGAGTTTTGCAGATGCAAGTATTATTGGGTTTAATTTACCATTAGTTGCTGGAACTGTAATCGTTATTCGCTCCACACCTGCAACAATTGCTGGAACTGCATTCATAATTAATGATGAAGGATATGCTGCCTTTCCTCCTGGCACATAAAGGCCAACAGAATCAACTGGATTCCAAATTCCTCCTAATAAGACACCTTCTTTATCCTTGTAAAAGTTATCTTTTGGAAATTGTTTTTTATGATAGGATTTTATTCTACTTATCGCATTTTTAAGTGATAAAATAACACTTTTATCGACTGAACTAGATAACATGTCTATTTCTTTTTTTGTAACAATAATTTCAGAAATCTTCTTAACATTTAATTTATCAAACAATCTTGTGTATTTTAGGATTGCATCATCATTATTTTTTCTGATATCATTAATTATATTTCTAACATTATTCGCAATTAAGTTATCTTCTTTTTCTCTCTTTTTTAGAAGGTTTCTAAAATCAGAACTGAAATTTTTATTATTTTGATATAAAACTTTAACCATCAATCACTTTTGAAAATTTTTGTACTAATTCTGAAATTTTTTCATTCATTAATTTATAGGCAATTCTATTAATTACAAGCTTAGATGTAATCTTATAAATGATTTCCGATTCTACTAAATTATTTTCCTTTAAGGTTTTACCAGTTGACACTAGGTCAACTATGGTTGAACAAATTCCAAGTTTTGGTGCTAATTCAATTGCTCCATTAAGTTTTATACATTCAGCTCGAATACCTTTTTCAGCAAAGAAATTAGTTACTGTATTTTTATATTTTGTTGCAACAAGCAAATGACTTTGAGATTTTTTTTCAGTACTATATTGTTTTTCATCTTTAGTTTCTGAAACAGATAAACGACATTTGCCAATCTTCAAATCAAGAACATTATGAATTTCATCATAATTAAATTCATTTAACACATCATCTCCAACAACTCCAATTTGAGCTGCACCAAATGCAACAAAAGTAGCAACATCAAAAGCTCTAACCCTTATTAAATCAAAATCTTTATTATTTGTTTTAAACATAAGTTTTCTAGAGTCTGAACTAAAGAATTCCCTTTCAGGTGTAATACCAACTTTGTTCATAATTGGGATAAGTTCATTTAAGATTCTACCTTTTGGAACAGCGAAAATTATTTTTTTCATTTTATTCTTTCTATTAATGCTCCGCATCTTTTTAGTTTTTCTTCAATATTTTCATAACCTCTATCAAGATGATAAACTCTATTTATAAGTGTTTTTCCTTCTGCCATCAAACCTGCAATTATTAAGCTTGATGATGCTCTTAAATCCGTTGCCATCACCTCAGCGCCAAAGATTCTTTTTTTTCCTTTAACTTTAACTTTCTTCTTATCTAGAATAAGATTAGCGCCCATTCTTTTTAATTCACTAACATGCATAAATCTATTTTCAAAAATATTCTCACTAATTTCGGAAATACCTTTTGAAATTGTTAATGCAGCAATTAGTTGAGCTTGTAGATCAGTTGGAAAACCTGGATAAGGAGCAGTTTTTATCTTTAATGATGATGTAACAGGGCTATCTCTGTAAACCTTAAGTTCTGTATTTTTTTTCATTTTCTCAAACTTCAATTGTTTTAGTGGCAAGAAAATATTTTGTAGATGATCAGAAATAACCTCATTTACATTTTGCAAAATAATTTTTCCTGAACAACCTAAAACACATAGTGCAAATGTACCCGCCTCTATTCTATCAGGCATAATTTTAAATTTACATCCGTTTAATTTATTTTTACCTATAACTTCAATAACGTCTGTTCCATGACCTCTAATTTGAGCACCCATTTTATTCAAAAAATTTCCTAGATCAGTAATTTCTGGTTCCCTAGCAGCATTAATTATAGTAGTTTTTCCATTCGCTAAAGATCCTGCCATCATAAAGTTTTCTGTTGCACCCACTGATTTTTTTTCTAGTTTAATATTACAGCCCTTTAAACGTCCTTCAATCATTCCTCTCACGTAACCATCTTTAATAATAAAATTTACTCCCATTTTTTTCAATCCACGAATATGCAAATCTACGGGTCTAGAACCAATTGCGCAACCACCTGGCATGGATACCTCTGCAAAACCATATCTTGCAAGTAAAGGACCTAAGATCAAAAAGGATGCCCTCATTTTTCTCACCAAATTATATGATGCAACAAGTGTTTTTGGTTTAGAGGCTTTTGAAAAGAAAATATTTTTTTTAAAATCTGTTTTTACATTTAAAGAATTTAATAATTCAATCATTGAATAAATGTCAGATAATTTTGGAACATTGCTGATGGTAAATTTTTTATCCGTTAGAAGTGTAGCAGCAAGAATTGGTAAAGCAGAATTTTTTGATCCACTTATGTTAATCTTTCCATCAAGAGCCTTACCCCCAATAATTTGTATTTTATCCATCTTATAACTTTGGTAAAGTTACACCTTTTTGAAACATGTATTTTCCTTTTCTATCAGAATAAGACTCTTTACAAATTTCTTTACCATGAAAAAAAAGAAATTGCGCTGCACCCTCGTTTGCATAAATCTTTGCAGGTAGTGGTGTGGTATTTGAAAATTCCAAAGTAACATGACCTTCCCATTCAGGCTCAAGAGGAGTCACATTCACTATTATGCCGCATCTTGCATAAGTTGATTTTCCAACGCAAATTACAAGGGTTTCTCTTGGAATTTTAAAATACTCAACTGTCTGGGCCAGAACAAAACTATTGGGAGGAATAATACAAAAATCTCCATTTCTATCTACAAAACTTGAATTTGAAAATTTTTTTGGGTCAACCGTAGCTGAATCAACATTTGTAAAGACCTTAAAATCATTTGATACTCTTGCATCATATCCATATGACGATAAACCATAAGATAAAACATTTTTTTTTACTAGCTTTTCAACAAAAGGATTTATCATATCATTTTTTTTCGCCATTTCTTTTATCCAAAAATCAGGCATTATCCCCATTAGTTCTCCTTTTTCTTTTAAGTAAATTTTCTTTCAAAAATTTGCCTCTTCTTGAAAATTTGTTACTATTATATTTTTTGAGTTCAGTATATTTAGTAGATTTTCCCTTAGATAAATAAATTGGATAATTTCTCTCATTA
>MDTD01107412.1_pt1 | contig 13174 bp, 17 predicted proteins | sample 811221 | NCBI WGS metagenome assembly MDTD01 (sample SAMN05326646, study PRJNA326480) | marine metagenome | isolation source: seawater | place: Pacific Ocean: South West | collected 2011 | reverse complement strand
TTAGGAGAACGCCTACATGGCAAACGGTATCGTAAAATGGTTTAACGAGTCAAAAGGTTTTGGATTTATTGAACATGCAGGTGGTGGCAAAGATGTATTCGTCCATCATTCAGGCATCAATGCAACTGGTTTTAAAACTCTCGATGAAGGTGATCAAGTATCATTCGACATTGAACAGGGTCCCAAAGGACCGTCAGCTGCAAATGTGACCGTGATTTAATATACCATTTTATCCCAGTGACATTATAGCCCCTGAGTAACCCTTTACTCAGGGGCTTTTCTATTTTTAAAGATCAATCACCTGTGGTTCAAAAAAACAGGGTGACAAATTCCCGCTCTCAGTTATAGCGCTTTCTATGCGCCCCAAAGCACTGTTCTGAGTTGATTCAGGGATAAGATCCTCATGTCAATTCGCCTATCGGGAATGATTCAATATTATCAAATTTCAAATACATGGTTACAATTATTTGAAAAAATTGTATAGTGACCGTGCATATAATTTTATACATTACCCTTCTGCGTAATGCTCATCTAACCAATTACTGATCCGGCTCAGAATTTAACGTCAATCTCCTTAATCTCGATAATAAAATTATATGAGTATTTCATCATCTTAATTAATCTAAATTTTGGAGGAGAAATCATGGAAGTAAAAGATTATTGCAAAGCAATGCTGGCCGAGGTTACTGCTTGGAAAGAAAAATTAGACGCGATGAAAAAAGTTGCAGATACTTATGGATCTGCGGAAAAAGAGAAAATGTTACCGCTGATAGGCCAACTTGAACAGGAAGTAACGACGGCTCAGGCTCGTGTTGATCAGTTGGAAAATGAATGCCCGTCCGACTGGTCTCCTATGAAGAATGAACTGGATGACCTTTTTGGAACCGTAGGCAGTAGTGTCGACAGAGCCTGGAAAGATCTGGAACCTGGGAATGTGGGTGGCTGAAATGCGATTTTCATAGTGACGATAAAATTCTTAGCAAAGCCTCATGCGGATTGCATTGACAACCCGGTGGTTATAATTTTTTTTCGAACCTAAATTTCATACAGAAATTGCAGGTACTCTGCCACACCAGCACCTCCTTCTTCAGGGGCAAAGGCCGCACAAATTGCTTATCCGTGACTCTGTCTCGATAAGGCGACTGCGGTGTCGATTATCGTGTCATTCATGATGGTGATATCGGTTTCGGGATGGGGTGCTGCCAAGGGGAATGGCTGGGAAATTGTCATATCATCACCTTCTTTTTTTTGCAGATCTGAAATCTTTGCCTCAAAGATATATAAGAACCATCACTCCTATTCAAGTACATTCAGTTCTTAAAAAGAGGTGTATTTTGGTCCTGAAAAAATCAGTGGAGACATGAAAAAGGCCCCCTAAAAAACAAAGCCGGGAACTGGGATTTACGGCGTGATCCCAATCCCCGGCTTCTTGGCAAGGGAACTTTTAGGAGGCGGTTATGGAGTTAATTTCACTGTGGCAAGCAGTGATATTCGAACTGTCCAATTCAAATAAGAGGGCAGTTCTTATACGTCAAGTTCCTTTTTGAGCCAATCTCTAACTTTTCCTTCCACGGCATAGACACCTTTGTATTTGCCGATGCCCTGCATGAATTCCTTTTCCAGGTCTTTGGGCAACTCAAAGCTGCCCAGTTCCTCTGAGTCAAAACCTTTCCGGCGGACCAGGGTGAGAATGGGGTGCTTTTTCCAGGTGTTGATGACAAAGTAAACGGTTTCGTTGTCATTGTCCCTGGAGTTGTAATACGTCTGTGATCTTAAGGGACCCCACTCCAGATGCAGTGCGATGGCTTCCTCGGGGGTCATCTCCCAGTCTACTGAATTTACCAGATTGTGGTTTTGTCTTATGTCACGAAGTCTCATATATCCTCCATTACTTCGGGTTGAACACTTCATCTGGCTTCATATTATAGCAAGGAGTGTGCCTAACGAAAAACAAAATTCATTTTTGCTTTTATTTCAACCAATTAAAAGCACTTAGAGACAATTCAGAATAACGACAATACGATTGACGAGACACAAAAAGAGACACCCCATCAGAGACATTTTTGTCTCTGGTGGGGTGTCTCACAGATAAACCGATACGAGATTAATAGTTCTCGCAGAGGAGTTCAAAATAGCCCGTGGGTTTAACACAGGCCGGGCATTTATCAGGGGCGCTTTTGCCTTCGTGGATGTAACCGCAACTCAGGCAGCGCCACTTTTTAACCGCGTCACGCATAAAGCTTCTGTCCCGCTCAAGGTTGTCTGCCAGATGGAGAAATAGTTTTTCATGATGATTTTCAGCCACGATGATGGTGTTAAAGGTATCTGCCGCCCGTGCAAACCCTTCTTGCTCAGCTTCCCTGGCGAACTGGGCATACATCTCGTTGCCCACATAGTTCTCCAATTCGGCCGAAGACAGCAGGTTCTCGTGGGTGGTTTTGATCACCCCGGCAGGGAAAGACCAGTTGATGGGCAGGTCCCCGCCGTTGAAAAACTTGAAGAACCGCAGGGCATGCTCGTACTCCTGGCCTGCGGTTTCGCTGAACAATTTCGCGATCTGGATAAATCCCTCGTCCCTGGCCCTGTCGGCAAAAAAATCATACCGGGTCCTGGCCTGGGCCTCTGCGGCAAAGGAGGTGTGCAGGTTAATGGCGGTTTTGCTGTCCCTGAATTTACCCATTGGCCCCCCTTTTATTCTTCAATCTCAATGGCGTCGGCACCGCATTCCACAGCAGCCTGGCGGACAACATCCTTGAGGTGGTCGGGGATGGGATCGATCTGAACAATGGAAAGCAGTTCGTCTTCATCGTACTTGAACACTTCGGGACAAAGGTTATTACAGTTTCTGTCGCCCATGCAGTTCTTGGTAATGGTCACTTTCATCGTGGTCTAACCTCCTTCAAGATTAATGGATAGTAATGATTAAACTAACGTGAACGCATCCAGGTGTGGAATTTTTCCACCCATGCCAGGAGGGTTTCCGGGGCATGGGCCTTTTTCCACTGGCCTGCCGCATACTTGTTTGCTTCCGCCATGGTGGGGTAGATATGAATGGTGCCCAATATCTTGTTGAGCCCTAACCCATGGGTTTTTGCCAGGACAAATTCCGCTATCATTTCAGAGGCATGATGCCCGACAATGGTCACACCTAAAATGGCATCCTTGCCCGGAACAGTCAACACTTTAACAAACCCCTCATCCGTGGAGTCTGCAATGGCCCTGTCCAGGTCGTCGATGCCGTAAACCGTTTTTTCATAAGGAATCCCTTCCGCAATGGCCTCCTGCTCACAGAGGCCCACCCGGGCCACTTCAGGATCCGTGTAAGTGGCCCAGGGAATGGCTTTATAATTCACCTTGAATTTTTTGAACCGGCCGAACAATGCGTTGACTGCGGCATACCAGGATTCATGGGAAGCGGTGTGGGTGAACTGGTAGCGGCCGTGGACATCCCCGCAGCAGAATATGTTGGGATAGTTGGTCTGGAGGAAGGGATTGGCCTGAATCCGGCCTTTCCGGTCCAGGGTGATGCCTAAGCGTTCCAGGCCGAATCCGGTGGTGTTGGCCTTCCGTCCCAGGGCCAGGATAATCCGGTCAAAGGGGATTTCCACAGTGCTGCCGTCATTATCGCAGACCAGCACATGTCCGCCGTCACGGGTAACAACTTCCCTGGCACTGTGATTGAGGCAAAGCGTCATGCCTTCCGCCTTGAACCGGTCCATCACCGGCTGTACCGCATCCTCATCCTCTTTTTTCATGATGCGTGCCCCCCGCTGGACAAGGAAGACCTGTGTGCCCAGCCGCTGGAAGGCCTGAGCCAGTTCACAACCAATGGGGCCGCCGCCGAGAATAACCAGCCGTTCCGGTTGCTCCCGGATGTCCCATACCGTATCCGAGGTCAGGTAATCCACATCCTCAAGGCCGGGGATATCCGGCACCACGGGCCTGGCTCCGGTGGCCACAACGATATTCCGGGTAGTCATTACCCGATCTCCCACCCGGACCTCAAAGGGGGAAAGGATCTCTCCTTTGCCCCGGATGCACTCCACCCCGAGTTTGGTGTACCGTTCCACGGAATCGTGGGGTTCGATGGCCCGGATCTTATGTTGAACCCGCTCCATAATGTCGGAAAAATCAAATTCGATCTTTGCGGATTTGAACCCGAAATCCGTTGCCCGGGCCGCCTGGGCCAGAAGCCGGGCCGACGCCACCAGGGATTTTGAAGGCACACACCCCGTATTCAGGCAGTCGCCGCCCATCTTTTTTTCTTCAATCAGGGCCACCTTTGCCTTTACCGCCGCTGCGATATAGGCAGAGACCAGACCGCCGGAACCCGCGCCGATGACCACCAAATTGTAATCAAAAGTCTCCGGCCGTTTCCATTCAGCGTAAACCTTTTTGGCCCGGGCAATCTCAACGGCCTTTTTGGCCACCAGGGGAAATATTCCCAGCAGGGCAAAGGAGAAAATCAGGCCCGGCGACAGGATGCCCGCAAGGGACTCTATTTTTGCAAGGCTGGTGCCGGCATTGACATACACGAAGGTCCCGGGCAGCATCCCCACCTGGGATACCAGGTAAAACAGCCGGGTGGATATGGGAGTCAGTCCCATGACCAGGTTGATCATGAAAAAGGGGAAGGCCGGGACCAGGCGGAGGGTAAAAAGATAAAATCCCCCCTCCTTTTGGATGCCTTTATTTATGGTCTTAATCTTGGAGGAAAACCTGGTCTGCACCCAGTCACGGAACATGTACCGGGACACCAGAAATGCCAGGGTGGCCCCGATGGTGGAAGCAAAGGAGACCACAATCAGACCGGTCCACAAGCCAAACACAGCACCGCCGGCAAGGGTCGCCACCGTGGCGCCGGGCAGGGACAGCGAGACCATGAGGATATAGCCGACCATGTATACGGTAATACTGAAAAATTGATTGTTTCGGTAGAACGCCCTGAGGTTGTCCAGTTCGCTTTTCAATGTGGAAAGCGATAGGAACCGGTCCAGGTCAAAGAGAAAGAATACGGCAATCAGCACGATAATTCCCGCCACAATGATCAGTTTGTTTTTCACGGACTTGCTCATGGTTCCGCCTTTTATTACGCGTTTTTTTATAGGGTCCGTTCAATCGCTTGGAACCGCCGTATAAACCGGCGGTCGATGTAGTCCTTAATCTTGAATGCCAACCGTCCGCCAAAGACAATCCCGTGCTTTTTCAATACTCCCATACCGCCGCCCAGGTTGAATATCAACAGGTAATCCGGTCCGGGGTCAAAGGATTTAAAAGCGTTGCCCGCACCGGGTTTTTCCAGAGCGGCCATCAGGTTGTGGCAGAGGATGGGATTTTGCCTCACCGCATATACCCCCACCTTGTCCAGGGATTTTGGATTAAAATGAATACAGTCCCCGCCGCCGAAAATCTCAGGATGCTCCGGGCATTGGAGAAATTCGTTGACCAGCAGCCCGCCGTCCGGCCCTATGGGAAGTCCGGAGGCGGTAAAAATGGGAGAGGGTGTTACCCCCAGGGCCATAAAGGTAAAATCCGTTGGGAATTGTTCCCCTGAGTTCATCCGTATATGATCCTGAAACACCTCTTTGACATAGCCTGTCTCCCGGATGTCCATCCCCCGGTGTTCCAGCGTATGCCTTACCCTTCGTTTAACCCTGGGATCAAACCGGTGCATCAGCCCCTTTCCCGCAAAAATCCGGATTTTCGGCGTATACGGCCCCGTTCTTTTTGCCAGTTGCCAGACGTTTCCGGCCACTTCCACCCCGGACGGTCCGCCGCCCACGATGGAAACCACGGCGTCCTTTTGCCTGAAAAGGTCCGTCAGCCGTTTAGAGGCCGCCATGAGACGCTCAATGGGCTTTACCGTGTAAAGGTTGTCCGGTGTGCTCCCATCTTCTCCTGCGGCCGGTACCGGCACGTAAGATCCGGCATTAAAGGAAATCACATCGTAAGTCAGTTCCCTGCCCGTCTCAGTGACCACCCGGCGCAAATCCGGATCAATCCGGACCACTTTGTCCCGAAGGAAAATACCGCCCTGGGAAGTCACCACATTTTTTGTGGCAAACCGGATATCATCCGGCGCATAGGTGCCGCCGAGCATCCCGGGCCCCATGCCGGAATAATAGTGATAATCCGCAGGGGCGATCACCGTCACCTCAAATCCCTTGTCCGTGAAGTCATGGATGGCTTCCAGGGTAACCATATGGGCATGCCCCCCGCCCACCAGGATCAGATGCCGGCTCATAGGGACTCCATGAGTCTGCCCAGGCTTGCAAGATGGGCCTTTTCCTCATCGGCGATCTTTAAGACCACCGCCCTGGCGGCCTCGGATGACAACCGATCGCCCATCCGCTGGTAAAGATCCAAAGCCTGGGCTTCAATAGACATGGCCAGGGAAACCACCTCAACCGGAGACGAAAGATCCGGTTTGAACAAGTCCAGGTATTCCTCCGTGGTCAGGCCCCCTTCCATGGCTTTTTTCTTGGCCATACCTTCAAACTGGTCGCCTGTGGTCTGCGCATGCCCAAGTTTCTGGTAGGTGCGCACAATGGATTCCATGTGCTTGACCTCGATCTCCGACAACTTGGTAAATAAAGCCTTCACCTCGGCATTCTCAGCTTTCTCCCCCATGGTGAGGTAGAATGCCCGCAGCCCCTGCTCCAGGGAATAGGCCACGGTCAGCACATCTTCGGGGGCGTCACTGCCCTCAAAGACGTCCACCCCCAGATCCTGGGGTCCCACAGCCGTCCGGGACTGCCACGCCTTTATGCCACCGGCCACGTTGTACACATTTTTAAACCCCTTTCCCGACAACATCTGCGCAGCCACCCGGCTGCGGCCGCCCACGGCTCAGTAGACCAGGACGGGTTTTTCCCTGTCAATTTCCAAGAGGCGGTCCGGCAGTTCCGGCAGGGGGACCAGTTTGGCCCCCGGGATATGCCCATTTTTGTATTCATTGGGTTGCCGCACATCAAGAATGGTGACCTCATCAGGGCCGGCATCGTCAATGATCTCTTTGGTTTTTTGATAATCGATGGAATCCGCAGGTCTTAAAAACTGCAGCCATTTCATGATACCCTACCTTTCCCTTTGAAAGAGGATCAGATTGAAAAATGATCGAGATATTTACCCCAGGGGTTTGAAACTTTTGGGGCTTGCCCCGCATACCGGGCATTTCCAGTCTTCGGGAAGCTCATCAAACTTGGTCCCTTTTTTGATCTTTTTCCGCCGGTCCCCCCGGTCCGGATCATAGAGACAACCGCAATTTGCCACCTGGCACTGATAGATATCCTTAGGTTCCGCCATTCATCTCCTCCTTTTCACCGGCACCGGATTCCCGGCACCCGATGCGTTAATCTTTGCTTCTTTGATTGCCTTACTTTTTTTCTTTTTACGCCTCACCGCCGTTTAACAGGTCCCGCAGACACGGCATACACCAAGGCCACGTGGGATGAAAGCCCCAAAAGATCTGCGGCTTCCCGGTCATACATGGCACCGATGCCGCAGCATCCCATTGCCAGGGATTCCGCCCCCAGATAGATCTGCTGGGCCAGCATGCCCGCCGCCACCATCATTTCCCGGTAACCCCGGGGGCCCCGGGCGGTGTCAAGGGCAGCAAGATCGGAGAAAAACAAAAAATTCATTGCGGCCTGTCCGATCCAGGCCTGGTCCAGGCAGACCGATGCCAGCATCGGTGCCAGATTCCCCCGGTGCATGAGGTGCAGCACCGCCACCTGTCGGTCAAACAGATAAAACCCGTCATCAATGCCCTCAAGTTTGCGGCAGACCAATCCCACCCGGAGGCCGGTATCCCGGACGAGATCCCTTAGGTTCCGGCCGGGGGACAGACAGGCAAAGAGTTGCAGATATGCGCCGGCAGTCACCGGTGAAGTGATAAAATTTCGCCGGGACCGGCGCCGTATCATACATCCGGCCAGATCCGGGCCGGGCACCTCATCCAACGACCGTGTGCTTTCGGATACCACAGAAAAGACGGTCTCAGGCCGGTCATCCGTCACCGCCGTTTCTGGCACCGGAACCTGCCCGGCCGCAGGAATTCCGGCCGAATGAATCGCCCGGAGTTCTGGATAGTCCTGTAAATAGGCAGCCTCTGTGGACCGGTCATCCACCGGGGGAAAGCAGGGACGCGTATGATTGACGGTCTGTGCGACAATGTCTGGCACACTCTTGTCCCAGTTCACGGAAACACAGGCCAGCGGGACTTCTGCTGCGCTGTTTAAGTTTAGAAGATCAGACACTTTGCCGTCATCAAAATCAAACGCCGTGTTGCAGGCAAACGCCCGGATCAAAGGATTCAGCGTAATGTTGCGTACCAGGTGCCCCGTATCCAGCAGCATATACCTGTAGGCCCGGGCCCGGTACTTCCAGGCACTGTTGTAAAACGCCGCCGTAACGATAAACAACAGACGGACATCGGCAAGTTCACGTTCTCCTGCGAAAAGCTGCTGTAATGGATTGTTCTGTCCTGTCTTTTCCTGCCTCAATTGTACCAGGCCTGAACGCACAGGTTCATAGTAGTACACTCCTGTCTCAGCATTATCCGCGGCAGCGGTGATACTCAGATAGAGGTGACAGGGGTAAAGCCCCCCCGCAGACGGCACTGTTCTGTAATAAAAGGGAATCTGTCCCCGCCGAACCCGGGTGACCCCGTATGCGTGGGAAAGAAGATGGGCAAAGCTTGCCGGCGTATCGCCGGTTTGGTTGTCATGCGTTTCAAGCGGAATTATCTCTGCCGGAAGATAAGATTTGGCCGGCAGGGGATAATGTTCGAAATCAAGGTAATGAGGAGTGATGCCATGACGGATATGGGCGTGATCCCAATGGTAGGATCGCGCAGACAATTGTCCCCCTGTCGCCGTCATTAAAGCCCCTTCATCCCTCTGTTCTCAAAACCCTTCTGTTGTTCTCATAAATACCACCGGAACCCGGCGGAGAAAAGCGGGGGCGGGCAACACCGCCGCCCCCGTTTGCGCAATTGTTTTTTTGGCTCTTTCATAGTTTACCATGGGCACGCCGAATGACATTCATGGGCGGCCCATGGCCGTTATTTATCGTCCTTTTCTTCCTCCACCTCAGCTTCCATGACCATCATGCATTCGTGGCATTCAAGCTCAATGTTGGGGACATCGCCGTAGCGTTCCTTGAGTTCTTTTTCTGACATGGCAGCGGCACCTGTGCAACCGCACTGGGGGCAGGAAGTTTTGATTCTGTATTTTTTATCGGCCATAACACCCTCCTTAAACGGATATCTTAAAAATTAATACCTTAAGCCACTTTATTCTTCGTTCCCGGTGATCCGGGGATCGTTGGGTTTGCCGGCGCAATCCGGAGTGTAGCAGGAGTTATCAACGAATGAGCAGTCTTTTTTGCAGGAGGGACATTGTTCGGGTGGGGTGTCCGCTTCCAGGTTGTATCCGCATTTGTCACATATCCAGCTGGTCATAATCTTACTCCTTTCTTTTGTTGGGATTGACTCCCGTATGGGTATTTAATTTGCCGTCACCGGTAACCCGGTTGATCTTTTCTGTATCTTTACTAAAACTTTGTTAAAGCTTTCTTAAATTTATTAATCAAGAAGCATGCCACAACACCTTTCAGATACGCATAGAATCTTCCAAGAATCGATTTTTAGACACCGGGGTTGACATTTCCTGCATTTATTGGATGATGAGCCCATAGCTGTGAGGCAATGACCAGGGGATAGTGGCGCTTAACCATGCAGGATTTTCAACCGTCTCAAAACCATAGCACAAATCAGACAGCATCACCAGACAAGACCCGTCTTAAAGGGACCCTGAAACGGAAATTTGTCCTGGGCATCGTTGTGATCATCGTACCGGTGCTGGGCTTTCTTTTTACCTGGCTTTCCGTAAAACTTCAGGACCAGGCCAAGGAAGATGCCCTGGCCAAAGCCAGGGTGGTGGCGGACCAGGTCATCCTCACCCGGCAGTGGGTCACCGACTGCATGGGGGGGGTATTTGTTCATACATCAAGTACCGGCGCCAAAGACGTCACCTATGCCACCCAGGACCAGATCCTCACCCGGCACGGCACCTACCAGCTGTTCACCCCTTCCATGGTGACCAAGAAACTCTCCCAGTACTCGTTCAAGGAAAGATCCTACCAGTTCCGGCTCACCAGCCTGACCCCCATCAACCGGGACAACTCTCCGGATCCTTTTGAAACAAGGGGGCTCAACATCTTCGGCCAGGGTATGGACGAAGAGTACTACCGCTTTTCCGAACAGAATCTGGACTATATGGTTCCCTTGCACAAAACACGGGGATGCGTGAAATGCCATGACTCGCAAACCGTATTAAAAACAGATATCATCGGCGGTCTCCGGATCACCATCCCCTTTGAAGGCATCCGGCAGACCTTCAAGAAGAACCAGGCCCTGCTGGGCATCACCGGTCTTGTCATCACCCTGGTTACCATTACGGTGCTGGTGGTGCTGGTCCGCTTTTTGGTACTGCGCCCCTTAGAAGAACTGGAGGCGAAAAGCCGCCAGTTGTCCGCCGGGGATCTCAGCTCCCGGGTGGACCTGAGTACCGGGGACGAGCTGGAACGGCTGGGCAAAAACTTCAACCTCATGGCCGAAAGCCTGTCCCGCCACAGGGATGACCTTGAAGACAAGGTGGCCCGGGCCACCCGGGATCTGGCCCAGGCCAACCACGAACTCATGAAGCTGGACAAACTGAAATCCGATTTTTTGGCCAATATGTCCCACGAGCTGAGAACCCCGCTCACGGCGGTCCGGGGCAGCATTGACTACCTGAAACGCGCCGGCACCTGCGGGGATGAACAGGATTATATCCTTATTATTGAAAAGAATGTTTCCCGCCTCACCCGGCTGATCTCGAACCTGTTTGACTTCACCAAGCTTGAGGCAGGGAAGATCGACTGGGAGTTTGAACACGAAGACATCTGCCAGCTTTTGGAAGAAGTGGTGGAAATCATGGGACCCGTGGCCATGAGAAAAAAGGTGGAACTGACGTGCACCACCCAGGGGGACCTCACCGCCGTAATCGACCTGGAACGCATGGAGCAGGTGCTGGTCAACCTTCTGGACAATGCCATCAAATTTTCAGGCCCCGGCACCCGGGTCACGGCTGAAGCCTCGCCCCGGGACCTTTTGATCGATATCCGCATCACGGACCAGGGTCCCGGTATTGCCGAAGAAAACCCGGAAACCATATTCGAAAAGTTCTACACCTCGGACAGCTCCCCCAGGGACGCCCGCAAAGGCGCCGGCATGGGCCTTGCCATCGCCAAGGCCATCGTAACGGCCCATCAGGGAGAAATCTGCGTATCCCGGGAAAACCATACCACCTGTTTCACCGTCACACTGCCACAGGCAACCTCAACCGCTTAAGGATACTTAATGACACATCCTTCTGATAAAACCATTCTGATCATCGACGATGACGAGGATATTGTCCGGACCCTCACGGCCAACCTATCCCTGGACGGGTACAGGGTCTGCGCCGCTGGCACCGGCCGGGAAGGTATCGAACTGGCCAAGGAGACCCGCCCGGATCTCATCCTCCTGGACCTCAACCTGCCGGATCTGGACGGGATAGCCATCTGCGAAATCTTAAGAAGGGAATTCAACCTGCCCATTATCATGCTCACGGCCAGGGACACCCTCACCGACAAGGTGCTGGGACTCAAAAGCGGGGCAGATGATTACATGGTCAAGCCTTTCGAATTCTTAGAATTGTCGGCTAGGATCACAGCCATATTCAACCGGTTCGACCGGTCCATGGTAAAAGAAACCCGGGAAATCCAGGATCTTGCCATCAATCATAAAACCCGGCAGGTCACGTTACGGGGTCAGACAGTGAAACTGACCAAAACCGAATTTCAGCTTCTGGAACTTTTCACGGCCCATCCGGATGAAAGCCTGTCCCGCAGTTTCATCGAGCAGCAGATCTGGCCGGATTCCCAATTGTACGCCAACTCCCGTGCCCTGGATGTCCACATCCAGCGCCTGAGAAAAAAAATAGAAGAACAACCGGACGCCCCTGCCCTTATCGTTACCGTGGCAGGCGTTGGCTACCGGTTCAACACCGAGGGAGATCCGTCATGAAGACCCAAACCTTTTCCATTCCTTTAAACACCGGCGATCAGGTTTCTGCCGTATTAACCACGCCGGAAGATCCGGCAGTCCTCCATGACCAAGGTATCGTCATTGCCCACGGGGCTGCCAACGACATGAACAACGACCTGATCCGGGCGGTGGCCCAAGGATTGTCCGAACAGGGGGTTGCCTGTCTCCGGTTCAATTTTCTTTACAGGGAACTTGGAAAAAATTCCGTGGACCCGGAGCACCGGCTGGTTCACGCCTGGCAGGAAGCTGTGGCCTGCCTTCAAACCCATACGGAGTGCACCGGGTATATTGCCATGGGAAAATCCCTGGGAGCCAGGATTGCAGCCCAGGCCACGGCGGCCGGCGACCTTTCGCCCGACAGCCTCATCTTTCTTGGTTACCCCCTTCATGCACCGGGTAAAAAAGAGATGCTCAGGGACGCTCCCTTGCGGCAAATCAACCGTCCCATGCTCTTTTTCGAAGGCACCCGGGACCCCTTTTGCGATCTGGATCAGCTTGAGAGCGTTTTTGCAACGCTCACCAACCGCCCGGAACTGACCGTGATCGACAAGGGGAACCACTCCTTTGACCTGCCCAAATCGGACGGCCGGCCCATGACAGATATTTACCGGACCATTGTTGACCGCTGCACAGACTGGATAAAAGCATCGCCCAATTTTTAGGAGCTAAAGGACCCACCATGGAAATAGAACTCTTTGAAATCAGAAACTTTTTATTTTCCCATCCCCCGTTCAGAAACCTGCCCAAACGCGTGATCGACGACCTGGTACCCCATATCAGAATCGCCTACTTCAAGGAAGGGACCATGATTCTGGAGAAGGGGCAGGAAATCCAGGAGTTGTATATCATCCGGAAAGGGGCGGTTGAAATCTTCCGGAGCAGCGGGGAATTGCTCACCCGGATGGGTGAAGGGGAATGCTTCGGCCAGTTTGCCCTGATGCGCCGAAAAAAGGTAAGGTATCCGGCCCGGGCCATCGAAGATACCCTGGCCTACCTCATTCCCGACGAACAGTTTCAAAAACTCTGCGACAAACACGATCG
>MDTD01090314.1_pt1 | contig 13175 bp, 14 predicted proteins | sample 811221 | NCBI WGS metagenome assembly MDTD01 (sample SAMN05326646, study PRJNA326480) | marine metagenome | isolation source: seawater | place: Pacific Ocean: South West | collected 2011 | reverse complement strand
TGTATTTCATTAATTTTAATTGGAATTTTTTTTTATAATTGTTTAAGTATTGCAATGGAAAAACCTTATCATCATTTACCAGATGGAACTTTTAGAAATCCTGAAGGTTCGCCAAAAAGAGACCCTAATGTCAAATGGTCTTATAAAATATTTAATCAAGAAAAAAAGAAGCTTGATATGACAGTGCCAAAAGAACATGTTGTAGAAAAAGAAAAAGTTTTATCAGATCTTAAAAAATATAAAGATGAAGATTACATCGCTTGGATAGGCCACGCTACCTTTTTAATAAAGCTAGGCGAAACTACAATAATTACTGATCCTGTATTTTCAAAAAATGCAGGTCCGTTAATTTTTGGACCAGATAGATTTACTGAGCCAGCTTTGAAACTTAACGAAATTCCAAAAATAGATTTATTTTTACTGACCCATAATCATTACGATCATCAAGATATGTCTACTATTAGAAAATTTCCTTATAAAAATGCAAAGGTTCTACTTCCTTTAAAACTGGGTAAATATTTTAAAAGATATAAGGATGTTAATGAAATGGACTGGTATGATAAAATAAAAATTAATGAAAAATTAAATATAACATTTTTACCTGCTATTCACTGGTCGAAAAGAAGTTTAACAGATACAAACAAAACTTTGTGGGGAAATTTTTTAATCGAATATGATGGAAAAAAAATTTTATTTGCTTGTGATACTGGTATAGGAAATATTTATAAAGACATAGGTAAAAAATATGGTCCAATTGATCTCACGTTAATCAACATAGGTGCTTACAACTTTTATCCAATCATGCCTTATAAAGATAAATCAGTTTATCACACTAACCCTGAGGAAGCTTTGGAAATTGCTCAAAATTTAAAAAGCAAGAAAGTAATTGGAATGCACTGGGGAACTTTCGTGCTTTCTTTAGAGCCAATTATGGAACCACCAATTCGATTTAAAAATAGTGCTGGAAAATATGGATTTGAAAAAGAGGATGCTATTATTTATAAAATAGGCGAATTTGGATCTTTAAAAAAATTACTAAACTATAATTAATTATCCAATAATTTTTTTTTTGCTTTTTCGAATTCTTCTTGAGTTAAAACACCATCTTTAAAAAGTTTATTTAACTTATCGAGTTCCTCAGTCAAATTTTTATTATAGTCAGAAAAATTTTCAATTTCATCATTTTCTAAATTTTCATTCTCTTTCTCTTTGTTAGCGCTTTTAGCACTCATTCCATTCATGATGGCATTCCCACCTAAATAAAGTACAAAAGCAAATATTGGTATTACAAGACCAAAAAAAATAATCTTTTCCATTAATTAATCCTCGTCTTCCTCTCTCCAATTTTTTTCATACATTAACCAAGCAGCAAATATTACTGAAAATGTTCCTACAATCATACCATAATCAAAACCAGTTTGTTGATCATAAAGGTACCAACCTAACTGAGTTGCGCCAATTGGTGGAATAGTGAGTATACCCATTAAGATAGCAATTCTATATGGGTATTTAGGTTTTTTCATATTATTAACCATATTCTATCAAATATAAAAATGTTGTAATAAAAATTTTCTAATTGAGACAATTAAGCTCAAAATCATAAAATTATATTTATTAAAAAGAGAGTTTATTTTTTACACATTCAGCAAGAATTTTATAACCCTTTGAATTATAATGCACATCAGCAAATAAATAAGTTTGCCCAATAAATTCTAATTGTTCTAATGAATTACTTTTTAAAAAAAAGTCATAACAATGATGAATATTAAGATTTCTATCTTCATTGATTTTTTTTATATAATCTAGATAATTTGTTCTCGAATTTTTATTCATTAATTCATACGACCAAGGATACAAAATTATATCTAATTTTATATTTCTTTTTTTTAAAAATTTTTCAATTTCTTTTAGCTGCTCAAAAGAGAAAAGAAGGTGTTTTTTGGTTTCATTTTCCCATCTATAAGGATCAGTGTAATAACTACTTATAAATCTTCTATTTCCTATTGATTTAAATGCTATGATCTGACTATCATTTAAGCTAAAAAAATTAGTACTAAATTTTTTTGATATTAAATATCTATATTTTAGACTTCGAATTTCTTCATCTAAAAAATTACCAAGAATTTTGAGAAGAGCAAAAGTTATAGATTTTTCAGAAAGTTTGTTCTTGTAATTATTCTGATTATCTGGCTTTTGAAAAATTTCAGGATTTGAATAATATTGTTTATCATCTATCGGGTCACTTTTATCAAAAAAAATAATCACCCGTTCAATTTTCAAATCTTTATAACTTTCTATGAATGAAAAAATTTTTTTTTTATAAATATAAGTTGAGTAAGAAGCTACACCAGCATTTAAAAAAGCAAAATCTTCAGAAAACTTTTTTTCTAAATGGCTGTGAAGTGTATCTTGGAAGTTTAAGCCAACTCCTTCTAAAAAACTATCACCAGCTAAAAAAACTAATCTATCCCGGTCCTCCAAAACACCCAAATTTTTACTTCTAAATCCAAAATTATTTGTATCTATTTTGTAAATAAAATCATTGTATCTTGATGAAAAACTTGTGTTTCTTTTAAAGGTATATTTATATTCTTTATTAAATATTCTATTCTCTAAATCTGCCTGATAAAATTTTTCTAAATTTAAGAAAATTAGGTGAAATAAAAAATATGATAAGAAAATATCAATCAAAACATATGCCAAAACAAAAAAACTTAAATTTTTAATTTTTGAGATCATTTTTATAATTTGATTTAAAATTTTCTTTTTTCTCTAACATCAATCGAAATTTTAATAGATTAATAACAAATTTAAAATCTATTTTTGAGATCTTTTAAAACAATCAATTGTATTCTTAAGCAAACATGCAATTGTCATAGGACCCACACCTCCTGGAACAGGCGTTAGGGCTTTTGCTTTTTTTGCAACTTCTTTGAAATCTACATCTCCAACAATACCTTTTTCAGTTTTGTTAATACCGACATCTATAACAATTGTATCTTTTTTTATCCAATCGCCCTTAACGAGTTCGGGTATACCTACAGCTGCAACAATAATATCGGCCTCAAGACATTCTTTTTTCAAGCTCTTTGTTTTAGAGTGAGTAATGGTAACTGTACAATTCTCTTTTAAAAGGAGCTGAGTCATTGGTTTTCCATTCAAATTTGATCTTCCTACAACAACGGCCTTTTTTCCGCTTAAATTTGGTTCAATTTTTTTAATTAATAAATAACACCCCAAAGGTGTGCATGGCACCGAACTCTCATATCCAGATGAAAGATTTCCAACATTCATTGGATGAAAGCCATCAACATCTTTTGAAGGATCTATAGTCTCAATTACTTTTTTTTTATCAATATGCTTAGGAAGGGGCAGTTGAACTAAAATACCCGAGACTGTTTCATCATTATTTAATTCTCTTATTTTATCAAGGACTTCTTTTTCTTCTACATTGCTTGAATATTTTATAACATCAGATTTTAATCCTACTTCGTTTGCTGATTTTTCTTTATTTCGAACGTAAATTTGACTTGGTGTAAAATCACCTATTAAAATAACTGTAAGTCCAGGAACTTTTTTATATTTAATTTTTAAATTTGTGACTTCATTTTTAAGCTCTTCTCTTAACTCAGCTGCTATTTTTTTTCCATCAATTAAAATCATAAATTTTAGAATATCATTGGTGCGATGTAGAGCTTCATACACATTTCTACAAACCAAATCAATAGAAGTAAAATAATTGGTGATATGTCTAAATTACCTAAATGTGGTAAAAACCGTCTTATTTTGTTTAATATTGGATCTGTCAATTTATAGCTTAATTCTAAAATCGAATAAACGAATCGATTTTGAGTGTTTAAAATATTAAAAGCTATTAACCAACTTAGTATAACATTTACGATAACCACATATGTATAAAGTTTTAATAATTGTAAAACTAAATAAAAAATAGCTATCATTTTTTTTCAATGTAAATTGAGGAACTTGGAAATGCAAATGAAGCTTTATTATTCTCAACAATCTGTTTTACCTCAATGGCCAATTTTTCTTTTACCGCCAACCATTCATTCCAGCTATCTGTTTTTGTAAAACATCTTATATACATATCAATTGAACTATCAGAAAATTTATCTACCCTTACTGCAATACCAATGCTTACATTGAAATCATCACTTTTTTTTATATGACTTTCAATTTGATCTCTTATTTTTTTTAATTGATCAACTGTTGTATCGTATTGTAAAGTTATGATCCAACTTATAAGCCAGTTTGAAGTTTCACTTACGTTTACTACGGCATTTTCGGCAAATTGGAAGTTTGGAATTATTGCAAGTGATTTATCAAACTTTCTAATAGTCGTTGATCGAAATCCAATTTTTTCAACTATACCCTCAATTATTCCATCAACGAGTATCCAATCTCCGATCTTAAATCTTTTTTCAACAAGAACTAAAATGCCTGAAATTAAATTTTTAAATAAATCTTGTGCACCTAAAGCAACTGCGACACCGAATAATCCTAAACCAGCAATAATAGGTCCAATTTTAATACCCCACAATTCTAAAACAGCGGCAAGACCTAAAATAAAAATTAAAACTTTTAAAGATTTTATAATCCAACCAATTAATTCTCGAGTTAAGAGTTTATCAAGTCCACTTAGAATATATGAAACAGGTTCTATGATTTGATGTATAACCCAAAAAATTAATATAGTTATTAGTGTTCTATTAATGGTGTCAACAACCTCTCTTCCTTCTAATGAAAAGGTCATATAATAACTTGCTATAAAAAAACCTAAAACTATAGGTAGAAACCTTGCTGGACCTATTAATGATGAAACAAAAGTATCATCCAATTTATTTGTTGTTCTTTTAGAAATGATTTCCAATTTTTTGATTATAACTTTACTGATAAATCCTCTAAAAATTAAAAATAATAAAAAAATTCCTATTCCTATTAATATTTGAAAAATATCTACACCCAGGATTCCTTTGTTCCATACAGACAAAAACATAATAAAAAAATTATTCAATATTTCCATATTCAAATTTTATATAACAAAAACTCTTCATCACCAGGATTAAAAAGGAAAATTTTTTTCCATTTAATTTCGTTAAGTATTGTAGAGGCTTTTTCACCGATACACATTAAATTTGTATTCATCCAAAGGTGCTCTGATTTGTACAATTTAATAAAATTTAGAAAACTTAATGCACTATTTGCAGAATATATATAAACAATATCAGGCATTTTAGTTTTTAATTCTTTCACAAAATTTTCATTAAATTTTTGATTATGGTTTGATCTATAATTTATTATTCTAAAAATATTGTAGCCTTTTTTTAATAACTGTTGATCTAGATCTGATGAGATCATTTCACCACTTATATAAACTATCTTTCCATCTTTTGGTTCAAAATTTTGAAAAATTAATTCTTTTAAATTTAAGACGTTTCCCTCAGCTGAAACAACATTTTGAAAACCAGATTCTCTTACCTTTTTTTCTGTGAAATTTCCAACACAAAAACATAAAATTTTTTTGTCAATTTTTTTGATATCTAGAAATTTAATAGCGTTAGCACTTGTAAAAATAATCGCTTTATACTCAGAAAATTCTATATCATTATATTTTAAAGGTTCTATATTAATTAGAGGTAAGTGAGATACTTGATGACCAAGCGATTTAAATTTAAAAATCATTTCTGAACAATCCTCTAATGGTCTAGTTAACAAAATATGCATATTATTTTTTATAAGAATTATTAGATAATTTTTTAAGTTTTTCACCTACATTCGTTCCAAGGTTTTTTGCATCGTTTATACTGGATATTTGTTTTTCATAAAATCTTTGGGTGCCATCTAAAGAAAAAAGTTCTGCTTGTAATATTAATTTACTTTCTTCAATAAATGCATTTGCGCCCACCGCTGTTTCACAATCACCTTCAAGAACTTTTAAAACATTTCTTTCTGCTTGAGCAATTTGAGCAGTTTCAAAATCGTTAACTTTATTTAAGATAGAGATAATTCTTCTATCTTCATTTCTTGATTGCAATGCAATAATACCTTGTCCAGCGCTGGGAATTAAATCGGACGGAGAAAAAATTTCTGATATTTTATCTTCCATATCTAATAGTTTCATTCCTGCATAAGAAAGTAGTATTGCATCATATGAACCTTCATTTAATTTCTGTATTCTTGTATCAACATTGCCTCTTATAACTTTACAATTGAGGTCAGATCTTTTTTTTTTAATTTGAAATTCTCTTCTAAAAGATGAAGTGCCTATTATTGAATTTATTTTTAGTTCTTTAAATTTTTTCTTATTACTAGTAATTAATACTTCTCTCGGATCATTTCTTTTTAAAAAAGCATTTGTTTTAACTCCCTCTGTTTCTAAAATTGGCATATCTTTAAGTGCATGCACTGCTATATCAATGTTTCCGTTGATTAACTCTTTTTCTATATTTGATGAAAACAGGCCTTTGCCCCCAATTTCTGATAATCTTGTATCCTGAATCTGATCACCCTTAGTTGATATTTTTTTGATAATGATATTCTCTTCATTAAAAGAGGTATTTTCTAAAATTTTTTTTTTTGGCTGTTTGAGCATAAATAAAAGCCAACTTGCTAGCCCTAGAACCAATAATAATTTTTTTTTTCATAAATAAAATTTATTTCTACTTGTAAAGAGATTGTACAATTAATAAAAACTATTTGAATGAGTAAAAAAACCTTTATTCTCGGAATAGAATCTAGTTGTGATGAAACAGCAGCCTCAATTATAACAGAAAATGAGACAGGTGAACCAATAGTTCTCTCAAGTATAGTCTCAAGCCAGAATAATGTTCATAAAAAATTTGGAGGAGTGGTTCCAGAACTCGCGGCTCGATCTCATGTTGAAAAAATAGATACGATTGTCAAACTTGCAATAGAAAAAAGTGGTGTAAAATTAAAAGAGATTGATGCAATTGCGTCTACAGCTGGTCCAGGCTTGATAGTTTGTCTATCTGTTGGTTTAAGTTTTGGAAAATCTTTAGCTTATTCTCTTAACAAGCCATTTATAGCTGTTAACCATTTGGAAGGCCATGCGTTAAGTGCTAAACTTAACTCAAAAATAAACTATCCATATTTGGTTTTATTAATCTCGGGTGGGCATTCTCAGTTTTTAAGTGTTAAAAAACTTGGTGGATATAAAAGATTAGGAACAACAATTGATGATGCTTTAGGAGAAGCTTTTGATAAAACTGCAAAATTATTAGGAATAGATTTTCCTGGAGGAGCACAAATTGAAATTTTAGCTAAAAAAGGGGACCCACTTAAGTTTAATTTACCTAAACCTATACTTAACAAAGGTGGATGTAATTTATCTTTTGCTGGTCTCAAAACAGCAATTTTAAAAATTGCAAGTAAAATTAAAAAAGACCAAGAAAGATTTGATTTAGCAGCGTCTTTTCAAAAAACTATAATTGAAATTTTATATAAAAAAACACAAATTGCTTTTAAAGAATTTGAAAAAAAAAACAGTCCAGAAAAAAAAATATTTGTTGTAGCTGGTGGAGTTGCTGCAAATAAAGAAATAAGAAAAATGTTATTGAATCTTTGTTATGAAAAAAAATATCATCCATATTTTCCTCCTATAGAGTTTTGTGGTGATAATGCAGCAATGATTGCATTGGTAGGTTTAGAAAAATTTAAATTGAAACAATTCAATAATTTGGATCACCCAGCTCAACCAAGATGGGCATTAGATGAAGATGCTATCTTTTTAAAAGGCGCTGGAGTAAAATTGTAAATATGAAAAATAAAAAAATTCTAGTAACAGGGTCATGTGGTTTGGTTGGATCAGAAATAGTAAATCTATTTAAAAATGATTATAAATATATTTTTGGTATTGATAACAATCAAAGAAAAATTTTTTTTGGCAAAGGAGGTGATATAAACAAAAGAAAAAAAGATTTAAAACAAAATATTAAAAATTACATACATTTAAATTTTGACATTAGAAACAGATATAAAGTTTCCAAGCTTATAAAAAAAATTAAACCTCATTGTATTATTCATTGTGCAGGTCAACCAAGTCATGATTTAGCAGCCAAAATTCCCTACGAAGACTTTGATACAAATGCGGTTGGAACTTTAAATTTATTAGAAGCTTCAAGAAGATATTGTAAAAACACCATATTTATTTTTCTTTCAACAAACAAAGTATATGGAGATGGACCAAATAAATTAAAAATCAGTGAAAAAAAAAAAAGATTTGTTATTTCTGAAAAAAAATTTTCTAAAGGTATAGCCGAAAATTTCAATATTGATCAAAATACTCATTCTATTTTTGGTGCTTCTAAACTATCTGCAGATATCATGGTTCAAGAATTCGGAAGATATTTTAACATGAAAACTTGTTGTTTAAGGGCAGGTTGTATAACTGGACCTTATCATTCAGGAGTGGAGTTACACGGTTATTTAAATTACCTTGTTAAAATGAATATTGAAAAAAAAAAATATACTGTATTTGGTTATAAAGGAAAACAAGTAAGAGACAACATTCACGCTAAAGATCTAGTAATGTTTATAAAAAATTTTATTAATAAGCCAAGAATTGGTGAAGTTTATAATATTGGTGGTGGGTATAAAAATTCAATATCTATTTTAGAAGCATTCGATCTAGTTCAAAAAATTTCTGGCATAAAAATGAAATATAAAATTGCTAAGAAAAATAGGATAGGTGATCATATTTGTTATTATAGTGATTTAACAAAAATTAAATCACACTATCCAAAATGGTCTATTAAAATAAATCTAGAAAAAATAATAAAAGAAATTATAAATAAGTACAAATAAATACAGCACATTTGCTAAAAAAGTTTATGGAACATCCTTTAATCAAACTATCTCAAAAACAAATAGAAAATATAGATAAATTGAATTCAGATACTAAAATAAAGTTTAATAGAATTTCTTGTTTAAATTGTGAGTCGGAAAATCATATGAACTTATTTACAAAAGATAGATATGGTTTGAATGTTACTAAAGTACTTTGTAATGAATGTGGGTTAATGTTTATAAATCCTATGATGTCACAAAATTCGTCGGATTATCTTTATAATAGTGATCTTTATAGAAATATTTTGCATCATGATGAAGTAGAAAAAAATAATTTAGAAAATTGGGACAAATTTGAAAACAGTGAAAAAAAACTAGATGAAAAAAAAAGCACTTTTTTTAATATTATAAATTCTTTAAATATTGAATACCAAACAGTATGTGACGTAGGGGCAGGTAATGGTCAAAATGTGAGCCTTTTCAAATCGATCGGTAAGGAAGCTTGTGGATATGAACCATCAAAATATTTTAGTGAGTTTGGAAAAAAAAAAAATCTCAATATTATTAACGGATTTGCAGATGACGTTGAAGGGGAATATGATTTAGTTTTAATGATTCATGTCTTGGAGCATATGATAAATCCAAAAGAGGTAATAAGAAGGTTAAGAAAGAATGTAAAAAAATATCTTTTTGTTGAGGTACCTGCAAGTGTCGATAAATTTCAAAGTTTTCAATATTCACACACTTACTATTTTTCTTTAAATACTCTTTCTCAAATTATTACTAAGTGTGGATTTAAAAAAATTTATATTGAACATAAATCTCGAAGAGTTAATGACTATGTTTACGCGTTGTTTGAAAAAACAGATGAAAAAGAGATATACCAATACAATTACACCAAAGAAGTAAGAAAATATAAAAAAATATATTATAAATATTGGGCTAAATCATTTATTAAAAGAATTTTAAGAAAAATACTTAAAAAAATAAATCCAAATATTGAAAAAAAAATCATAAACATCATTGATTTACGTACACTTGGTGACAAATGAACTACTGGTTATTAAAATCTGAACCAGATGTATGGTCTATGGACCAACAAAAGAGGGCTGGAAGTAAAGGAGCAGCATGGGATGGTGTTAGAAACTATCAGGCAGCAAAAAATTTAAAAGCTATGAAGAAAGGTGATCAATGCTTTTTTTATCATTCAAACATAGGTAAAGAAATAGTTGGCGTTGTTGAAGTCATTAAGGAGGCTTATATAGATAAAACTGACCAATCTGGTCGGTTTGTAGCGGTTACTGTTAAGTTTATTAGAAAACTTAAAAGACCTATTACTCTTGAAATTATTAAAAAAACTAAGGAATTGTGCCATTTATCATTAATTAAACAAAGTCGGTTGTCTGTCATGCCCATTGACTCTAAAAGCTGGAAAATTTTAAATAACATGGGTAAGATTTAGCTAATTATTAATTATGCCAAAAAAAAAGAAAAAATCAAAACTTAAAAAAAGAAATTTTAAAAAAAAGAAAGTTAAAAAAAGAAAAAAAATTTTAAAAAGAAGAAAATATACTAATAAAAAAAAGGCTTTTAAAAATAAAAAATCAAAAAAAATTATTAGCAATGTTTCTGCTTCTAATGAATTAGTTTTTAAGACAAAACCTGAATGGATAAAAAGTAGTTTAGCAAATAAAATTCAGTATCAAAACAAATATAAAGAATCTATTAAGAACAATAATGCTTTTTGGAAAAAAGAGGGTAAAAGAATTTCATGGATAAGACCATATAAAAAAATTAAAGATGTTAAATACAGTAAAGATGAAGTAAAAATAAAATGGTTTGAAGATGGGACTTTAAATGCTTCCTCAAATTGTATTGATAGACATCTTAAAGACAAAAAAGATAAAACAGCGATAATTTGGGTCGGCGATGATCCAAATGATGTACAAAAAATTTCTTACAAGCAACTTCATCAAAAAGTTTCAAAAGCTGCAAATGGATTAAAAAAATTAGGTATTAAAAAAGGTGATAGAGTTACAATATATCTTACGATGATTCCTGAATTAGCAATTTTAATGTTAGCATGTGCTAGGATAGGAGCTATACACTCAATAATTTTTGGAGGGTTTTCAGCTGAGTCCATATCAGGAAGAGTGAATGATTGTAAATCTGAGTATATCATTACTGCTGATGAAGGTGTAAGAGGTGGAAAAATAATTCCTTTAAAAGCGACAACTGATGAGGCTTTAACAAATTGTCCAAACGTAAAAAAATGTATTGTTGTAAAAAGGACTGGAAATTATGTGTATTGGAATAACGAAAGAGATGTTTGGTATCACGACTTAATAAAAGATGTTTCAGCTCAATGTGAGCCTGAGGAAATGAATGCTGAAGATCCATTATTTATTCTTTATACATCTGGTTCAACTGGTAAACCAAAAGGTGTTTTGCATACTACAGGTGGATATATGGTTTATGCATCAATGACACATCAATATATATTTAACTATAAACCTAAAGATATTTACTGGTGTACAGCAGATATAGGTTGGGTAACAGGTCATAGTTATATTATTTACGGACCACTTTCCAATGGTGCAACAACTATCATGTTTGAGGGGGTCCCTAATTATCCTGATAGTTCAAGGTGGTGGCAAATTGTAGATAAATTTAAAGTTAATACTTTTTATACTGCACCAACAGCGATAAGAGCTTTAATGAGAGAAGGAAATGATCCAGTGAACAAAACTTCAAGAAAATCTCTTAAATTGTTAGGCACTGTAGGTGAACCTATAAATCCTGAAGCTTGGATGTGGTATTTCAAAACTATTGGAAATTCAAAATGTCCTATCGTTGACACTTGGTGGCAAACAGAAACAGGTGGAATTTTAATATCTCCACAAACTGGAGCAATTCCTCTAAAGCCTGGTTCAGCAACGAAACCTTTTTATGGAATTAAACCTGTAATCGTTGACAAGGATGGTAGAGAAATTAAAGGTGCAGGAGAGGGAAGGCTTTGCATAGCCCAATCCTGGCCTGGTCAAATGAGAACTGTGTACGGTGATCATCAAAGATTTATAGATACTTACTTTTCACAATTTGATGGAAAATATTTTACAGGTGATGGATGTAGAAGAGATAAAGATGGATATTATTGGATCACAGGAAGAGTTGATGATGTAATTATTGTATCAGGTCACAATTTAGGAACTGCAGAAATTGAAAGTGCCTTTGTTGCACATCCAAAAGTAGCTGAAGCAGCTGTAGTAGGATATCCTCATGATATTAAGGGGAACGGACTTTATTGTTACGTTACTTTAAATGCAGGGGAAATGGAAACTGGTGATCTAGAGAGAGAATTAAAGCTTTGGGTTAGAAAACAAATTGGACCACTTGCAACTCCTGACTTAATACATTTTTCTCCCGGTTTACCAAAAACAAGATCTGGGAAAATCATGAGACGAATTTTAAGAAAGATAGCTGCAAACGAGCATGAACAATTAGGGGATACTACAACTTTAGCCGATCCAAGCGTTGTTGCTAGTTTAGTGGAAAATAGAAAAAATATTTAGAGTTTAACTCTTTCCTTAAATTCTTTCTTAACGATATCCCATTTTAGTATTACAGAATTTAAAACAATTTTTCGATCTAAAGCTTTTAAGTCCTCTGCTATAGGTGCCCACTCATATAATGACAAAGCACTAAGGTTAAATGGAAGATCTTTAAAATGAGTATCCCAATTAATATTATTTAATCTTTCATTAAAAACTCTTGTTGTATTTTCAATAATTTCTATCGGCATCTTATTGGTTATTTCATCATCCAAAATTTTTTTGAAAACTTCTTTTGCTTTTTTAAGATCCTGATAATTAAAATTTGCTTTTAAATAAGAAAATGTAAAAAAAGTTAGATCCTGAAGAGCAACTGCGTAAATATTCCATTTTGCTAGATTAACCGATTTCATAAATTCATCATTCTCAAAATGTAGTACATATCTTGTTCCCATTCTCGTCTTTAAATACCCATATAATGTAACTTGTGTTACCCATGCTGATTTTGTTTGAATAAAGTTTTGCAGCTCATCAAGATTATTTATTTTTTTTTTTGGAATAAATGCTTTAAATAAAGCGAACAAATAAACTTTAAAATCATCCCATGACAGGTCTTTCCAGGTTAATTTGTATTTTCCCATAAAAATCGAAATTCAATTAATTTATACCCCAAAAAATCAACTTTTTTGTACAATTTTAACACTTTAAATCTCTTTAAGAATGGTTATGGTTTTGGCCAGTTATAACTAAAAAGAGAGAGGTATAAATGTCAAAACAAGCACAACACTGGGAAAAAACCAG
>MDTD01061501.1_pt1 | contig 13176 bp, 37 predicted proteins | sample 811221 | NCBI WGS metagenome assembly MDTD01 (sample SAMN05326646, study PRJNA326480) | marine metagenome | isolation source: seawater | place: Pacific Ocean: South West | collected 2011 | reverse complement strand
CGGAATGTATCAGCACGGTAATCGCCTTGCTGAATAGCCACTTCGTAACGGTTCTTTAGATGCTTGTTTTTAGTCGGACAAGTGCGCGAGTTGTGACCAGTTTGATAGCAGTATGAGCAGCGGACGGTACCATTGTATGACATGTATTCTCTCCTTACCCTTATAATATAACAACATGAGGGCTATCGTCAATACGAAAGTTGTCAAGCAGATGTCAAGAAAGTGCCCATGCGAACAGGTGCCAGTAAAACAAAGCAGCCAAGCCGAAGGCAACTACATCGAAAAAATGTATGCTGCATTTATGCATCAGTTTCACTTAAAACCACCAACATTTTTTTAAACTCAAAAGTAATGTCACCATCGAACCACTGGACTTTGGCAACGGATTTGCCGTGATCGATCCTTGTTTCTTTAGGGCCAATCTTCATAACGATACCTCGATGAGTAGTGTCATGCCTACTGCAAACTAAATCACCGGCTCTCACTAACAACCTCCAACCATGCTTGCGGTTCCCAATCTGTTTTACCAGAACCACCGAACCAATGTATGCCAACTTGTGCAGTGCGACCGGTACCGCGAGGATGCATATCTATGACAATGCCAACTTTACCAGTTTCATGAGTTTTCATTTTAACTAAGTCACCAATATTAATCATTATTCTTTAGCCCCTGAAAAGAATATGTTCCTTCACAAGTCCATCCTGTAAATCTTTCCATTTCAACATATAAAATGCCGGTTATTGTGTTTGGGCTTGTTGTGCGGCTTTTAGTGTTCCAATCCATCTTCATTTTCCAAAGGCCATCGTCACAGTGAAAGTTGGCATCTACATTACAGGATTGATTTAGATTTTGCACATTTACTAAGTGGCATTGAGCATTTTTTTGCGGCGACGGTATACCATAAACAACATTTAATCTAACATCGTCCATTGTTCCGCACTTGCTTGACAAAGTATCAAATGAAACATCATAAGTTCCATCGACAATCGGCTGCAAGCACACCGTATTACCAACAGCGGAATCAATAGTTTGATTATTGCCCTTACAAGTCAACAAACCTAATAATAAAAATATTTTACTTTTCATAATATGGATTTTCTCCTTGGCTGTGATCGGTAACATCAGCGATTCCAACAATATCAGGAAACTCCTCCATCAGATATGCTGCTACTTGTCCTTGAAGTGTTTCCTTGGAAGCAGCACAACCTTGACAGCCCCCACTAAGTCTAACCGCAAGTGTGCCAGTTTCATCATCGAAACCGACAACAGAAAGATGGCCATCGTGTCCAGCTAATGCTGGATTAATGTATTCATCAACAAAGTACCTTATTTCATCAATCATTTTTTATCCTTAAATGAATCATCAGTTCCAAGTTTATACAACCAGAATCCAAATATAATGAATAGCGGCAACAATATCATTGTGAAAAAATCAATCAACATCATTGATCACCTCCAATCTTTTAGCTTGTTCTATAGTATAATGCCATTGACCGGGAATGTCAATCCACTTGACAATAATATAACTTTCCGTTATTCTGACAATGTGGCCCTCGGCACTTTCGTGCTTCCACATAGGTGACATTCTTACTTTATTGCCGGGTTTCACTAATAACCTCCAATGATGATATTTCTGTAATGTCAGTTGGTTCTTCGTCGCTCCAATCATCAAACCAGCGAACCTTGACCTGTTCAGCACTGATGTGCTCTATGATCATTCCAAAGCCAAACCAGCCGGTAGGATCGTACTTGACTCTAACCAAATCACCAACATTCATTTCACAAACTTCAAATCGTTACGATAAAAATAAGATGTTTGATAGGGTGCAGCAGCTTTAAGGTTACCTGTGTTCCAGCGGCCAGCGGGCCCGTCAGGCATCCAACGAATAAAGTAATACTTTTTTTCATTATCTGAAGTATATTCGCAAATGTTTGGATTGTCTTGAACCCTAATCACTAAGCCGATAATGTCTTTCTTGTCATGCCATATCTTTCTCCTCCAACGATACATGGCCGATGTCTGGAGAACATATGAGGACAGAGTCACCAAATCACCAACCTTCATTCCGGCACCATTGAGTTCTTGAGAGCCTCGCATGTCTGATCACTTACACAGTTGGTGACTGCTTTAAAGATGGCATCTTGGTTCTGCAGGATGATATCCATATCATCAAGCATGCTTTCAGTCATACGAATCATGTTATCGAGAGACTCCGCAGACTTTTCCAGTGACTCGTTAACTTCATCCCGCGATAGCGGGATCGCGGTTTCTACGTTTTGGGCATCATTGCAGCCAAAGATAAGGGGTAGTAAAATAATATTAAACACTTTTTCTCCTATTTGTTAGTGTTGTTGTTATCAGTTTTGTGGTGACTTAAATCCACAAAAGCACCGGCTATCATAAGCAAACCAGCGAATGCACTAATCCATGCACTGATCCAAGCTTGCTCATAAATATTGAACCCTGTTTCGATAATATGTATGGCACCATGACCGGCTAAGCCCCATCGAACAAACATGTGAAAATATTTATTGTTTATAATATTCATCGTTCACCGTTCCAAATGCGATCGGCAAATCTTTTTGCATTGCGAAGGTTTGTCATGTCATCCATATCGTTAACTTGATCAGAGTGCTCATCGTAAAGATGGCCAATAGATTCTCGCATGTATTTACGAAGCAACTTGATAAACTCAATCTTTCCAAAAGATTCTTTATGAATGCTCGTATGTCCAACATACTTTGTGTGCATTATGCGGGCCACTTTAAGTGCCGCCTCGATGCCTTCGCGGTCGTCGGAATCTATTACTATTGTCATTTTCATTGTGCTTACCGTTGCTTGGGACTTGAAAAGAAAAAAAATCTAGCGAAAAAAATCGCGATCGAGGACTGTCAATCTCCCTCTAACATCAATACTCCGGGTGGGGCGGTCCCTGAAACTACTCCGCCATGTTTCGCTATAACTGTGGTGACTACCCAAACCGGAACATACGGATACACGGTGCCCGTGGGGTCTCTTTCATCTTCACAATACTTATCCAACAATGGTTCGATTTGGTTGGGAAACCCAACCTCGACTGACTCATAACTTTCCGCTGTATCTGATCTTGGATAGCAATAAGAGTATTCACTTGCTTGAATAGACATACTAAATCCGCTCTTGCAAACTAATCGTTCATAGAATGGTCTTTTCCTTCTCAATCAATCCTCTACTAACTCTAAAAACATTTCATGAAACTTGAGAATCTTTCCGCCAGCGAAAGCAACATTATAAAAAGCAGTATATGTTCTGCTCTCGTCTATTTCTTCTGGAACAGTTTCCATTACCAACCCAAGTCTATGGTCGGGCAATGCTTCATCATGTGTAAGTTCCTTGATACGAACAAGGTTACCCGGTTTAAACTTTGGCAATGGTTGGTTCTCTCTAAACATAATTAGAATATACCTCTTGTAATTACAAATGTCAAGTAAAATAAAAGTCAAGCAGGATAATGATCGTGATTCTGATCATAAACTACCGATGCCATGCCCGTCACACTCATAGAGCCGTCGTTCCATCTTATCGTAATGGAACCAGCGGGTGATGCATCGAGAACAATGCCGGGCCTTGCGGTACCCGTACTAGGGGAGTTATAGACTATCATGTCACCCTTATTAATAACTTCAAACTTATGTTCCATCACTTAACTTCTCCAATATCGCAGAATCATACCATTCAACAGAGCCATCAGTAAAATGAACTTTGACCGAATCACTTTTTCGTCCTGTCTTGTGTATCTCAAGAACAATACCAGCAACTTGTTCTTCTTCTGCATACGGATGTGGAACATGTTTGTATCTCACCAAGTCACCTACTCTCATAATTCAGGACCAATAATAATAACATCATCGACTCTTTCATTGACGAGACATTTGCGGCCATTAATCCACACCACCCATATTTCTTCATTCTTTTTATCAACACCAGTGCTGAGGTAAGAATCCAAAACAATGCCGGGATTAGACCAATCATCATCGCCAAAAGACTTTGGCTTAAAAGATATTAAATCACCTATTTTCACTTATAACCTCAATTAAATCTAACTCTGGCATCAATGTGTGAGTAGTTTGTGTGCTAAAGCACCACATTGTTAAAACCTTATATTTCCCATCGTTTGGTACACCAATAACTATGCCTGTAAACTTTGGACCCCAACCAATCTCAGCCAGATCGTAAGGATCTTTTATGACATAACAGACTCTTACTAAGTCACCTACTTTCATATCTTATCTTATGTTCTTTCTTCATAGATAAGTATGTGTCGTTTTCTCTAGCTTCTTTCCAAGCGGAATAAAAGATTTTTGCTGATTTAGCTTTTTCACATGTGAGTGCATCTGGCTCCTGTGGAATAATCGTACCGTCATCATTATATTTTCTACCATCGCGATGATTTGCATATCGACGAGCACGAGTAAAGCCCATATGTAAGAACTTTTTCGCCATGTCTGCACCGACAAAATCACCATCATTAATGTATGTGTAGAACATTCCTAAGATGTTTTGACTTGACACTTGTGCCTCCCTAACAGTTTTGAACCGCCAGTAAGCACAAATCTTTGACTTGTAAGGCTCACAGATGAGCACACCTTGCTGACCACGACCAATCCGATATAGTTCAGGATGCTGGCTATAGTCGATCTCAGGATTCCATTTATCAAAATACGATTCGTCTACTTGACTTCTGGCCATTACTTTTTCTTATCCGATGGAAATCTTCCTTGATTCCCCATACCATCATAATCAATAAAATTATTGACATTATCATTATGACTTAATTCGCCATCATTGTCAAGTTTTTCAACTAAAGAATTTGATAATTCATCTATTTCTTTCATGGCAGATGCATACAAACGAAGTTTTCCATTTCGTTGTAAATACAATGCCTCTGACTGAAGTTTAGCGATTTTCTTTTTTAATTTGTTTATCTCTCTTTTCAATAAAAAATCTTTAATAAATTGCATTATTTCCTCCTTGGTAAATACGGACGGATGCCGTATGCAAAAACATAGTAGCCAGTGTTAAACAAAGAGCGGATGACTGGAAGACGAGAAAAATACACAGCTTTGCTAAAGCCCATTTTTTCATACATCAGCCTAAATGTCTCTGGCCCTTTGGTTGCTTTCTGGTCAAACCAGCCAATCATTTCTTTTTCAAACTCGTCGATATTACCATCAAAATCATCCGCACTGATATCGACAAACTCAATGCCGCAGGCTTCTGCTCTTTCGCGAATTGTGTTAATCTCTAGTGAGCAAACATAACAACTTTCATCATAGTAAACTTTATCAGACATTAGTTATCCATATTGTCAATAATATAAAGTGAGTAAACAAAACCCAGAACAATAAAAGCGACAACCCCATTTATAAAAACTTGGTAGTATTCCACTCTTCCCCCTTGATTTTAATGTCAAGTGTCTCCATTTTTCGATCAATATTATTTTTCATTCTCACAAGATCAAGTATCTGTCTCCTATGAAATTTTATCATATTTCTATGTGATTCTATACACTCGTCAATCATCTTAATTTGGTCCTCTGTTAGCACTTGCCCCCTCCTTGGTGCTTTGGTCTTCTAAATTGCATACAATCACCGTATCGGAATCCTCGGTGAGTTTAAGCACATAAAATCTTTGCCCCTCACTAATTGGACAAGGAAATGCACTAACTGGCATTACTGCATGAGCTGGACCACCATTCATAGCAGGGTTCATGTTCAATTCAACTGATGCAAAATGAGTATCAAACGAATCAATTACTCCAATAAGTACAAATGTTTTTAGCACTGCCTATCTCCGATAAATATCAATAAATTTGATGTGAATTGATTGAGTCTTTCCTGTAGTATACCAGAATACTTTGTAATAGTGATCATGTTTTTTATCTTTTTTAATGACTATGCCAACCAACTTATCACTGTGGAGGTTGTGACAAATTAAATCACCCGCCTGAACTGTCATAATTTTCTAAATAGGTTGTCCATTCCTCGGTAACAATGCCCGTGTTCCATCTGACAACAAAACGACGAGTGTGCGATAAGGTATTTTCAACCTGCTCCAGAATAATGCCGGGTGCTGACCGCTGATCAGCATCCCTATATTTTTCCCATTTAAAAACTGCTGAGGGATCCGGTACAAATTTAACTAAGTCACCAATTTTCATTTTAAAATGTCGTTGATTTTACTTTTAAGTTTTTCGTCGTTTGTCTCTTCAGCTATTTCTGCAAGAAACTCCTCAAGTTGTGTCAGCCGCTTTCTTTGTTCATGCAATGGATTAACAACTGAGATGCCTTTGTCCTCCAAATCAGAGTAGTATTTATCGTTTAACTCAGGGTGATAATTAGAATCATGATAGGACATCGCAAGCCTCAATTATAAGTAGTTAGTAAATTACATAAAGTGGTACGGATGACAGGATTTGAACCTGCGACCAATCGCATATAAGACGACTGCTCTTACCACTGAGCTACATCCGCAAAAATGGTACACCCTGTAGGGCTCGAACCTACGACCCTCGGCTTAGAAGGCCGATGCTCTATCCAACTGAGCTAAGGGTGCTTAATACCTCTATAGCATAACTTTTGCTTGTTTCTTTGTCAAGTACTTTTCAGATAAAAGCGAATACTTTACGAAAGGTGAAATGTTCTCGTATTGAAAAGACATTTCATCTTGTAATTCTAGACGATCATCAAAGCGAAAACCTACAATAAATACCTTGCCGACTAACTCACTCTCAGGATCAGTGACTGCCCAAAAAGTGTGCTTCATACCTCTTTGCCTATGCATACAGGTAACTTTTGTATTCCTAGGAAGGTAATCAAGATGCCACAAATGTGACATCTTGCCATCACGGTCTCTCCAATAATGCGGAATGGTGTAAACATCTTTCATCGTTTCAAACTTGGAGAGATTAACGAAAGGAAGATGCAGATCATCCTTTAAAAATGCTACGGTTCCCTTACGAACTTTAGCTTGCCTCATTGTATATTTCCTCCGGTGAAATACAATCTTCAAAATAAATAACAATATTACCCGGACAAATCGCTATAGGAGTCTGCCCTTCCTCTGCATGATTATTGATAAAGTCATACCATGCAACATTTTTATCATGTGATGAAACAAAAGTATAACTTCCATTGCCACTTTGGCAACTGTAGACAACTGTGTAAACCATTTAATCCTCCCTGATTTTTCTACCTGTTGAATCTCTTCCTTCGAGTTCCCATTGTAGTTTTTTAAGTTCTGATAGCCTTAAACATGACTTCCATACCTTTGTGGCATAAGCAAGACAATCACTACTCTGACTATAGTATGCATCTAGTTTATCATTCTTAATTTTATTTTTCAAGTCTTTTGTAGCATTCTCTAAAGATTGAATTTGAGATTCTAAAGACTTCAAGGCACGAGTTTGAGCTTCCCATACCTTATTTGTTTTGAATGTAGTTGCCACTTTTTTCTTCGCCTTGTCCAACTTGGCCCATTTTAAGAATTGACCATCGCAAGCCAACAACAAAAAATGTTGCTGCACTGACAAATGATGCCATTCCTAAAAATTCATAAAGGTTGTTTGTCATGATCTACTACTCCCTATAATAATTTGCCAGACCCATTAGTGTTGGTGCCCAAAGACCAACAAAGATTCCAAACCTTTCTGCATGAGCAGGATCAGCACCTGAAGCGACCCATACATAAATACTGCATGCGACAGAAATCAAAGAGGCTATGAAAAATCCCACAGCCACATTATTGTCTCTTGTAGTTAACATATTTTCTCCCTTTTGTTATGTTAAATGGTGGGCCTTGTCGGACTTGAACCGACGACTCTCCCGTTATGAGCGGGGTGCTCTGACCAACTGAACTAAAGGCCCAAAAAGTGCCCTTGCCTATCCTCCATCCGTCGAACGATCACAATAACTGCAGCTATTATTTTCTCCAACCAGATTTCTGGACTTCTCGCAAGGGTGTGGTGATCAATGTGCATCCCATTTGCTTAACGGACTTGAACCGATTTATGATTCCACAGTAAAATAAAAGATGGTAGCTGATGCGAGACTCGAACTCGCAAGCCCAAAGGGCGACAGATTTTAAGTCTGTTGTGTATACCAATTCCACCAATCAGCCATAAATAAATTATAATGGGTTAGGTTAGGACTGTCAAGCTTATTTTATAATTTTATTAGCTCAGATTCTATAAAATATCTTTTTGTCCCATCAAGACATAAGACAGTGTAAACATAATCTTGGAAGTACTCCAATTCGTAATCAACATCAATAACTACACCAGTGTGGGCCGCAATAAAATAATCATCCGATTCATCGTGCCAGTAGTAATATTCAATAATATCATAGTACCCTTTGACAAGGTTTCCTATTTTATATCTTGGTGGTATATCGGGAGCCATACATTATTTAGTATGGGTCGCCTACTTTCTTTTTAACTTAATAAATCGCTCTTCAATAATCACAGGGATTGTGCTACCAATAGGCAGAATCTTATACATTTTTGCACCCTTAGCCGCTGAACGAATAGTGTCCAACACTTGAATAATAAGCCCACCTTTTGTGCGAAAAGACTTAGCGGCCTGATCTTGAATATGCCATGTTGTCGGCCCAGCGATACCAATGTTTTTGCCATAGCAGTTTGCTCTTGCAGCGACCAGTGTTCCGGCAGGATATTTTGGCTCGGCATGATGAGTTTCCAAAACTCTCTGAGCATACTTGTTGCCTCGCATTTTAGTATATGCCCTCATATCTGGGACATGGCCTTTTAAAATGTCACGGGTTAGTTCACTAAAGTAACCAGTTGTATTGTAGTAAGCCGCAAGAACATTTGCCTCTTCTTTGTGTTCCTTCTCGTATATATGATGCCACTCATCGTGAAGCTCTTGAGCATCATCCCCATTACGACCAATAACCTTAAAGGCAGTCTGTAGTTGCTTTTCGGATAAAGTACGGCCTCGATCAAGTTGATCCATGATCGACTCAAGAAAGCCACGGTCCCATCCGGTGCAGACTGATCGGTTTAGTACTTCAATAATTTGTGATTTGATTTCGTCTTCCATGCTAATAATATATAGCAGTAGAGATCAAAGGTCAAGTAATATTTGTCAGAGAAATGTTAGTAGTCGTCAACTTCAGGAGCCATGATAATTGCATCGATATAACCGGGAGGACACTTTACAACTTGACATCGCCAGCCACCCCATTTTGGAATAATATCAAAAAGTGGAAAATCAGGGCATTGGTCAACAATCGTTAGACTTGGAGTTGGCACCTCAACAAATACTTCCAGAATTGAACCGCCGTCGTCGGAGCCTGCTTTAACTTCATATCTTCCACTAAAATAATTGGATATTTCAACGGTCAGGCTATTGATTGCTTCCTGCTTTGACATCTTATCACCATTGAAAAATATGTTAGCCACTTAAGTCGAACTCACTAGTTTAACAGAATCATAATCTGCATCTAATATAACTAGGTTATACCTTCCACAATCGAAGCAGTGGGCAATAATAGCAGTTGTTTTCTTATTGGAGACCTCTAAAATAATTCCATATTTATAGACAGGGTTTATACCTTTGACACCCATAGGAGAAGCCTCATAACTTCTATGATGTGAAAACCACTTTATTAAATCACCCTTCTTAAAGGTCATATAATAACTACATGATTATTCTTTAATGCTTGTTTTTAAGATGGTAATTTTTGATTTGTCTGAAACATAATTAACTTTAACATCTATTTCACCCTTAAAAATATTACGAAGCATTGTAATGTTTGGTGTTTTAGATTCGCCATTATATCTCAAGTAGACACCAGAAAAACCATTATTACAGATTTTTAATGCATCGCGATGAACAGCTTTGATAGATGAATAAACACCATATAGTGCATCATCTGAGTCAAATAAACAATATATATTTAACTTTGTCATTTCAATTCTCTGAAAATGGTTGTTCATCAAAGTTTTCGAGACTGCAAACTTTTTCAATAAAACAAATTTGTTCTTCTAAGGCTTTGACTTTTTCATTATCCTCGGTTTCTCTAGCCAGTTCAAGCTTTTCCTGCAGCACATTAAGGTCCATAATAGTTTCAAAATAAAGCTGTGAAAAATACAATGCTGTTCCAAAATCTTCGATCCTACCTTGAACTTCAGCGAATGGTCCACATGTGAAAACTGTACTTCTCATAACTTTATTACCTCCATATATCGTTATCCACCGCACCCTTTACAACGAGAACGGTACTGTTCCTTTTGTTGCTTAACAGACATTTCAATCTTCTTAAAGTCTTTTATTTTTCCTTCAAAATATTTGCCTTGCCCATAAGCACGAATCATGTCACTGTTCCTATTGAAAGCACCACACAACACAATAGATTGAGTGGGCTCATATAGTAAGTATTCGCCGGGATAAACTTTACTATCTTCTTTTATTTCGACAAACTTCATTATTCCTCGTTTACTGACATCATAGCATCATATGCTTTGGTTTTTAAATCATTTAAATAACCAAGGGTGTCATTTCGTCTGAGGATTTTGAATGCGATGTTCTCAATTGAAAACTCTTGCAGCTTACTCTCAAGTCCTGCTCTTCGCATGTTTCTAATTTTGTTCTTAAGTCTGTCGATGTTTTTTAATGCCGTCTCGTACTTCTTAGCAGTTATCAAGTTGGCAACAATATTTACCTGAAACTCTATGTCTTCAGCCTTGTGCATGGCAGCAGGGAAGTCGATCATGCTACGGTATTTTTTCGGTCTTTTGATCCAATCGTCATTCATCAAAGAATATAGACCCGATGACTTGTGAACTTCTCGTTCATCTTCAACATAAATTTCAACATCGTATCCTTTCATTTTGATGTCGTGATTATTATTCCATTTCATTCTTGCATTATCAAAGAAAGACTTAACAAGAGCAACATTTTCATCAACTTCAAGAAAATCAACGATGATGTGCAAATCAACATCAGAATAGTTTGACCAGTTGTAATTTGCCAATGAGCCCGTTAGAGTAATGTCTTTTACATTGACTTCGACAGGAAGATTTTTAATAAAATCCATGGCGATTCTAACCAGCTTATCTCTAATCTCTGGTTTAATCTCTTCGCCTTCCCATATTTCTGGCTCAAGTGTGTCGTTCGTGTCAAACGACGAGGCTTCCACCTCTTCCTCAAGAGCACCCCCAAAGCCCACCGGGGCTGACTTGGAACGAGTGTTGGGCGGATCCTCTTCAAATGGTGCACCGCCTTGCCTTTGAGGCCCGGATTGAGTATACTTATTTCGGCCTTTCACATAGCCCTTACGGACTTTCTTTTGATATGCTTCCACTTCGTGAATTGAATCTACAAAGTCTTTCCAGTTTGTTCCATTCATACTATAATTAGTCTACCAACTACTAATTGCTACTCTTCGCCAAGTATCAGTAGCAATACAAATGTAAATATAATTTTGGTCATAGCATATTTCGCCAGCTTCACCAAATGTATTTGAGTTTGGAATTGTTCTCTGATTTCTCAACCTGATAGTATCTCCATCTATGTCTAGTATTTGGCTTGGTGACTTTGTGTTGATGCCAACCTTATCATTTGCTCCATCAACATAAATCATGTGAGTATTGTTATCGGACTCAACACGAAAATCCATCAGAGAAGTTGAGCCGTCATTAATCACCACCTCTGGTGCTGTGGAGCCTTGGATGTTTGAAGTAGCTCGTAACCTCAGACCTTCCCTCAAAGTGCCACCATCACTAATCTCAAACACCATATGCTTATTGCTCGCACGGTTCACGACCTTCAAGTTATCAGAGTCGTTGATAAATATTTCTGCTCGGTTCTGACCGCTCTCCGTAAACTTTATCTTAGGTTGTGTTCCCTCAAGACTTAAAAGCGAGTCAGGAGTAGTTGTACCGATTCCCACATTAGAACCGGACACAACCAAAACGGCATTACCTGCCGCCTCAAGAGCTATGTAATCATCTTCAAAGTCAATCTCTGTATTTGAATCATCTTCAAATTGAAGATCACCTACCTTGCGATTTCCTCTGGAATACTTATAACTCATAGTTTAACTCCTAAAGTGGTAAATGTACATTCCCAACTATACATTGAATATCATCGGTGGAGTTTCTTATTGAAGTTGCCCTGACAGACCAGTTCTCTGCACTATCAGTGCTTTCAAGCAATAATCCATCTTGACCAACGATTAGCCACTTAGTGCCGTCAGTTGCCGCATCTCTGAGTTTGTCAGTTCCTGCCAGTGTTGACAGGTTGACAACATTAAAGTTGCTGTTTGTTTTACCGCTAACATCGGCGTATGCCACTTTGAATCTGTTATGGGGTAGGACCAATATTCTACCTTGATAGGCTACAATCGTGGTTCTTTGAAGGTTACCGTCCGAGTAACTTTGTAAATCACCACCACCAAACTCACTTCCCCAGTCGGTAACATCAGATGCCGCACATGATCTCAAGTATGTTCTACCGGAGTCATTTGATCGTTCATAAGAGATTACCCAAGTATCTCCAGTGTATGCCATCCCACTAATTTTACTAATATTTTCACCTGTAAAAGTGTGAACCAAGCTGAAACTTGCAGCATCGTCAGTGGAATAATAAATTCTGTCATTTTGGCCCATCATCCAATTTCCACTTCCATCGGCAGCAAGTGCTGTGATTCTCGCTCCGCCATGGCCAGTGATGCCAGAAAGTGAAATCTCAGACCAGTTAGCAGCACCGTCAGTGCTCCGATAGTAAGATTTATTTGTATCTTGTTTGCCGACAGTACACCAGACACCTGCGGTAGCACCATTTGACCTTGCAGACCATACAACTACGAACTTATCATCCGCTCCGCTGTCAAGATCAATGTGTGTCCAAGCATTACCATCGGTTACATCGGTGCTGCTGACAGAAATTTCTTTTGTTGATGAATCGTTTGACATCACATATATACCGTCTCCGCTAGCATTCTTTCCATAAGCCACATCAAACGAATCGGGCACACCACCATCGCCAATTCTATCGTAAAATGTCCACGATGTTAAATCATCATTCGAGGCATAACCAGCGAACTGTTCTGCCGTTCCAGCGACCCACCGGGTTGCAGTGCTTCCGCCGCCGCTGAGTCCTGAAGGCTGGGT
>MDTD01049899.1_pt1 | contig 13176 bp, 9 predicted proteins | sample 811221 | NCBI WGS metagenome assembly MDTD01 (sample SAMN05326646, study PRJNA326480) | marine metagenome | isolation source: seawater | place: Pacific Ocean: South West | collected 2011 | reverse complement strand
GCCTTGCAAACCGCAAAAGAAGAATTGAAAAAAGCCAAGCACAACAAGGGCGGTCATCGCGCGGCTGCTATGAAGTTGGTGAAACAAGCCATTGCAGAAGTACAGGCTGGGGCCGAGCACGCCAAAGCAAAAAAGAAGGCCAAAAAAGAAAAGAAAAAATAAGTTTCTTTTCTAGAGCGCAAAAAAAAAGGTCACGGCAAAAACCCCCTTGCCCTGACCTTTTTTGTTTTATTGGACGACGTCCTTAGCTGTTCGGCGTGGTGTCTTCCGCCGCTGCCGTTGCGCCATGCCCGTTGGCTTCGTTGACCAGCTTCACCGCGTCTTGCGCTGGTTTTAATGCTTCATCACGACTGATAGCGCCATCACCGTTTGCGTCGAGCAAATGCTTGGCCACCTTGGTGGCGATTTCGGCTTTGGTGCCGGTAAAGGATTCACCTGCTTCGGCCAACTTGGCTTTGGTGGAGTTGTAAAGCTCTTTGTGGCTCATTTTGCCATCGCCATTCACGTCCACGTCATTGATGGCGCCGTTCACCCCTTTGGTTACTTTGTCGGCATCGATCTTGCCGTCCGCCCCGTAGGCATCGGCAGGAATGAGCTTCATGGAGTTCTTTTGAAATTCGTCCCAGCTCACTTTGCTGTCTTTATTGGTATCGAACTTGTCTAGGAAGGCGTCTTTCACTTCGGCGCGCTCATCAACGATGAAGCCTTTTTTCAGGCCGGCCGCCTTGCCCATGTTGTAGATTTCTTTGTCGGACAATTGCTTGTCATTATTGGTGTCGATGCGACGGAAAATATTTTTAATCGAAAATCCAGGCATGGTGTCCCTCCCCAAAATGTATTCATCAAAATTCTAAAAAACCTTCTCAACCTATGTTCCAAGTATCGCTTCGGCGGCTTTGGGGTTGCGCCTTTTGCGCTACGATATTTTACCGATGGGGGCCGAAATGTGCAAACCGTTGGAATATAAGGATAAAATTAAATGGGGATGGGGTGACGAGATCACGGAAACCCCTGAAAATGAACGTTTTTGCCCGTTTTTGATGGCGGGCCTGACGTTGATCCAGCCGGCTTGGATTGCTAGTTTTGGCCCATGGAAAGCTTTCCCATTGCCCCCATGGATCGCCTGTTTCGGGTACTCACTGCCTTATTCATGGGTTTGCCCGTCTTATTTGTCATTTTGATGCTCACCAGCCCTTGGCCCCTGCCATTGCTGTTTGGGGGTGTGGGCGCCATTGTGGGTTTGTTGTACACCTGGATTTGGTTTTATTGGCGGCCCTCCCAATTTCGTTTGGATACCGCCCATCTTCATATCGAATTTCCCCGGCGCCAGCTGGTGGTGGAACTGAGCGAGGTGGCTGCGGTACAGGTCTACGACGCTCACCAAGACTTTGTGAACGATTGGGGGCCTGGCGTTCGCATCGGTGCGGGCGGCTTGTGGGGGGCTTTTGGGTGGCTCAAAACGTCCAAGGGCCTGTTACAAATGTATATTACCCGTAACGAGCAGCTGGTGGTCATCGAGTTCACGGGGCGCAAGCCTTTGCTCATCACGCCAGAAGATGCCGAACGCTTTGTCGCCCATATTCATTCGTAAGGTTTGTTGGCGAAAAAAAAGCCACAGGCTATACTCCTGGCATGGGTAGAGCCCAACTAGCCGTATTTTTGAGAGGCTCTTCATGTCAAGAAGAGGAACCTTTTGAGTGGGACTAATTTTTAAGGGGGGTTTCATTGAAACAAATTATAAAATGGACTCAGTTGGTTGCATTATTGTTTGGCGGGATTTTGGTTTCGGGCTTGTCTTTAAAAGAACCATTTTGCTTTGGCTTTTTTCCTGCAACGCTGATTGAAATACCGAGTCAAACTTTGGACGTAACCGTTCCCGAAAAAGTGTTTGATGTAACACTTTCTAACTTGGAGCCTTCTGATTTCACGATGGAATCATGTTTTATGGACTTGTATTTAACAGTGCACAACCCATCCGATAGTGAGCAGACCTTAGATATCTTTTTGTTAAATACGAGTGTGGCTCATGATGGTGGTTCACTAGAAACCCTTAATGAGGCAGATGCGGGCAATCCAATTGCCATCGATATGCAAAACGCCATTGAAATCTTTTCGTTGCGGCTCGAACCTGGCGATACCTTTGATGGCAACCCACTCGATGAATCAGAGATGCCGCTACAGCTCGCAACCAGATTTGAAAACTTCGGTCCCAGGCTGCGATCCAGTGAAATCGGTGTCACTGAACTGGCCTGCACTAATGGGCTTAACCATCAGTTTTTATTTTCAACACAAGTCCAAGGCGAGCAGCGTTTAGAGATTTCGGGCACGCTCGTATATGGAGACAACAGCAGCCAGTACATGTGGGAATCAAGCGATTTGGTCCAATGCGATGACCCAATAAGTAGTGGGGGGCAGGGCCCCTCTTGTTGTGTTGACACTCCAGAGTCATCGGCGAACGACGAAGTTGCAGAGGAAGAAGAAATTGAGGAACCCGTGACAGATGAAACCATCCGAGACCTGTTTAATGGGGAAGTGACGGTGGGTTGGCAATAAACCCTAAATCAATTTACTCACACGCATCGCCAACACCATCGTCATCGGTATCGGTTTGATCGGTATTAGATACTGAAGGGCAGTTGTCGCCAATATTTTCAAACCAGGTACCGTTGGTAAGCAAATCTAAATCGCCATCACCGTCTACATCTGCCGCCTGTTTTGGCATGTCAGAGTGATCTGAATTGTACTGAAAACTATGCTGCGTGAGTTCTAGTCCGATCTCGTTTTCATACCAGTTGGAGGTACCGACAATATCGTCTCGCCCATCGTTGTTCATGTCTGCGATGACCCAATTATGGTAGGTGAACGCTTTGACTGCATCGTTTGCCTGTTCATGAAGCGTAAACGTGCCGGAGCCGTTATTAATGTAATACTGACCGGTCATGCCAGAGCCCCATTGGCTTTCTTTTACGCCAGCCAAAACATCTAAATCGCCATCTTCATCAAGGTCGATCAAAGCCACCGTCACCGGCCAATACCCGTTGTGGGTGAAACCAGAGGCCACGGTTTGTCTGGAAAAAGAACTGCCATTGTTTTTGCTCCAGGCGATAAGCCCCGTACCATTTGTATTGTCATTATCCACCGCAGACCACAAAACATCTTTATCATTGTCTCCGTCAATATCGCCCACCACAAAATGATTCAGACGTTCTTCCGATTGTAAAGTGGCCACATCACGAGGGTTATAGGTCCCCGATGCCATTTCGAGCAAAAGGATTCTACCTCGAGGCGGGTTGTTACCCATGGTGTCTTCCTCATCCGATGCCACCAAAACATCGGTATCACCGTCATTGTCAATGTCAGCCGCATGGATAAAGTTCGGTGAGTCGAGTTTGTTGGGGTAAAACAAATCGAAGCGACTGGTGGTAAATGTACCCGTGCCGTCACCCAGCATGTAGTAGATGCCCGGGACGCGATTGGAGTAGCCACCGCCTCTACAGGCAAAAGCCACGTCTAAGTCACCGTTGCCGACCAAATCACCGGTAGCGATGGCGGAAGGGTTATCCAGCCAAAAATTGCTCGGGTTATCGGACCAACCTTGAGCACCATAGACCCAAGCACCATCGAGGTTGCGCGGTGCAAAATGTCCGTTCCCTAGATTTTCAAAGAGATTGACTTCTTCTCGGTCGGCGATCACTTGAAACACATCGAGGTCCCCATCACCGTCTGCGTCACCCAGTGCAATATCAGCAGATTCTCGACCAATGAGAACAACCCTGGCATAAGCAGAAGCGTCACTGTTGGTGATGGCGCCTGAGTTAAAGTAATGAACGGCGAGTTGAAAGTCATCCCAATCGTCATTTTCACCAAAGCTCACGAAATCGTCATAACCGTCTGCATCGAGATCGGCGGCACCGGCGCCAGTCATGTCTCTTTGAATCAAGTTCATCGCGCCGAATTGAGGCGCAGAAGCAGTCCCAATATTCTCAGTCCAACGGATGCCCTCATCCCCTCCAGCGCCAGCCAAAACATCCATGTCACCGTCATTATCAAAATCACCAGCGTCAACCGTATTTACGTTTTGTAAGGTGCCCACCTGTGAAACGGTGAAGTTTCCGGTGCCGTCGTTGTTCCCCCAGGATACGCCACTTTGCGTTCCAATTAACACGTCTAAGTGACCGTCGTTGTTCATATCTAACGGCTTCAGCGCTCGAGCGTAGCTTGTGGCAAGCGAGGTACTGTTGGTAAAAGAGGTCGCATGACCGCCATTGGCATAAAGCATCACGGTGCCGGACGAAATGACCATCACATCCAAGTGGGTATCATGATCGAAATCACCAAGGATGGGCGCGGTCGATCCAGACCCGCCCGCGCTTCGAATTACATTGGCGGTGAAGTTCTCTTGGCCGTCGTTTTTAAGCCAAGAAATACCGCTGCCTTCGTATTCGGTGACCACCAAATCATTCTTGCCATCTTTATCCATATCGCCAATGGCAAAGTGGTGTGGCGTCGATAAACCGCCCACGTCGGTGAGTTCGTGCGTGATGAACATGCCGTTACCGGTGTTTTCGTACCAATGGCTTGCGAATTTTCCGGAGGTGAAAACGTCTGGGTCGCCATCGTTATCGATGTCACCGGTGTTCACAAACATAATTCCGTAATTATAACCTTGTTCATCTTCGATAGCGATGAGTTGTGGAGCGAACTGGCGGTTGCCATGGTTTTTGTACCAAAAGACTTTTTGGTCATTTTCTGAGGTGCCAAGAATATCTGTTTTGCCATCACCATCGAGGTCGACCAACTTGATGTTGGTGAGCTCGTCAGCAAAAACACTGAGGCCTCGTTCTTTAAGGTTGGTGCCATCGCCCACAAGACTCACGCCATCGTTATCGCTGTCCGTGCCAGCGCAGGTGTTCTGAATACATACATCGGTGCCGTTGCAGCTGCCGCAATTGAGGGTGCTGCCACAACCGTCGGAGATGGTGCCGCACGTGGCACTTTGGGCCGCGCACGTGGTGGGCGTGCAGGGGATATCAGTGCAGATGTTGGCCGTTTGAGAACCACAAACCTGACCGGGACCACATTCGCCGCAATCGAGGGTACCGCTGCAGCCATCGGGAATGCTGCCACATTGCGCACCTTCAGCGGCGCAGGTGGTGGGAACGCAAGCCCCTTCACCGCATTGATTGGGCGCTTGAGCCCCGCAGGTTTCGCCGGCGGAACAAGCACCGCAATCGAGGGTGCCACTGCAGCCATCGGAGATACTGCCGCACTCCGCGTTTTGTTCATCGCAGGTGGTGGGCACGCAAATGATGCCACATTGGTTCGCGGTGATGGCACCACAGGTCTCACCACTGGGGCAGCCACCACAATCCAAGAGGTTACCGCAGCCGTCAGAAATACTCCCGCATTCTGCGCCCGCTTGCACACACGTGGTGGGGGTACATTCGCCTTCACCACACAGGTTGGGGCCGGCCGCGCCGCAGGTTTGACCCACGGGGCATTCACCACATGCCAAAGTGCCATCACAACCATCTGGGAGCGTGCCGCAGTTGGCGTTTTGTTCGGTGCAGGTGGTGGGGGTGCATGATGGGCCCTCGATGGCCACGCAGTTGTAGTTGCTGTTGTCACTGGGATTGGCCCAGGTGTACCCCTCTTCACAATTGCTTTCTCCGGCCGCTCGGTCGTAAACGCAGTGTTGCGCGGACTCGCAGGGGTGCGGTTCTTCGGGGTCTGCGTTGAGGCAGGCGGTGAATAGAATCGGTAGCAAAAATATTGTTTTAAATTTCATAATGAATGCTCGTTACGTCTAAGGGGAGTCGATGATGTCCTAATCTTTCAATAAGTAAAGGGTATGGGCCGGTTATTCACACGCATCGCCAATGCCATCTTCATCGGTATCGGCTTGATCAGGATTAGAAACCGAAGGGCAGTTGTCGCCAATATTTTCAAACCAACCTTCATCGGTGACCAAATCTAAATCCCCATCGCCGTCAATATCGATGGCTTCTTTGGCCATGGGAGAATGGTCAGAGTTGTATTGGAAGTTGTGCTGGGTGACCGTGAGGTCACCGTTATTTTCGTACCATGAGGAAGTGCCCACAATATCGTCACGCCCATCGTTATTCATGTCGGCGATCAGCCAGTCGTGGTAGGTAAACGGTTTTGTGGCATCTTCAGGGTGTTCATGGGCGGTGAAAGTACCTGTGCCATTGTTGAGGTAGTAATGGCCGACTTTACTGTCCGATAAACTGCCTGGTCTGATCCCAACTAAAATATCGAGGTCGTTATCATCGTCGATATCCACAAGTGCCATTTTCATGGTGCTCCAACCGGAATTCATGGCCACATTGGTGGCCACGGTGCGACGGGTGAAGGTACCGTTGCCATTGTTTCTGCTCCACGCAATGACGCCATGGGCATAGTCATCGTCTTCGTTGGAACCGGGTGCGGTGGTGTCATTACCGGTCCATAAAACATCATTGTCTCCATCGCCGTCAATGTCGCCAATGGCGACGTGATTCAGTTTTTCTTCGTTCTCAAGCGTGTCAACATAACGAACCGTGTATTGGCCATTATTGAGATCCACCCATACGATGTGTCCGTTGGGAGGGGTTAAGGAGTTAGACCCTGTTTGGTCGGAGGTAACAATAATGTCCATAGATCCATCTTGATCAAAGTCTAAGATTTGGATGTGGTTGGTGGCCAGCAGGTCTGACATGGGATAGCCCGGATCTGCGTCAAAGTGACCCGTATCGTAGGTACCATCACCATTATTGAGCATGTACACGATGTCGGGGGCGTAGCGGTCGGCGTGGTTGTATTTTAAGACCATGACCACATCCGTGAGGCCATTGTCCATGATGTCACCGGCAGCCACTCCCACCGGTCGTTGGAGTCCGCGCCAGTTGTTGACCGAAATTCCAATGGGAATGGCTTTGCGCTTATCTTCCCAGCCATTGGGCGTATGGATCCAGGTGCCGTTGAGCGTTCGAGGGGCAAAATGGCCGTCACCCAAGTTTTCTAAAAAGTTGATTTCTTGTTCGTATTCAATGCATCCAAAAATATCTAGGTCGCCGTCGTTGTCGGCATCGGCCACCGCGATATCCGTGGCCTCCCGGTCGATGAGTGGCCACCGAAAATAATCGGGTTCAGAACTGTTGGGTGATGGGCTGGTGTTAGGATATAAAAGTTCCAAATGAATGGCATCATTACTCCAAGTATCATCGCCAAATATCATGAAGTCTATTACTCCATCGCCATCAAAATCAGCTGCGTCGCCACCGCGGTAATCTTCGTAAGCAAGTTCGGGGGCGCCAAAAGAGGGCACCGCCACCGTACCGGTGTTTTTGGCCATTCGAAAATGATCATTGCCACCGATCATCAAATCGAGATCACCATCGGTGTCCACATCGAAAAAACCGAGGGACTCAGCGTAGGGAACGCTGCCCAGACTGCCCCCTTCAGAAAACACCAGGTTGCCGTCGTTTTTAACCCACGTTAAACTGCCGCTGTCGGCGCCGTAGGCCAAGTCGGTATCGCCGTCGTTATCTAAGTCGATACCTACAATGGCGCGGGTGGCTTCTGTGGTTGCAATGGCCACAGCTTCAAAATTGTTATTACCGTTATTTTTCCATACGGAGACACCGCTGCTGCCAGACACCACGATATCGACTTTTTGATCTTGATTGAGGTCTTCCACCCAAAGCCGTGAGATGCCGGATGTTTGCGAATTCACAATTACATTCTCAGTGAAACTCTGTTGACCGTCGTTTTTAAGCCACACCAAGCCCTTACCTTGGTATTCCACGGCAACGAGGTCGTTAATGTTATCACCATCCATATCAGCCACCTCAAATTGCAGGGTGTCGGTTAAGCTGGTGGTGATGTCGTGGGTCAAAAAGGCGCCATTGCCCATGTTTTGGTACCAATGGCTGTAGTAGGGACCAGAGGTAAAGATGTCTAAATCGCCATCCTTATCGATGTCGCCCACCGATAAACGCTCGATGCCATACCCGCCACTGGAATAGCCCGAGTAATTGTTTTCAGGTTCAACGGCGATGAGTGCGGCACCAAATTGTTTGTCACCGTAGTTCTTAAACCAAAACAACTTCGCATCGCCATGGCCGGAGCCCCCCAGGATATCTGTTTTACCATCCCCATCAAGATCCGCCACAATCGCCTGGTTGACTTTCCAAGCAAAGGGGGAAAGCGGACGTTCAATGAGGATGTCGCCATTACCAACGATGCTGACGCCATCGTCATCGCTGTCGGTGCCAGCGCAGGCGTTTTGAATGCATACATCGGTACCGTTGCAACTGCCGCAGTTGAGCGTGCTGCCACAACCGTCGGCGATGGTGCCGCAAGTGGCACTTTGGGCCGCGCACGTGGTGGGGGTGCATGGGATATCCGAACAGATATTGGCCGTCACCGAGCCACAAACCTGACCTGGACCACATTCACCACAATCGAGCGTGCCGCTGCAGCCGTCGGGAATGCTGCCGCATTGTGCACCTTGGGCGGCGCAGGTAGTGGGCACACAGGGTCCTTCACCACATTGATTGGGCGCATCGGCGCCGCACGTTTCACCGGCCGGGCAAGCGCCACAATCGAGGGTGCCGCTGCAGCCATCGGAAATCGTACCGCACTCAGCGTTTTGTTCATCGCAAGTGGTGGGAACGCAGACCACATCGCATTGGTTGGCGGTGATGGCGCCACAGGTTTCACCGGAAGGGCAACCACCACAATCTAAGATGTTACCGCAGCCGTCAGAAATACTGCCGCATTCTGCGCCGACTTGCGCACAGGTGGTGGGGATGCATTCGCCTTCACCACAGAGGTTCGGTCCGGCCGCGCCGCAGTTTTGACCCACCGGACATTCGCCACAATCTAAAGTGCCATTGCAACCATCGGGCAGGGTGCCGCAGTTGGCGTTTTGTTCGGTGCAGGTGGTTGGAACACAAGCGTCGCCTTCTAGGGCCACGCAGTTGTAGTTGGTGCTGTCGCTGGGATCGGCCCAGGTGTAGCCCTCTTTGCAGTTGCTCTCGCCAGCTGTGCGGTCGTAAACGCAGTGATCCGCCTGCTCACAGGGGTGGGGCTGTGATGGCTCGGGGGGCGTGAGGCAGCCTGTGCTCCAGATAAACAAAAAAGCATTAAAAAACAGTGGTTTAAGCATTTAGGACTCCCGCACCTTATTTTAGCGCAGTACATTCTATCGAGCAACGCCTTCAATTGGCCCCTCAAGCAGAAATTCCGGGTTCAAAAATGGACTGGAATGCTCTAAAGCGGGTGCATGTTTAAAACAGCCTATAACTTCAGCACTTGCGTGTTGAGCTTTTCTTATTTGATTTTCATTTTGAACCCCATTCAAATGGCGAGCGCCTTCGTGCGCCCTTTTTCCAAGTCCACTTGCCGCGCCATGAACCGTTGGTGTGCCACCTCCCTGTGGAGCATGTGGGTGTCCATGGCCGAAAAATCCGCCAAGATCAAAGTGAGATTCACTGGAGATACGGTGCCGCGGGGGGAGAATGCCATCTTGGTGTGCAACCACCAAAGCATGGCCGATGTGATGTTGCTGCTGTGCTTTGCCTGGCGTTGCGGCCGACTGGGTGACATGAAGTTTTACGTGAAAGACATCATCAAGTATTTCCCCGGTGTGGGCTGGGGCATGTACTTTTTGGATATGATTTATGTGAAGCGCAACTGGGCCAAAGACAAAGGCGGCATCAAAAAGCTTTTCGCCAAATACATCGACGAAAAGATTCCATTGTTCTTGGTGTCTTTTTTAGAAGGGACGCGGGTAACGCCACCCAAACTTGAAAAGGCCCAAGCTTTCGCCAAAGAACGTGGTAAGTATGTGCCCCAATACTCGTTGGTGCCTCGGACCAAAGGCTTTGTGGCCACGGTGGCCGGTTTGGGCGAATACGTGGACGCCGTTTATGACATTACCATCGGGTATCCGGGGGGCATTAAATCACTCATGGACTGTTACCTTCACAAGGTGGACCGGGTAGAGGTTCATGTGCGTCGCTATGATGCGACAGAATTCACGAACAAAAGTGAAGCAGAATTAAACCAATGGGTGTTCGACCGTTTTCAGGAAAAAGACGAACGCTTGGCTGCTTTCCAGCAGACGGGTTCCTTTGAAGGCGAAGATACTTATCCCACCATTGCTCAAGATGAAAAGTACGTGGTGGCCCCGATGAAAGCCAGTTAGCCTTCTAACGGTTCAATGTGAACTGGGCACATCTTCAGGTTCATCGCTGCTTTCAAAGTCCTTTGTTCAGGAATAGAGCGTACCGTAGTTGCGATTGCCACAAAAACATTAACAACAAGATGTTTAACGATCGACTAAGGACTGGCAAGCGCCTGAGCCGCCAAATACCCCGAAATCATGGCCATGGGCACCCCCCCGCCTGGATGGGCGGTACCAGAGGCCAAATACAGGCCTTTCACCCGTTGGGATTGGTTGCCCGGGCGGGAAAAAGCAGCATCCCAACTGTTGGAGGCCAGGCCGTAAAGGGCCCCGGCTGAGTCGGGAAAGCGGTCGGCCAGCATTTGCGGATTGCGCGACCACAAGAGTTCGGCGTTGGGACTGAGGTAGCCGCGTTGCACCGCTGTGGATTTCATGAGAGCCACCATCTCTTCGGTGGGCTTTTGCTGGGGGGCCGAACTCAGATCGGGCGCGTTGATCATGCCAAAGACCAAATGGCCTCCATCGCTCGGTTGTCTGTGGTGATTGATGGTTTGGTCTGATAAATACACAGTGGGTTGTGACGGGTTTTTTCCGCTGAACAATGCTTCGAATTCATCTTCATAGTTTTTTGGGAAAAGCACCGAGTGGGCCAACCGTTTTTGAGAAGGTTCTTGATCCCACCAGACCGCATTGAATGCCGAGGTGGATGCCGCCTTGAGTGAACGTTTCATGGGACCTGTGACAAACTCTGGGCACAAGGTAGATTGCAGGTGACGCCAATCTGCGTTGGAGACCACCCATTCACAGGGTTCTTCTTGACCGTTCACTTCCAAACCCACCACGCGTTTGTTCTTCACGATGATACGGGAGACATTTTGGTTGAGTTTTAATTCAGCGCCGTTCTTTTGGGCGATGGTCCACAAGCTTTGTGGCAAGCGGTGCATCCCGCCTTTCACACCATAGCCTCCCAAGTTCAGTTCAACGTGTGCAATGCAATTGAGGGTTGCTGGCGCTTTGGCTGGGTGGGATCCATTGTAGGTGGCATATCGGTACAGCAAATAGCGCAAGTGCTGACTGGTGACCTTTTTGTCGATGGCACGTTTCATCACGTCGAGTGCGTCGATTTTTGAAACCGCGCGCAATCCCGCCCAACCTTTTTGGAGTGTGTTCAACAGGGTGGGGGCTTGATCCATCACAAAATGGGGCAGCGCATTTTCCCAAATTGTTTGGCTGTACTGGACAAAGCTGCGCAACTCTAAGGCTGGTTGTGCACCCAGTGCGGATTCGACACTCGCAAGTGTCTGTTCAAAATTTTGGTACACGTCGAAAGATACCCCGTCCGCGTAGTCATAACGAAATGCCGCTTCATGTGGGATAAGGTCGAGGGAGTCTGAAAGGTTTTCGCCGCAAGCGGCATAAATGGTCTGCAACTCATCTATCATGGTGAGCAAACTGGGGCCCGTGTCGAAGGTTTTGCCGTGCACTTCTTGCTGCGCCGCTTTGCCGCCCAAAGCACTGGCTTGTTCGAGGACGGTTACGGGGTATCCTTGGGAAGACAAGCATGCGGCCGCCGTGAGACCGCCCACTCCTGCACCGATAATCAAGATTCTAGGTTTATCACTCATGATGCCATTACAGTTTAAGCCAGCGACGTATGTTCGAGGTGGGAGGGGGGTGTTGTTCGTTTAAATCTGCGACGCCTCTACGCTCTAACCATTGGAAAATTTCCCGCGCACAGTCATTGGGAGACCGGTTGTTCCCATCGATGCGCATGATGGATTCAGGGTAGTTTTGCTCAATGTTATCAATGAAATTTTTATAGTTTCTCGTGGATCCTTTTTCATACCGGCTGAGCTCTGGGTGGCGTGGGGGATAAGCTTCGGGGTCCTGTTTGAGATCATCGTACAGCAGGAAAATGCTTTTTTCGATGATCACGGCATCCGTGTGTTTGACCAACAAACGCTGAATGGGTTGATAATCTAAAATCAAGTTCGACATGGCCCAGATGCCATGGGGCATTTCGCCCAATGCTCTTCGCACCACTGTTTTGTAGGCCGATAAAATTTGATGGCCACCCTCGCGCCGCATGGCCCGCGAAAGATGGCAGCCTAACTCATGCTCCACACGACGATCCACGTCGATAAAAGGCAGACCTGTGAGTGCACTCAACCCGTATCCAACGGTGGCGGCATCGGTTCCGGGGGCCCCATAAAGTGCCACGGGCCGAGTTAAAAAGAACGCGGGATGGTAATCGTAGTAGCCTCTCATGGTGCCTCCGCAGCTTGGTGACAGCCCACACAGGCAATGCTGCTGTGAAACATCGCTCGGTCGGTCGGGTTAATATAAGGGGTCCCTCGAGGTGGATTCTTTTGAAACCGGCCAACATTGACCTGCAGGTTTTGCAGGCGCGTTTCGGTGATGGCATGAAAAGGCCAAGCGGCATGCTCGGCCGTCTGTTGGAGGGTTTCATAAACGAACTGAGCGCGCTCAAGATCGCCTTGCCGCACCAAGGTGTCGCCCAAGTTGAGCATGAAACCTTGAATGTTGAAGGGAACTTTGTCGGTGTTCCCACAGGCGCGTCGTTGACGTTCGTCGGGGGCGTGGGTGCTTCGGTCTAAGGCTTGAGCGAAATCGCTGGCAGAGCTGGGGGGAGCATCACCGATACACCGGTGGATGATGTCATCGAGATCTGCCACGGCGTCTGCATTTCGTTGGTCATCGTAGGGCAATGCGTGCGTGAGGTAAGCGAAGGTGAACAGGTTGAATTCAGGCCAAGCGCGAATGGCGTTTCGACTTTCGAGGCCCGCTTGGGTGAGACGTTTGGGGTCATCGTGAATGGTGGCATCCGCCAAGGCATAAGCGGCATAAAAGCCGTGGTAGATCGGATTGTCGGGTTCCAGTCGGTGGGCGGCATGGAAGTACCGTTGTGCCATGGAGAGATCGTCCGTAATGTCTGGGCCCACTTCTTTCAGCCTGGCCCTTTC
>MDTD01137312.1_pt1 | contig 13179 bp, 12 predicted proteins | sample 811221 | NCBI WGS metagenome assembly MDTD01 (sample SAMN05326646, study PRJNA326480) | marine metagenome | isolation source: seawater | place: Pacific Ocean: South West | collected 2011 | reverse complement strand
TTGATAAAGTTTATGACAACAAAATAGATAGCTGGGCATATATATGGCAAGCGAGTCTCTGGTATAATAATGCTATGACTATTACTCCAAATAAAAATTTAATTTTAAATATAGGATTTAATAAAAATGCAACCCACACAAATATCCAAGATAAAAATATTTTAAATAAACCTATAAAAGAACTTCCAGAAAAGATTAAAAGTCCAGATTCCATTCAAATTGATAATACAGCAGACCTCTTTGTTTTTAAAAACCACTTTAAAGGGAAGTTTAACTTTTTCCCCTGGAAATTATTATTATACTTTAAATACTTTTTTAACGATCCTTTTGGTTTTTCTATCAGGTTGTTTAAAATTTTTAAAAAGTTTAAAATATAATTATGCTAAAAACATTTTGTAAAAATATTTATTATTTTTTTTTTGATTTATTAACTATATTTAGAAATTTTGATAGAAAATATAATTTTATAGTTATTATACCTAGATTATTTTCAAAATTTACAAAAAAAACATTAATTTTTGATAAATTAAATAAAGATATATTTACCCAAAGCATAAGAAATGATTTTGATTTAATCACTATTTATGAGATTTTTTCTGAAGAAAGCTATAATTTAAAAAAATTTGAAATTTGGAAAAGAATTTCCAATAAATATAATTCATATTTAAAAGGAAATTTAAGACCAATAATAATTGACTGTGGTTCAAATATAGGCTCAAGTTCTGAATACTTTAGACGTATTTACAAAAATGCTGAAATTGTAATGATAGAACCTGATAAGAATAATTTAGAATTTTCAAAAAAAAATATCTCAATAAATGAAAAATTTCTTATAAACAAAGCAATTTCGAGTGAAGAAAAAATTTTAAAGTTTTCAAATAAATCAGAAGACAATAGAGCATTTAAGATTACAGATGATGGAAACTTTGATGTTGAAAGTTTAAGTGTGCAGAGTGTATTAAAAATTTTTGGAAATGACTCTAAACCTTTTTTAATCAAAATAGATATTGAGGGATTTGAAAAAAACTTATTTGAGAAAAATTATCAATGGATTAAATTTTTTGATGTTATCATGATTGAATTACATGATTGGATGTTACCAAATAAAAATAATTCTGGTAGTTTTTTAAAAGCTGTGAATGAAATTTCTAGTGATATAAAATTTGATTTTTTGATATCAGATGAAAATTTAATTCTTATAAAAAATGAAATTGATATATAAATAGAGTATTATATGAATTATTCACTTTCAAATATTGTAACTTTTTTTTTAGCTCTTGCTGGTTTACTGTCGATAATAATTATAAATTATAACTTAGATTATATTTTTTTTAACACTAAATTATATATTTTTCTCTCTTATACTTTATGTATGGGTGTAATTATTTATTATATTTTCAAAATAAAATCATTCAGATATATACCAATCTTGCCATTAACATGTTTTTATTTTGTTTGTTGCTATTTATCTGCAGCTTTTTTTAAATTTAATATTTTTGTAGATCACAATATTTTGGATATTTCTGATTTATCTTACGCATTTGATGTTTTGACTTTAGGAATTTGTTCTCTTTTCATTGGTTATTATATTTTTAAATTGATTTTTAGAAATCTTGAAAGAAAAGAAATAAAAATTTTAAATTTTTCTTTAATAGAAATATTTTATTATGGTTTTGCACTTAATATAGTAACAATTATATTTTTCTATATAATTCAAATACAAAATTTTCTAAGTTTTACAGCTCAAATAAAATATATTTTCTTATTTTTAAGTTTTGGTTTTTTTACAAATTATCTTTTTCATTCCAATTTTTTTTTTGAAAAAAAAAATATTTTAATAATATTTTTTAAATTGTTAATAATTTTAATTGAAATTTTGAGAGGATCTTATGCTCTTCCTTTTATACTTGTCTTTTTGGATTACGTTTATTTTTCTTATTTGAAGAAGAAACTAAATATTTTACCTGTAATACTATTTTTCATAGTTTTTTTTTTAATTCATGAGGGAAAATATGAATTTAGAAAAATAATTAAGGGTGAAAATTATTCTACGGAAAATATCTTTGATAAATCTAAATCTTTTTTAAAAGCATATGATAATTTTTATGATACAGAATTTGAATTGAAAAATTTCTTAGATGGTTTTAATGAAACCAATAGAAGAATTTATCACAGTCTTGAGTCGCTGGTTATTGTAACTGCCAAAACTCCAAATGAAATTGATTATTGGAACGGATACTCATATAAGATTTTAGCATCAAAATTAATACCTAGAGTTTTTTGGAAAGAGAAGCCGAGTGATATTTTGGGAAATGAGTTTGGACAACGATATAATATTTTACACAAAGAAGATAAACATACCTCGTGGAACATGCCTGTCTTAAATGAGTTTTACGTGAATTTTGGAGTTATAGGAGTAATAATAGGTATGTTTACTATTGGATTTTTTTTTAGTTTTTTAGCGAAATTTTTTTCATTGAAAGAAACAAAAAATGCTGAAGGCATTATTGCATTTTATTTATTTGTGCCATTATTTTTCCTCGAGAGTCATTTATCTTTATTATTTGGGGCAATTTTACAATCTTATATATTTTCAATTACTATTTCTGTTTTCTTTATAGTATTTTTTAGGAGGTTAAAATTAAACTTATACTTAAAGTAAAAATTTTAAAATTTAAACATTTTAATATTTGATTTTAATTTATAATTTACAAAATATTTTCTATATTGAAAAGTTCTAAAATGAAAATAAATAAAAAATCAAAAATTTTGATAGTAGGTTCAGGAGATAAGTTTGCACTTGAATATATCTATTATAAAACATTTAAATATTTAAATTTTAATATTGAATTATTTAATATAGAAAAATCTTTAAGCAACAGACTGACTGCAAAAACTAAGATAGTTTTTTCACGTGTAAACCATTTTTTTTTACAAAAAAAAATATTGAATTTTTTTAAGCTAAATAAAAAGAAATATGATTTAATAATTTTTTTTAAATCTATATATCTTAATAAGAAAACATTGAAAAATATAAGACTGATGAGTGGAGAAGCTTTAATTATTAATATTTTCCCAGATGATCCTTTTGACATTCATAATTCAGTTATTTCAAATAATGAGTTTCTAAAAAGTATAAATTATTTTGATGCATTCTGTATCTGGTCATACAAAATAAAAAAAAATATAGATAAGAATTTTAAGATAAAATCAATATATCTTCCATTTGGATATGATAGTTTAAATAAAGTAAAATATATCAATTACAATCAAAAAAAAACTCAAATTAATTTCATCGGTACTTTCGATAACAATAGGATGGAAATATTAAAAGCTATTAATACCAATATAAAAAGAATTATTCACGGGGGCAATTGGATAAGATTTAAAACCAATAATTTATCTAATTGTATTATAGGAAGGCATATTTATGGAAAGAAAATTAATAAATTAATGAATGAATCTGCAATATCATTAAATATCTTAAGACATCAAAACTACACTTCACACAATATGAAGACATTTGAAATACCCTCTAACAATGGTTTAATGTTGACTACGCGATCTAAAGAACAAGGTCTCTTTTTCAAAGAGAATGATAGTTGCTTTATGTATTCATCCAAAAAAGAACTTAATAAGAAGATTCAATTTATAATTAAAAATCCAAAAAAAGCTAGAATTGTTAGAAAAAAAGGTTTTAAAGTAGTAAAAAAACATACTTATATAAATAGAGTTAAAAACTTAATCAAAGAATTAAATTCATTCATATGAAAATTTCAATAATTGTAGGAGGAAGATTTCACGCTTTTGATTTAGCCGAACATTTGGATAAAGAAAAATATCTTAAACAATTAATTACAAGTTATCCAAAATATTATATAAAAAAAAAATTCAATATTAATGAAAAATTAATTAAGAGTATTTTTTTAAAAGAACTTCTTCAACGCAGTTTTTTAAATAAGTTATTTAAAATTGATGATTATCTTAATCGATATTTTGATTATACTGCAATGTCAAATTTAGAATTTAAAGATTTAGATATTTTAATTGGTTGGTCTAGTTTTAGTTATTGCTCTTTTTTGAAAGCTAAAAATGAAAAATGTATCTCTATCTTGGAAAGAGGATCTACTCACATTGAGTATCAAAACGAAATATTAAAAGAAGAATACGAACTTCTTAATTTAAAACCAAAATTAATTTCAAAATATATAATTGACAAAGAAAAGAAAGAATATGAATTAGCAGATTATATAATGGTCCCAACAGAATATGCAAAGAAAACCTTTATTGATAAAGGTGTTTCAGAGAAAAAAATTATAAAAAATTATTATGGTGTAGATCTGAGTGAATTTAAATATGAAAGATTAGAAAAAGAAAAAATTTCAAAATTTAGGATTATATATACTGGTACCATCTCAATAAGAAAAGGTGTGATATATCTATTAGAAGCTTTTGATGAATTAGATTTAGAAAATAGTGAACTATTATTAATTGGAGATATAGATAGTGATGTCAATTTTAGATTAAACAAATACAAAAAGAATAAAAAAATAATTTTTAAAAAATCGATGAATCAAAGAGATTTAGGAAAGTTTTATAATAATTCTGATGTTTTTGTTCTTAATTCTATTGAGGACGGGTTCGGTATGGTTATTCTACAAGCAATGGCATGTGGTCTTCCAGTTATAACAACTAAAAATACTGGTGGTTCAGAAATTATTGAAGATGAAAAAGATGGGTTTATTATTCCGATTAGAAGCAAAGAAGTTTTAAAAAAAAAAATTTTCTATCTTTATAATAATCCTAAACATTGTTCAGAGATGGGAATGATTGCTAAGGATAAAATCAGTAAAAATTATTCTTGGGAGTCCTATGGAAAACGACAAGTAGATATATATTTATCTCTTTTAAATAATAATTAAACATGAGTATAAGAAAAGTATTGATTATTGGAAAAACAAGTCTTTTATCAAAGTGTTTTAAATCTAAAACATCTCTTAAAAATGTTAACTATGTTAGCCACAAAAATATAGATAAAATAAAATTTAAAAAATATACTCATATAATTAATTTTTGCATCGATCCAAATATTTATAAAACTGACTACAATTTTACTAATAAAATAGATTTAAAAATTTGTAAGAAAATTAATAAGTTTAATTCTATATATATTTTTCCATCATCACGATTAGTTTATTCTAAATCTAAAAATAATATTTATGGAATAAATAAAAGAAAAATTGAAAAGGATATAACTCAAACAAAAAAAAATTTTTTAATTTTAAGAATTGCCAATATTTTAACATACGATATTTCATCTAGAAATTTATTTATATCTAGAATGTTAAGATCTTTGAAAAAAGATACATTAATAAAACTTGATATTTCTAAAAATACTTACAAGGATTTTATTACTTCTGATTTATTCGTAAAAATTTTAGATGAGATGATAAAAAATAATATTGTTGGCAAATTTAATTTATCTTCTAATATTCGAGTAAAAGTAATTGAAATTATTAATCAAATAATCAATGGATACGGTAAAGGAAAAATTAAAATGATGAAAAAAATCAAAAAAAATGAATCATTTTTACTTAAAAATAATAAGCTAAAAAAAGTGATAAAATTTAAAACTTCAAAAAAAGAGATTTTACAGTATTGTTTTAGTCTTGGAAAAAAATTAAATGCATAAAATTTTCATTACTGGTGGTTGTGGATTTATCGGTTCTCATTTAACTGAGTATTTTTTTAAAAAGTATAAAAACTCAATGATTTATGTTTACGATAAAATTACCTATGCAGCAAATATAAAAAATTTAGAAGGTATTATGAAAAGTAAAAGATTAAAAATAATAAAAAAAGATTTAATAAATTTTAATGCATTAAAGTACTATTCGAAAAATACAGATATTTTGATCCATGCTGCTGCTGAAAGTCACGTAGATAATTCATTTAATTTAACAAATGAATTTATTAGAACAAATGTTATAGGGACTAAAAATGTTATTGATGCTTGTAAAATAAATAAGATAAAAAAGATTATTCATATAAGCACAGATGAAATTTATGGTGAAATATTTAAATCAAGTTTTGATGAAAACTCTCAATTTAATCCCTCAAATCCATATTCAAGTTCAAAAGCAGCAGCTGAGATGATTATAAATGGTTACATTCATTCTTATAAATTGCCTGTAATCATAGTTAGAGCAAATAATATTTTTGGAACTCGTCAACATCCAGAAAAATTACTTCCAGGATCATGTTGGTCTTTAATAAAGAAAAAAAAATTTACAATTCATGGAAATGGTTATCAAAAAAGATCTTTTTTGTATGTGAAAGATTTTTGTGAAGGTGTTTATAAAATTTTATCTAAAGGGAAAAATCATAATATTTATAATATTGGTTCTAATTTCGAATATCAAAATATAGAGGTATTTAAAATTGTAGCCAAAGAAAATAATTTAAAATTTGAAGATTATATTGAATACGTAAAAGATCGTCCTTTTAACGATTATAGATATAGTTTGAATTTTAAAAAAATTATGAAATTAGGCTGGAAGCCAAAGACAAAAATTGAGGATAAAATTACAGAAATTAATAATTGGTATAAAAAGAACATTACAAGATTTAAAAAAAGATAATTAATGAAAATTGGATTAGCCATTAATCATCATTCACCTGGTCATGGCGGCCCTTTCACAGTTTTATCTGAAGCAGCTAAATATCTATATCTAAATAAAGTAGATATAAGAATTTTTTTTAATGAAAATCAATTTACAAATTTTAAATTGAATTTAAATGAAATCGTAAAACATAGAGACTTGTTACATCTTTTTGGGATTTGGGACCCTTTTCATATTAAGGTTTTTTATAGAGCCAAAAAATTAAAAAAAAAAATCGTTATTTCTACACTTGGAGCCCTAGAGCCATGGTCACTTAAACAAAAAAAATTTAAAAAGAAGTTTGCTTGGCACATTTATCAAAAAAGAATTTTAAATTCTTGCAATTATATTCATGCCACCAGTAATGAGGAAAAAGAACACTTAATAGAGCTGGGAATAAAAACACCAATTAAAGTTATTCCGCATGGAGTTATTATTAATTCAATTCAAACCAAAAATTCAAAAAAAAAAGAAATAAAAGAGGCTCTTTTTTTTTCAAGAATCCATGAAAAAAAAGGTATTTTGGAGCTTGTAAATTCCTGGGGGGAGATTAGACCAGTAAACTGGATACTAAAAGTTTATGGTCCAGTTTCAGATAAAGATTATTTAAATAAAGTAAAAAATCAAATTATAAAGCTATCATTAGAGAATTTTATTAAGATTTATGATCCTATTTTTGAATATGATCAAAAAGAAAAAATTTTTTTAAATTCTGATTGTTTTTTACTGCCATCTAAAAGTGAAAATTTTGGAATGTCAATTGTTGAGGCTTTATCTTATGGAGTTCCAGTTCTTACAACAGAAGAAACACCGTGGAAGGTTTTACAAAAAATTAATGCAGGTAAAATAATTAAATTTTCACAGGAAAATTTGACAATAAATTTGAGAGAGATGCTTTCAATGAACCATGAGGAATTATTGGCAATGGGGTCGAGGGGGAAAAAATTTTTAAAAGAAACTTATGATATAGAAATGATTATCTTAGAATACATAAAATTTTATAAAGAGGTTTTAAAAAAATAATGAAAGTCTTAAATCTAATAGAATCTATGGATTTAACTCAAGGAGGTCCACCAGAAGTTATTAGAAATTTAAAAAAAAGTCTCAATAAAGAAAAAAAAAATAATTTGTGTATTGAGTTTGAGAAGAATAACAAATCAAATTTTCTTTAAATTTTTGATAAATTATAAAGCAAGAAAAAAATTGTTCAAATTTTTGAGTCGCTATGATGTAATGCACTCCCATACAATATGGTCTTTTAAAGTTTTGTTATTAACATATTTTGCTAATACTCTTGGAATTAAAGTCATTTTTAGTTCACATGGGTATTTAGACGATTGGTCAATGACTCATAGTGTTTTAAAAAAAAAACTTTTCTATAATTTTTTTTTAAAAAAAACATTGCTAAGATCTAATGTATTTTTTTCAAATATTGGAGAATTTAAAGACTCTAGGTCAAAATTTTCTTTCGCAAATAAATTTGTAATTCCTAATGGCATAGATTTATCAATTTATAATAAAGTTAATAGTAAAAAAAATTTGACAAAAAAAAAGATTATCTATTTTGGGAGAATCCATGAAAAAAAAGGAATTGAAATACTTTTAAAAGCAATTAAAGAATTACCGAAAGACTTTTTTGAAAGATATTTTTTTGAAATTACTGGGCCTGGAGAAACTAATTATATAAACAAAATAAATAAGTTAATATCAAATTACAAAATAGAAAGTTTTGTGTCTATGTTGTTACCCAAAAAAGGTGAGGATAAAATAAATTATCTTCTAAATGCAGATGTATTTGTTTTACCATCATATGAGGAAGGTGATTCAATCGCATTAAAAGAAGCAATGTCAGCTGAAAATGCCGTTATTATATCTGAACAATGTAGATTAAATTTAGTTAGTGAAAAAAATGCTGGTTTCATAATTAAAACAGATAAAGATAGTCTGAAAAATGCCTTATTAAAATTAGATAAACATGATTTACAAATTATGGGAAAAAATTCAAAAAATATAATAAAAGAATTTTTCGATAATGATTATTGTTCAAATAGAGTTTTAAAAATTTATGAAGATATTCATACTGGATCTTTTTTTTCTAAAGATTGGATATCAAGTCAATGAAAGATAAATATATTTTAGGACTAAATTTTTTACATTCAGACACTTCGTCTTGCATTTTTAAAAACGGTGAACTTATTGCTGCTGCAGAAGAAGAGAGATTTTCAAGAATTAAACACACCTCTAGTTTTCCAGTGCAATCAATTAATTTTTGTCTAAAAGAGGCTGAAATTAATATATCAGACTTAGACATAATCACTTTAAATTCAAATCCATTCTCATCATTAGATAAAAAAATCCTATTTACTTTGAAGAATTTTAAAAGATATATTTTAGCTATAAAAAGTATATCAAACATAAAGCAAAAACTTTCAATAAAAAATTTAATTTCTCTAAATTTTAAAAAAAAATTTAAAGGAAAAATTGTTTATCTTGATCATCATCTTTCACATATTGCATCCTCTTCTTTCTTTAGTAATTTTGATGAGTCTGTAAATTTATCTATTGATGGTTTTGGAGATTTTGCAAGTGCAGGATGGGGAACTTTGATTAATGGCAATCTTTCTATAGATGAGAAAATTTTATTTCCACATTCGATGGGTATATTTTATCAAGCCATGACTCAATTTTTAGGTTTTAAAAATTATGGAGATGAATATAAAGTCATGGGTTTATCCTCATATGGTAAACCTGTTTTTGAAAATGAGTTATCACAAGTTTTATTAAATGCTAATCCTGGTTATCAATTAAATCTTGATTATTTTATTCATCAAAACCAATCAATAATTGAAAGTGATGCATACGGTCAACTTAGATATAAAGATTTGTATTCAGAAAAATTAATTAATCTTATAGGTCCAGAAAGACTGCCAAACGATGAAATAACCCAAAGACATATGGATATAGCAAAATCAACTCAATTAATTTATGAGAAAACATTATTTAAGTTACTTAATAAGCTTTACGAAAAATATAAAATAAAAAATTTAACATTATCTGGTGGTTGTGCAATGAATTCGGTTGCTAATGGTAAAATATTAAAAAATACTTTGTTTGAAGAAATTTATATTTCTCCAAACCCTGGTGATGCTGGTGGATCAATAGGATCAGCTTTATTATTTCTTAATGAGAAGAATTATAAAATTAAAAAAGATATTAATTATGCATACTTGGGCAAGAGTTATAAAAATGATGAAATTGAAAGAATTTTGAATGAAAAAAATTTAAAAGATGGTTTTATTACTCAAAAATTAACTGAAGAAGAGTTGCTGGATATCGTAACACAGGAATTATGTAAATCAAAAATAGTTGGTTGGTTTCAAGACAAGATGGAATGGGGGGCTAGAGCTTTAGGAAATAGATCAATTTTAGCTGATGCAAGAAATCCTAAAATAAAAGAAATTATAAATTCAAAAATTAAAAGACGGGAAAGTTTTAGACCTTTTGCACCAGCTATCTTAAGAGAACATACTAAAGACTGGTTTGAGATAAATAAAGAGGTCCCTTTTATGTCTGAGGTATATGAAATATTGGAAAATAAAAGAAGTATATTACCTGGTATCACACATATAGACGGAACAGGTAGACTTCAAACTGTATCAGAAAGAAGCAACCTTAAATTTTATAAATTAATAAAAAAATTTTATGAAAAAACAAATATACCTATCTTACTTAACACTTCTTTTAATGAAAATGAACCAATAGTAGAGTCACCTCAACAAGCTCTAGATTGTTTTATGAGAACTAACATGGATATTTTAATTCTTGAAAATTGGATGATTTTAAGAAAATGAAAATTTCAATTATTACTGTGTGTTATAATTCTGACAAAACTCTAGAGAAAACAATTAATTCTGTTGTTTCTCAAGATTATAAAAATATAGAATATATTATTATTGATGGAGGTTCCAATGATAATACTCTCAACATAATTAACAAATATAAAGATAATATTACAACAATAGTTTCTGAAAAAGACAAAGGTATTTATGATGGAATAAATAAAGGCATTAAAAAAGCTACTGGAGATATAATTTCCTTAATTCATGCTAATGATACTTTTGTCGATAAAGACGTAATTTCAAAGATTGTAAATTTTTTTAAAAATAATTCTAGTTTTGATATCATTCTAGCAGATTTAGCATTTAAAAAAAATTTAGATGATAATAAAATATCAAGATATTATAGTGCTAAAAATTTTAGACCATGGATGTTAAGAATTGGTTATTCACCTCCTCATTTATCAGCTTTTTTTAGATCTGGAGTTTTTAAACAGGTTGGACTATATCATACTAATTTTAAAATAGCAGGTGATTTCGATTTTTTTGTGAGATGCTTTTTGAAAAATAATTTAAAATTTAAATATTTAAATAAGTGTTTAATATTTATGAGTACGGGCGGAACAAGCGGAAAAAATATTTTTAGCTATTTGACTTCATCTAAAGAAATTAATCACTCATTAAATTCTCATAATATTTATTCAAATATATTTCTTACTTTTTTAAGATTTCCAATTAAGTTAATTCAATTTATTCTAAGATAATGAATAATATAAACTACTTTTTTGAAAGAAAGATATTAAAAAATTTATTTATCTTATTGCCAGCAGCGCTAATATCTGGGCCTTTTTTTCCAGATTTATTTGTAATAATTATTTCTTTATATTTTATTTTTAATATCAATATTTTTAAAAGTGATGAAATATTTAATAAAAAATTTCATTGGATATTTATTTTTTTTTATTTAACAATATGTATCTCATCACTCATTTCAGAGTATAACACATATTCCTTAAAACCTTCAGTTACCTATTTAAGATTTGGATTATTTGCAATTGGTTCTTATTTTTTGATTTCAAGAAATCATGACATTGTTCTTAAATTATCTAAATTTTTTTTAATTATCCTTTTCATATTATTTATTGATACAATTTTTCAATTTTTTTCTGGTTATAATCTAATTGGATTAGTACATGAGCACAAATATAGAGTTACAAGCTTTTTTGGTGCAGATGAAGTGTTAGGTAGTTATATAGCTAGACTTTTTCCTTTTTTGATTTCAGTATTAATTTTTTCTAAGGAAGAATTAAATTTAAAAATTAACTCCTCTTTTTTTATATTAATATTCTTGTCAGCAACACTCATTACTATATTAAGTGGTGAGCGTACTGCATTGGTTTTAATGATTTTAAATATAATTCTGATATTTTTTACTTGTGGCAAAATAAGAAAATTAGTTTTTTATATTCTGATGATGGTTACTATTTGTTTAACAACAATCATTCTAACCAATGAAAAAATAAAGAAGAGAATGTTTGATCAGCCAATTAAACAATTGGGTTTTACTCCAAAAAGTGAAAGGCTTGTTATCTTCAGCAAAACATACGAAGGTCATTATATAATCGCTTTAAAAATGTTTAAACAAAATCCAATCTTAGGACATGGTCCAAAAACATTTAGAAAATTTTGTTCTGAACCTGAAAACTATGTATATGATTTTGCATGTACTACTCATCCACACAATATACTTATGCAATTATTGGCTGAAACAGGAATAATTGGATCATTGTTTTATTTATCAATTTTTTTCTGGATAACGTTTAATTTATTTAATATTGCAATTAAAAGTATTTTTTCTAAGCATTATGAACAAAAGGAATATTTAACTTTGATATATATATTTTATTTTATTAATTTATTTCCAATTGCTCCATCAGGAAATTTTTTTAATAATTGGCTATCCACTATTTACTATTTGCCATTGGGCTATATGTTGTTTTTACTAAATTATAAATCAAAATTATAATGATAATATATTTAACTTTTTTAATTGTTTTGAATTCTTTAATTTTAATTTTCTATAACAATATATCAAACCAATTAAAGATTTTTGATGAAGGTGATGGAATTAGAAAATTCCAAAAGAAACCAGTTGCTCTTCTAGGTGGAACAATAATATTGATAAATATTTTGACGGTATTATTTTTAGATTATATTTTGGGAAAAAATGTTATCTTTGATAATTTTATTCAAACAAATAGGGAATTCTTTGTATTTATTGTAGGGTTAATATCATTTTATCTTTTTGGTTTATTTGATGACAAATATAAATTATCTGCCAATTATAAACTTTTAATATCAGCATTTTTTATATTATTATTTATTTTAATAGATGATAATTTAAGTATTTTAATTTTAAAGTTTTCATTTCTAGATCACATTATTGAGCTCAAATCCTTTTCAATTTTTTTTACATTGTTATGTTTTCTTTTATTTATCAATGCACTAAATATGTTTGATGGTATTAATTGCCAAGTAGGTTTTTATAGTATTTTAATTTTTTCTTTATTTTTATCTAGAAATATTCTTCCAGAACTTTGTTTAACTATTATTATATCATTAACATTTTTTTTGATCTTAAATTTTAAAAGTAAAATTTATTTAGGTGAAAGTGGAGTGCT
>MDTD01157042.1_pt1 | contig 13183 bp, 10 predicted proteins | sample 811221 | NCBI WGS metagenome assembly MDTD01 (sample SAMN05326646, study PRJNA326480) | marine metagenome | isolation source: seawater | place: Pacific Ocean: South West | collected 2011 | reverse complement strand
TAGCCAGCTCGCAAACCGGCTTGAATCCTTCAGCATGGTACGATGCCGATAAGCCTTGATAAACACTTCCTGGCAGACATCCTCAGCTTCGGCTTCATCATGCAGCACTTGCATGGCCTGGGAAAAGACCAGCCGTGAGTATTGCCGAATCAGCGCCTCAAACGCAAGATGATCGCCAGCCAATGCCTGCTCAATGCAGATCTGAAGGGGTTGCTCCATGTCAATTCATCCCATCCTGCCACGCATCCCGTTATAAGCCGATCATACTTTCATCATTTAGCTGCTGGAGACCATTATGATGTTCAGCAAAGGCAGAAACACCGACAGCACGATTGTGCCGATGAGCCCGCCCAGCACCAGAATCATGATCGGTTCAATCAGACTTGTCAGTGCATCCACGGTCCGATTTACCCGTTCCTCGTATGTCCGGGCGATCCGGTCCAGCATTGCTGGCAGCGCCCCTGTCTCTTCTCCGACATGCACCATACTCACCACCATTTCGGGGAAAACTCCTGTTGCCGAAAGCGGTTTTGCGATGCCTTCGCCTTCCTTCACCGCATCATGTACCATCTGTAACGCCCGTTCAGCCGTGGTATTGCCAGCTGTATCCCGGCAGATCTGCAAGGCGGGCAGCACCGACACCCCCGCGCCAAGCAAGGTACTCAGATTGGCACAGACCCGAGCCGTCACAAACTGCGTCAACAGTTTGCCAAATGGCGGCATTTTCAGCTTGATCGCGTCCACCAGCAACTGGACCGGTCTCCAGCGCAAGGCCACCCGCATGGTGGCAATTCCGGCACATCCAATCACCAGGCCCAGGAAAAAGTGTTGTGCCAGAAAATGACTCAATCCCATCACAAACCGCGTGATCAACGGTAGTTCCGCCCCCGCCATGATATCCTTGAAGATCAACGCAAACCGGGGAATCACGAAGACCATCAAGCCAGCCGTAATGGTCACGGCGGCAAACAGCACCACGGCTGGATACACCATTGCAGCACGTACCTTGCCCACCAGGGCATCCATTCGTTCCAGAGATGAGGCCAATTGATCCAATACCTTCTCCAGTGCCCCGGAAGCCTCACCCGCCCGAATCATACTCACATACATTCGCGAAAAGCTGCGTGCCTGTTGCCCCATCGCCTCTGAAAGCGTACTCCCACTCTCAATCGCCAGACACATCTCCGCCACTGTTGCCTTTTCCAAGGGATCGCGTGACTGCCTTTCCATCGTTTTCAGCGCCCGGATCAACGGCAAACCGGCCTCCAGCAGCGTCGCCAGCGATCGTGTGAAATCTGCCAAAGCTTTTCGCTTGATACGCGGTCGCCCGAAGCTCATGGTCAGAATTGATCCAAGACCTTTTGCCCGCTGACTCCCATAGTTCGACTTCGACAAAGATTTCACTGCAGACACATGACCCGACATACACGCCTCCTTTCCATGGCTTTAACCAGAAGACGCACCAGCAGTAGAAAGTGCACGGTCCCAAATATAATAATCGTCCATATGACCTTTGCTCAAGCACAACTACCAAGGTGGTCTCTACAATGGTTTGACGATGTCTCATACCGTTTATTAGTCGTGACTATTTTTTTGCTGTTTTCATTATTGTCCCAGGAGTGCGGAGATATTTTCTGAATTGTCGGATTTTTTCCGCTGAGAGCAGGGACATAATCCGGTTAGATGCCGTAGGTTTAAAACGCCATTTGATACTTTTGGTGAGCTCAGATATATGCTCAATTAGTCAAATTATTTGTAAATGGATGTAATATCATGCAATATTCCAGAATTAGTCCTTGGTAAGTAGAAATTCCGAAACTGACCACGTGATCCCCCCAGATATCGATCAGAATTCGGATGAATGTTACCCTAAATGCCTCAGGAGCAAAAATGAGCAGTGCAACACTCCAGCAAAATTTGACCAAGCAGTTAAGCGCCTTGGACACGTTCTGGCGGAAGCAGGGAGCCAAGAGCGGGTTATCTACAAAGACAGTCACCATTCAGTTTACTTTTACGGGTGACAATGAAGCGCGTATTCGCAGCCTGTCCGACAGCCTTGAACAGTATAAAACCCGAGTTCAGGAACGGGGTATTTTCAAACGAAGATGGGTGTGCACCTGTCGTAGCCTGCCCATGTCGATCACTTATGATACGATGATGCAATGGGTCAAGTATATGGTGATGCAAGGTGCCAAGCACAAGTGCAGCTTTGATTCCTTCAAAGTGATCATTCCCAAATCGTAAAAGCGCGATTTTCAGGGGAAGCTTGGTAGAACAATGCCGTCATTGGGCTCCTGAGGGGGCAATGACGAATCCTGAAATGGAGTGTCACGTGGTGTATCGGTTGTCGCCGCTTCCACTGGTCTTACAGAAGGTGGTTTACTGACAGTTCGGCTGGTCCCAAGCTTGAATAGCGCGCGCAGTTGTTCCGAATATATTTCAAACTGGGGCAGCTCGGCATAATCATTGAGCATTTTTCGGGCGATGGTGCTGGCGGCGCGAAGATTACCTGACTCATAGAGCATCTCGACTTCACGAACACGGCTTGCCAGAAGAGTCTGGAGCAGAGTGTCAAAATCACCGAGTACTTCAGGTTCTTTGATAAGGGTACGAACAAGATTGAAAGCACCTTGTGTAAAGGCAAAGTCATGGGCAGCCTGTTGGAATTCCGGAATACCGGCATCTGCTGGCCAGGTTGTATTGGCGATAGCCAGAATATCTTCTACGGGAAGTGTGTTGAGCGGATAAGTTTCATACTTAATGAGACCAACCCGATCATCGCTGACCTGCACCATTCCGTCGGTGATTGTGATAAGGTTGCCAATACTTAAGCGGGTGCCTGAAGCCAGACGTTCGCTGTTTTTGACCCGCATGTAGAGCATTTCGGCATTTTCGACACGCCGGTTTAGATTCTTTTTGGCGTCGGCGATATCGGCAGGGTCACCGAGATCAGACTCCAATGTGAGTCTCTTTGCTTTGTCGAAATTATAAATGGTCAGTGCATCAATGACCTGCCAGGTCAACATTGCGCGGAAACGCTCACCTAAAGCACGTTCGCGATTGGATAAACTCTCAGCTAAAGCAGCAAGCTCAGAAGCTTGAGCATCAAGGTCTGCCCGCATCTGATCGCGGTAGAACTGGTCCTGCAACTGCTCGTTGAACTGGTTTTCAAGCTCAGCATATCGAAGACGGAGACTCTCCAGATCTGTGAGCATGGAGGTGGTTTCAGAGGACAGCTTCTGGCGCTGTTCTTTGACTGCCAGTAATTGCTCAGTCAGGCGCTTCTGATGCTCATCCAGTGCATTGTACTGACTTCTTAAAAGGTGCTCTGAGAGCATGGCGATAAAGCCTTCAAGCTTGGCCCGTGCGAGTTGATCATAAATTCTGGCATCACGTGGGCAGTTTGCAAGCAGACTGGTGGCCGTCTGCTTGAGGTGCTTCAATGCTTCGACATCTTCGGGGATGGGATGCTGCTCAATAAAAGAAAGGGAATCGTGATAATAAGAGGTCGGTCGACGCAGATGCATGATGCCCAAAGTGCTGGCAACGAGAAAGAGGAGGATGACTACAAGTAACGATACTTTGATGTAGGTGGGCCAGGGGAGTAAGGAAGATTCCTGTTTGGCTTTCTTAAGCGCAATCGCGACATTTTTCTCGCGCTCATTACGACGTCTAAAAATAGCTGATGGCGATTCGACTGCCTGCATATCCTCGCGCATGCGATATTTGCTGAATGAGATGGTGTGTACGCTGGGGACAAGACTCTCATCGGGGGCAAGGCGTTTGCGAATGTAGACGACTTCTTCCAGGAGTTCATCGTAGGACTGGAATCGCTCCTGAGGATCTTTTGCCATCATGCGCGAAATGAGTTTTTTGACTCGCGTCGGAATCATGATGAGATTTTTGTCCGGGAATATCACCTGATTGTAGAGATGCTTGCGGCCAATGTCATTGGCGCTTTCACCATCAAATGGGGTGAATCCCACCAGGGCCGTGTATAAGGTACAGCCCAGACTGTAAATATCTGACCGGCAATCAAGTGCCTTGCCGCGGAACTGCTCTGGTGACATATAGGCAGGGGTACCTGATATGTCCGCTGTTTCAGCTTCGCTGCGGGTGATAGCAATACCCAGGTCCATGACTTTTGTATAGCCATCATTGGCAAGCATGATGTTGTCTGGCTTGATATCACGGTGGATGATCTGTTCCTGGGTCCAGGCTGCATAAAGGGCTTCGGCACATTGCTGGGTGATATTCAGGCCAAGATCACAGTCAACGGTCTTTTCTTTTTCTAGCAGCTCTCCGAGAGTCATGCCCTCGATGTATTCCATCGCGTAATAGAGTGCACCCTCCTCATGGCCGACAGCAACCGAGGTCACGAGGTTAGGGTGGTTGATCCGAGCAGCAGCTTTTGCTTCTTTGACAAAACGCTCGACGTATTTGTCCTCTTTGAGGTAGCTGGCTTCCAGAATCTTGAGTGCAGCCGGGCGGTCCATGGAGAGCTGACGGGAAAGATAGACACTGGCCATACCTCCCTTGCCAATCAGGCTTTCAATGACAAAATCTCCAATGACACATCCTGTTTCAAAGCGGGACCGCGGCACGGCCAGGGTATTACTGCAATTGGGACACGACAGTGTCTTCGGGCGGTTCGTATTGGCCACCCGAATAATTGTAAAACACATAATACACTGGAAACGCATGACGGAACTGCCCGTAAAAGCGATTGAAACGATGGATAGAGAGACACCAGCAAATGCCATGAGTTTCTCTGAAGAAGCAAACGAGCAATATACTACAGATTGCGCTGAGCGCAGGTCTCATGGTCCAGAAAGCCCCTATAAAGGAATCCCTTTTTGAGGGCTTTCTGATTCGCCTTTCAACTCGCCAGGAGTAAATGGGCCAGCTACACCTTCGGTCATCCAACAGCCATTGTAGAGTGGATCTGCCTGTATCCTGAGCATGAAAGAATAGAATAAAGTACGTCCATCCATTGAGCGAATCCGAACTGGCTGAACAGAAGTATCACCCATTCGTTGCAAGGGACCGAGTTCAAATCCAGCCATTTTGAGCATAGGACTATATGCATCTGCACGTAGTACTTCGGCAAATGCATCCAGGCTCCCTATGGCACGACGATTTGCGGGTGATGCAAACTGATAGCACTGTCGAACACCTTCCTCAGCGGCACCATGCGTCTGGAGCGCCAGCAACTGGAGATATACCACCTGTGCAGGAGATAAACTGGGATGTGGTTGACGTGTACTGTCAGAAGTCTTGATTTCGCTAATGGTAACAGCGGAAGCATTTCCCACTCCTGACAGATTGGCATGCACTAGCGTGATGGCAATGGCAAGTAAGCAGATCGCCATGAAGATCGAAAAGCTTCGCTCTGCCCTTTTCTGGTCTTCAGGTTCAGGGAGGTGTTCGTCGCAAGAAAAAACCTCACCATCCAGATCTTCAGCAAGCTCTTCCGGTCTTTCTTCTTCGCACTGCTCTGAATTCAAGGGGGTATTCATGCGGTCGCATATGTTAGAGTGAATATGGTACATGACAATACCGCAATTTAACCAGTTTGCTGGAGAGGATGTGCGAGATATATATAAACTGGATGTTTCTTTGGTCAGAATCCTTCAGTACCATGGTAAACGAGATTGACGGAAGGGCAGCATACGCTTACTTGTACCTGAGCAGCATAATAGAAATTTCCGGGGTAAGAAAGTTTGTAAGATGAAAGTTGGGATTGTTTCGGACAGCCATGGCAGCCTGGGTAGAATACAAGCAGCTATTGATATTTTCGTGCGCGAGAAAGTAGAAGCAGTTCTGCATTGTGGCGACATCGGATCGGAATCTGTATTGATCGAACTTTCACTCGCATTTGAGCCTTCTGGCATTCCCGTCCATGCGGTACTGGGGAATGTCGACCAGGGAGACCGGGCTGTTTATATGCCTTTCCTGCAAGCACCAGGTATCAGTGTCCATGGCCATAAAGCAGATTTGAAACTGGCGGACAAGCGTATCGCGATCCTTCATGGGCATGATTATCAGGAACTGGATATGGTGATTCTTTCGGGCCAGTTCGATTATGTCCTGACAGGCCATACTCATATGCAGGAAGATGTCCGCGAAGGTCAGACGCGGGTAATCAATCCAGGAGCAATTTATCGCTCGAATGATCCATCGGTCGCCATTCTGAACTTGGCATCGGATGATCTCCGCTATGTGTCGCTGGATCGTTAATCGTGATGGACGAGCATAACGTTGCCAGATGCCCGCATGCCCACGAATGTGGAGGATGCAAAACCCAGGATCTGCCATATGAGCAGCAACTCATTCAAAAAGAGGTTTACCTTCGTGATCTCTTTCAAGGCATCTGGGATGAGCCCATCCCGTTAGACCCATCTCCTGAAATCTGGCACTATCGCAACAAGATAGAACTGAATTTTGACCGTATGCAGTATGAAGTACCGCCTCCACGGGATTTTGTGCGGGAATCTGTACTTGGATTTAAGAAAAAAGGTAAATGGTACCACACGCTGGACCTGACGACATGCCTTATTGCCCCAAAGGGGACGGATCGCTTGATGGCCAGTATACGTCGGTGGATGACTGCACATGATTTACGAGCATGGTTCCAGAAAAATAATGATGGCCTGCTGCGTTATCTGCTGGTACGAGAAGGTAAACATACCGGAGATCTGATGGTCGTGCTCATATCCCGGACCGGAGATATCCCACGCGATTCCTTTGTTGATGCTGTGCGCTCGGCAATACCTGCAACTTCAATCTATCACGCTACTTTTGACGGCAGGGCCGACGCCGCGTATATGGAATCACTTACCCTGCTGGCAGGGGAAGATCGGATTCAGGAAAAGCTGATGATCGATGGCAGAGAGCTTTTCTTTTCCATTTCTCCACAAGGTTTTTTTCAGACCAATACGCTGGCCACTCAGGTGCTTTATGGCAGAATACGTGAATTAGTCAAAGAAATCAAACCGGCACGACTCTACGACCTTTACGGAGGATCAGGTGGGATTGCATTTTCTGTTGCCGATCTGGTACCATCCATCCATTCTGTTGAAGAGGTGGAGCCGGCAACTCTGGATGGGCGCCGCAATGCAGAAACAAATCATATCAGTAATATCACGTTTGAGACCGCGGATGTGCGCCAGTATCTGGCCCAACGTCGTGAAATGCAGATCGCTTTTGAGCCGGATTCTGCAGTAATCGTGGATCCGCCCCGAGCGGGTCTTCACCCAAAAGTGGTCAGTCATTTGAATGCGCTGTTGCCGCCTGCCATAATTTATGTATCCTGCAATCCTAAATTGCTGGCAAGAGAGTTGCCTGTTTTTGCAGAAAACTACACCATTGTCACTATGCGCGCGGTAGACTTGTTTCCTCATACTCCACATGTGGAATGCCTTTGTCTGCTGCGGTTGAAAGGTGAGTAAAAATAATTACTGTAGAATAGCCTCCAAAGAGGGCACCTGAATCTTTAACCGACTGTTGATCTACTCAGCACATGTTTGACGATAACTTTCCTTCCCCGGCTGATGAAACGGCCTGGGAACCAACAGATCCTAACCTTGCGGTTGGCCTATATGATTGCCACAACCACACGGTTTACTGCAAGCACGCCATTGGCGAGATGGATGAATATGTGCAGATTGCAGTAGAGTGCGGGTTGAAAGGACTTGTATTTACCTGTCACAACCCTGTCCCCGATGCATGGTCGCTGGCGGTGCGGATGGGTTTTGAGAGCATGCAGAAGTATTGCGACGATATTCTGGCTTGCCGGGAGCGCTGGGCTGGGCGTTGCGATGTGCAACTTGGGCTTGAGTGTGACTATGTTCCAGGACATCGCCCCTGGATTGAGATGCTGATGCGCGATTTCGCTTTGACCTATCGAATCGGCTCGGTTCATTGTCACATGCAGGAGTACATTCGTGCCCACTGGAATGGCAGCGTTGCCCAGTATGTCGATACATATTTTGATCTGGTAGCGGAAGCGGCTGAGTCTGGCCTGTTTTCAGCTATTGGTCATCTGGATCTGGTCAAGAATATGTTGGGTGAACAGTGGAAGCCTGATCTCTATCTCGAAGCTGTTGAGCAGTGCCTGGATCGGATCGAAAAAACGGGAACTGCGATTGAGATCAACACGTCCGGTGCTTATAAGAATCCTGGCCGTATGTATCCCGATCCACTTATCCTGAAAGCCATGGCGGTTCGCAAGATTCCAATCGTGCTGGGATCAGACGCACATTCGCCTGATCGTGTTGCTGATCTGTTTGGGGAAGCGATGGAGCTGGCTCTGGAAGCGGGATACAGCACCATTTATAATCCTTTTGCCCGTAATGCTGCATCCATGAATGTCACCATTAAGTCGTGCCTGGCACAGATGAAGGCTGCAGCAAACTCCTGAATCAGCGTTTACAGTTCCACTCGGAGTTGGCATAACGGGACTGGACGAGTTTCTCTACGTCTTCATAAAAACCCTGATTGGGAGCCCATTCCTGAAATTGGTAGCCCAGCAGGGAGCGGAGTCCAGCAATCAGATAGGTTGCAACACATGCTTTCGCATGACCTGTGAGATGCCATTGAAGACTTCCCTGTAGCAACATGCCTTTTGCGGAACGACGCTGTGCACCTCCGCAGACTTTTCCTTTCGTGCAGACGACATCAAAACGGGCTGGTGATTCGAAGCAGACAAGTTGCGCACGATCCTCCACCTGAGCCTCTTCCGAAGCGAGCCAACAATCCAGACCCAGTTCTCCCATTGCTGATGCAATACATGCGTTGATCAGACGGTAGCTTTCAAAGCGATCGACCTGATACAAGTCATGGCTGCGGGGAACGGACAGGCTGAACGTCAGATCCTGTCGATGATCGACGACTCCACCCCCACTCATGCGCCGACACCAGACCGGGATATCGGGAGGAATAACCGTAATAGGCTGGAAATACCCGATCGTTACAGCCTTTTCAGTCCACCCGTAGGTTCTGACAATGGGGCATTCTATGGTTGCACTGAGATGAAAAAGCTGCTCGTCAATAGCCATATTGACAGCAGCTTTACGATCAATATCCTGCCAGACATGCCAGGAATCAGATGCAGGGCATATCGGCTCCACTCAGAAGGGCATGCCGACAGACTGATTTTCCCAGCCGGCCTGCTTATTCCATGGCATACGATCCAAGCCATCGTCTTTGGCTCTGCTCTCATCCACGATGGCGCATCCTGAGATGGCAAAACCAAGTGCCGCGAGGAGCAGAATTTTTACTGTGGTCTTCAAAAGCTTCATGGTCACTTACTGAAAGAAACCAAAAAGATTGCCAGTATAAGCTTGAGCCTCAAGCATCTGGAAGACAAGCAAAACCAGGAAGAATACCAGAGCAACCGCGTTGCAGATAAGAGATACTTTCATCGTGTGGGGCCCTTCCGTCCTTGCTTACTGTGCGAAGAAGACAGTATCGTTTTCCAGAACCTGGCCCTGCTGATGATCCGGGATGATCTCAGCAATGGCGTACTCTTTATAAACTTTGGTAACCAGAACTTGAGTGATGTATTCGCGATCACGGGAGACAATCATGGTCAGGTTTTCGGGAAGATTATCCTTAGCTCCAAGATTGATGATGACATAGCTCCAGTCGTAATTTACCTGAACAACTTTACCAACCAGCTCACCATTATTCCCCCCATCCGTTACTTTACCGATTTTGTCTAACTCGGTCTGTAATTGCACAACTTTATCAGTCAATGTTGTTACTTGGACGCGCTGATCGTCGATGGTGGTTACGTGGCTGGAAATAACGTCGTCTTTGGTTTTTATATCAGCCTTCAGCTCTTTAATCTGTTTTTCCTTGGCGGCGAATTCGTTGAGTTTGCTGCTGATGCTTGCCAGGCTGGAATCAAGTTGGGCTTTGGCTTCTACGAATGAGCTGCTTTTTGCCAATTCCTGAACGCTTACTGACTCGAAGTCCGGCCCCAGTGCACTGACCACAGCGGTAAGGGCAGCTTCATAGTTCTCGTTAGATGTATTCAAACTCTTGATGTTGCGATCAAGCTTGTCGACAGCCGAGCGAACAGAATCTGCAGAACCCAGATCGCCAGCAGCTACACCACCATCAACCCCCTGACTGACAGTAAGAATGCCCTGCACAAGCTCGGAATTACGATTCTTGGCAGCATCAACGCCCTGCGCAATGGTAGCAAGCTTCTCTTCGTAGGTATCCATTTTGGCAAGATCTTCAGGATTCAGATCTTCAACGAGTTCAAACTTGGTGGCCAGTTCATGAATACCAACGCCAAGATCATTACGTTGTTTCTTCAGATCCTGGGCTTGGCTGACGATGTCGGCCGTAATGGATTTCAGGTCGGATTCATTTGCTTTGTAACCAAGTTCGCCGTCACCGTTTTCACCATAGGCAGCTGATTTACCCAGCTCAATTTCTTCGGCAACATCTGCTAACGCATTACCCATCACATCACTGTGGGCGCGTAATTGATTACGCTTGTTGAACAGCATAAAACCGAATACCAAAGTAACTATGGCCAGCAGCAGAACGAGAATGTTCAGTATCTTACTCAAGGCGCTCATGGGGGTCTCTCCTCATATAAGCAACAACAACATGGACAGGATCATAACGGATTAGTATATCACGAGCAAATTCGAGGGTCAACCGAATAAACTAGCGGATTGACAAAAAAGCGGAAAAATAGCGGTATTATTTTAAGATTCGGTAATTGGCCGCCGTTTTCAGGGCGATGAAGAAAACCAGCGTAGGGAAAATCCGTAGCCCATAATCAGTTCTGATCCTACAAGTACATATAAAATTGCCGCCAACGCGATAAAGGGTCCGAATGGCATGCGGGGGTTATGCCGCCCGGCAGTAATAAAACTGAGAATCATACCAAAAACGCCGAAAATCGATCCGAAGAACGACGAAAAAACGGTGACGAAGATCACTCCTCCGGGTCCAAGAATGGCTCCCAGCATCCCCATCATCTTGACATCCCCATAGCCCATGGCTTCACGTGGTTCCCACCACTCTGATGCTTCAATGCGTCCGCCCTGAAAATCAGCGAAAGGAATGGATGCTTCTCCTGCGACTACAGCTTCTTCGCTGAAAAGAATCTCTCCAGATTGTTGGGCGAGAAACTGCTCTTTTATCTCCCCATCCTTGTCGCCGTCTATACTGATATCCAGAAATCGTCCTTTAATACGAAGCCGATCACGTTCACGAACCAGCAGGTCTTCCCAGATGACAAATTCAGTAAGGGGTGACTCATATCCGTCTTCAGTGAAGGTCAGTTCAACCTCATCATCAGATGTATAATGCTTGCGGCCAAGCAGCAGTTTACCAAATTCAGTCAGCAGCATGAAACTGCCCCCGCCTAGAATAGCACCTGCCAGGGCATGAAGAAAAGTCGTGAGGCGCACATGCTGATATAAGTGGGACACGACCTCCGGCACCCAGATGCCATGCGATTGCAGCCAACTGCCCAGCTGCATGATCCATTGAACCATATAATACATGGAAGGCATGTGTGATAAATGAAACAACGAGCCGGGTGGGGCATCTGGATTAAGATCGTGAGTCTCTGGCCAAATGACAGCAGCCGTTATCCCAACCAGAAAACCGAGCAGGTTCAAAGAGTCTGGAATGATCATATGGTCGATATCGATGTAGGTAATCGCGACCAACAGAGAGGCGAGGAAGAGTCCCATGATGATCATGGGAAATGGTTTTGAGCCCCCCACAGAGACCCAACCCTTTACCCAGACAAACAGCCAGAGCAGCCCCGTGATCAGCTCAACCATCGGATAGCGAATGGGGATCGGCTTCGTGCAACTCGAACATTTACCCCGCAGCATGATCCAGCTCATGACTGGAATATTCTCAAACCAGCGAATCTTGTGGTTGCACTTGGGACAGTGAGATGGAGCCGTAACCACAGATTCTCCTAGAGGCACTCGCCAGATGACCACATTGAGGAAACTTCCAATGCAGAGCCCAAGGAAAAACACAAACATGGAGAAGGCCACATAAAGCTCGCCACTCGGACCCATGGCTTCTTTCATCACTTCCCAATCTGACATGCTGCTGTCTCTACTCCCTTGAGTCCAACTGATTAACGCGAGGTGTCCGAATATTGTGCGGGAAAGCCGTGGGTCAAGAGAAGCCCCCTGAAATCTTCTGGCAACGGCGCATCAACGCGAAGGTTTTCCCCTGTTACAGGATGTGAAATCTCCAGGCTCCGCGCATGAAGCGCCTGTCGGGTCATCCGCAAGCGTCGCCAGTCCTCCGCAGTAGTCGTATCTTCCGTGAATCGAATGAAAATATGATCATCAATCCCATACAGCTTGTCGCCGACCACCTGATAGCCCAGTGAATGTGCCGTTGCTCGTAACTGATGTAACCGACCTGTGGCAGGCAAACATTGAACCAGGCTTAGCAGATGTCTCTCTGCCAGTTTGGCAAAGTGCGTTTCAACTCGCTCCTTACCGTCTGCCTCTGTATCAGATACAAAGTGCCGTTTCTTGCGAACATCGCTGGTCGTGTCCTGACCCAACTTTCCAATCGCATGGAGCGTATCCGGGAAAGAGCCTTCGACCAGCATCCAGTATTCCTTTCGAATCGAATGGCTGGCAAACTGCCGATGCAAAGCCGCCGCAGTTTCAGCATCGAAGGCGATGACTACCAGACCCGAAGTCTCGCGATCCAGGCGGTTAATCAACCAGAATTCTTCATAGCGCTTCTTCAGCAGTGCCCAGAGAGTATGATTGAAATAGCATCCACCTGGATGGCAGGGCAAGTTTCCGGGTTTATTGACAAACGCCAGAAACTTATCTTGCCAGACAATCTGATAATCGGGATTGACCGCTGGTTCGTCCACTTTCGGCAGCAGGTATTCGACCTCGTCGCCTTCCTGCAGGAGATACGAAGGTTTCGCATCCTGGCTATTCACTCGCAGGTAGCCATCCTTGACCAGGACCTGCCAGCGCGAGCGGGATTGATACGTGAATCGGTTGGCCAACCAGTGATCAAGTCGCCATCCAGCATCGGATTCGGTCACAGTTACTGATGCTTTTCGCGTAGTCAAAAGAGTGAGCTCATTGCACGTTTTGGGCCTGCTCGCGCATACGTTCAACTTCGGCTTTGATATCCACCACCAACCGGG